>Ga0307517_10003813_pt1 | contig 23398 bp, 15 predicted proteins | sample 23_EM_MG_FD_194515 | JGI IMG/M metagenome (GOLD analysis project Ga0307517, IMG submission 194515) | Populus trichocarpa ectomycorrhiza microbial communities from riparian zone in the Pacific Northwest, United States - 23_EM | ecosystem: Host-associated > Plants > Roots > Unclassified | place...
CCTCGAGTTTTATTTTTATTTTTATTTTTTTTTAAATTCAGCTTGATTCTAATTTTAAATTATTCAGATTTTAAATTGACATCTATGAGTTAAATTTTATTCAAATTGGACGATAAAAAAAAGGTTTATTTAACTAGATCTGTAGGCTAAGCCCAAAACCGACGGTAACATAACCAAGCTAGAGTCGGAATCTCCGTTGGCGGGAACTTCACGGGCCTCTGCTTGATCCCCACGCTAGGTCCCATAACAGATACGCCTTTGAAAACCCCACCTCTGTCCAAAACCGGAAACTCCCGCATGCTATGTGCATATGTCCTCGGCTGCTCTCTCCTCTCCGCCGTTTCTCGCCCTCCTCATCTCTCCTTCTTGCCAAACCTCCTCCCCGTCTTCTCTACTCCTTCCCCTCCTCCACGACAATGGCTGCCTCCAACTCTCACCAAAAAGACGAAGGCTATCTCAATACAGTAATCCCCAAACGCATCCAACTCTTCCAATCCATTCAGTCTGAACAACTCTCCCGCATCCAATCCCTCCCTCACGACTCCATCAAGTAAAACCCTAATTTTTCTATTTTCTCGTATGCTTGAAAAAAATGGTATTCTGATTTTTCATTTTGGTTATAGGATTACTTTGCCTGACGGGACAGTGAAGGAAGGAAAGAGATGGCACTCGTCTCCCATGGATATCGCGAAGGAGATTGGGAAGAGTGTGGCTGCGAATGCGTTAATTTCTCAAGTCAATGGAGTGTTGTGGGACATGAATAGGCCTTTAGAGGATGACTGTGAGCTCAAGATTTTTAATTTTGAAAGTGACGAAGGACGCGACACCTTTTGGCATTCAAGTGCTCACATTCTCGGCCAGGTATTTGAGCGAGCTTGATTAGCGGCAATGCATCGCCATCTTTTTACTTGAATTTTAATAATATCGGGTTTAATCATGGTGCGGTGCGGTACAGGCACTTGAAATGGAGTATGGTTGCAAACTTTGCATTGGACCCTGTACCACAAGAGGAGAGGTTGGTTGTATTCATATACTTTACAATTCAAGTGTTCCCCTATCTGTTTACCTCTTTGGTATGATTCCCGGTTCATTTATACGTATCTCTGTAATGTCGTTTATGTTATAAATAATATATGTGAATACCAATTCTTACCATGTCACAACTCACTAAAATTGTCAAGAGATCTGAGTACGAGTCTCACTATACCAGCAGTGTAGTTCACGGAACTAATTACCTTGATTTACTTGTTTATTCAACGTAAGAAATCCACTTTTTTCTTAGATTCAAAGGGTTTTTGTTGGGATTTATCCAAGTTCACAGCATATTTAGTCAGTTAAAATGATAAACTAGCAAGTGTTATATCTCGCGTAGACTTAGTTCCAATGTTTAAGTCTCTGCAACTATGATCTTGATTTTCAGCTTCCAATTAATAATATAGTTCTTTCTGAATATTTCCTTTCTTATATAGGTTTTACACGCTTACATCTATATTAAACACAAATACTCGTAAATCTAGCATAAAGTATAACGAAAAAATTGCCAGTCTTCACATTCGCCAAGGCACCATGATTGGGATCCCAGTTTAAATTACCAGACAGAGGAAGCAATATCTAAGCCTATGTATCTGACGAGTATTATCTGAAGCCTTGCTTCTGTGATATTCCCACAAGCTATAGCATGGAGGATTGCATTGATGCATTTCTTTTTCAATGAAGCAGGACTTTTTTCTGGTTTTGTTTTAATATCCTGTTGATGATTGCTCTTTAGTGGGGCTTTGTCTTTTAGGTGATCAGCTGGGACTGTAACATCTCTGTGACCAGTACATATGTGAGCTCCAGCTCATTCACACAATTTTCTTCGTTATTTTGATCTTTTACAAAAAAAGCATCTGGATGGTTAAGTTAGTAACTCGATGTTCCTGCTTCAAGTGCTTAAAAATGTTGTGTTTTCATCATGCCTTTTGCTGCCATGACAGCATTTCTTCCTGAGGCCCTAGCTAAAATTTGATTTTGAAATTTATATGTTTTTGTAGGGATTCTATTATGATGCATACTATGGTGAATTGGGATTGAATGATAATCACTTCAAGCAGATAGATGCAGCTGCGCTGAAAGCTGTTGCGGTATTGTTTCATTCCCTGATCTTAGAATTTGCCATCCTTAGAGTTATTATTGTAGTGTAGCGATGTTGGCTCTCTAGTATATAAAGGAAGGCTTTTAATAACTACTCTTGCTGGTTTTAGTAAGTTATATTGGTTCTTTTTGTAGATAATCATTAGTATGTTTTGTATTTTTGTTTATATAAAACGTGGTGTATAGATGTTTCTTGTTCGAAATATCTTCATGTGGAACTGGATACATATGACATGTGGAATGACATGCAGTTAATTGCTACTGGTGCAATAAATAAATATAATATAACTCACTGTAGTGATAGAGGGGGTTTGCATTGATATGTTGGTTAGGCGTGTAGCTGATTTTTTAAGACAATCTTGAGTATGTTCTGCAATTTTGTTATTATAAAAAGTGGATTAACAAGGTAAATGGTTTAAAATGTCAAGTTGGTACTGATAGAGTGTAAGATATATAGCTGTTTCTTGTTCTAAATCTTTTTACATGAGAGCTGGATGCATATGACATGTGGAAGGCCATGCAGATAATTGCTATTTTGCAATAAATAAATATAATGCAACTTATTTTAGTGACAGAGGAGGGTGGGTTGGGTAGGATTGCATGACATGCAAACAATGCAAGATTTATAACATGTTTCTAATTTGTTCGATTTTTTTGATGCATGGATATTGTAACCAATGTCTCCTTTTCATACATACTCATTGTTCTTAATGGTGCATTTCACTTATATTTACTGATTCAATAACTTAAATTTCAGGAGAAGCAACCTTTTGAGCGCATTGAAGTATCACGGGAACATGCACTTGAGATGTTTTCAGACAATAATTTCAAGGCAAGTTTAAGTAGCAAATTTATCTGAGCAAGCAGAACGCTTCTTAGTTAATGTCTTAATGATTTTTCCGCTTCCAAAACAAACTAAACCACCTTTATCATTTTTTTTTAAATTCGGTTATGACCAGGTTGAAATCATCAATGATCTGCCCCCTGACAAAACAATAACCGTATACAGATGTGGCCCGTTGGTAGATTTGTGTCGTGGGCCTCATATACCAAACACATCCTTTGTGAAAGCACTTGCATGTTTGAAGGTGATACTTAATCACATGTTTGATCATTATTTGATATACAATTGGTTCGCTTTAGCAAATGTAATCTGTTTAACTTTTGAATTTGTTATTGCAGGCTTCATCGGCTTATTGGAGGGGTAATAGAGATCGTGAAAGTTTACAAAGAGTGTATGGAATTTCTTTTCCTGATAAAAAACGTTTGCAGGTACCTAATTTTCATCTCTTTTCCCTTTGAATTGCATTTCTGCTTCTCACCTGCAGAGGCTTTTGCAACATGTAGCTGTGTGCTGTAGCATGGTTGTGTTGGAATTCTTGACATTTACCCCTTACTATGAAGGCAGTCTAATGAGTATTAAAATTTAGTTAGTTAAGACCTTTGTCTTGATGGATGCTACAATTTTTCAAGAATGCTTTCAAATGGTTTATGATTTTGTGTGATATAATTAATTTCAGTTTTGGTGTCGTAATTAGGTTATGGGCTTGTATTATGATCCATCAAGTGTTAACTTTTTAATTCACGTGGTTGCAATATAGGTTGTGAAAAGTCCTGCTAAAGAAAAAAGAGGGAAAAGAAAAATCTTTGGTTTGTTAATTTTTTTTATGAAAAAGATGTTTTATTGCATATACATTGACAAAATGTTTCACATAAACACCGAAACAGGTTGCTTTATTATTATATGATGTGCACTTATCCGTGTGTTGTAAAAGCAAAAGCAATATTGTGTTCATTGCAGCAGATTGCCTTTTAATTCTGGGCTTAAACAAACTATTATCAATCTTTTTAAACCTATGAAACGAACAAGGACTTTGAATTGGAATGAAACTATTGTTTTGAAGCCTTGGATTTGTGTCTCTCAAGAAAAAATCAAAGACATCGAGCTGCTCTTTTTGGAGTCAATAGCACAGGGTGTACTATTGAGTGAGGCTGGCTGCCGTCTGATGAAACTGGAAAAGGTGCCACAGCATTGTGTATGTAAAGAAACTTGTAACAGTTTTGGGTGACACAGATTCATTTACAATGTAAACACCTAGCTTATTTTCCTTGTGAATCTTTATGCAAAACTGTGTTCTCTCGGATCTGGAGAGATTCATTCAGTGATATGAAAATGAGAAACGTGGTTATATTATTTGGTTTTAGATGTTACCATTTGTTTTCTTAACATTATTTTTTTGTACAGGAGTACAAGCATTTCTTGGAAGAAGCAAAGAAGTACGACCACAGGTTGTTGGGTACTAAACAGGAACTATTCTTTTGTCATCCACTTAGGTGCGAATATGCCCTTGTATTTTGCCTATCTTCGTAGTTCGATGTATTCCATGATGCTGATTTTGCATCTTTGGTGTGTTTCAGTCCAGGAAGTTGGTTTTTTCTTCCGCATGGAACTCGGGTTTACAACAAACTAATGGAATTTATAAAAAATGAGTACAGAAGAAGAGGTTATGAAGAGGTAGAAGTCATAAATGCTTGTTTGGATCTCATAATATATAATGTCTAAAAGTGAATGCCTAAATTTATCAACTTTGGCAGGTTAAGTCTCCAAATATTTATAACATGAAACTTTGGGAGACATCTGGTCATGCTGCCAATTACAAGGAGAATATGTTTTTGCTTGAGGTGAGTCTTCTATATTTTACTGAATTCTGATTAAGAGGATAGTTAGATGATGATCAATTGGTGCAGGTTATATTTAGTTTGAATTTGGAGGATAAAGAGTTTGGAAAAAGAACCAACACATGCTATCAGGAATATCCAGTTATTATGAGAACAATATACAAAGCACACATACCTGTGACCAATTGGGTTTTCTTATTTGCTTTTGGGAGGGGTGGGGGGTTGTAAACATGATTAGTTGGCTGTTGCATTGATAAGCACCACAGTGCTTCATAAAAAATTATATAGAGAAATTCTTTACGGATTATGTTAATAGATTCTGAATGAATAGAACGTTCTTGTTTGTCTTGAAATGTCAAATGATATTATGGAAGTGCAAGAAACCTTCAGGGGGTGTGCAAATTTCAAATGATTGGAACATTCTTTTTCTTTGTCTTGGAATTGAAAAAGAAAATGCTGTGATGGTACTTTGTCTGCTGCAGATTGAAAAGCAAGAGTTTGGACTGAAACCAATGAATTGCCCTGGGCACTGTTTGATGTTTCAACATAGAGTTCGTTCATATAGAGGTAAGTTTATTTCCTTCTGAATTTTATTCCACTGTTATCATTCTTGTGTGTAAGTGAGTGTTTAGCGGGGCTGGGGTGGGTTGTTTGCTCTCTTTTACCTTGAATTACTTTTAGCAGACTTGTTAAGTTTTTTTAGTGTTCTGATATCATGGATGTGGAAACTATGTGCATTTTTTTATGAGAATCAATTGCTGTTTGTTGGTCACTGCCTCTCTCTTCTCAATTTTCTTGCTGCTTGTGGAGAGCTCTAGTGATGTGAATATTTGAGTGGTCCATCATCTTAACTTGTCTGGTGTTGTTTTTCAGAACTTCCTCTTCGATTTGCTGATTTTGGGGTCTTGCATCGTAATGAAGCCAGCGGTGCACTCACTGGACTAACACGTGTTCGAAGATTTCAGCAGGTCTGCGTTTAGGAAAACTCCTCCATTTTATGTTTGTAACTTTTGTGGCGTAACTCTGTAATTTTGGTTAAATAATAATAGTTATTAATTTAGGTTTCTGAGTTAATTTATATTCTTTTTAGAGCTCTATTGAACTCTTACCAAATTTGTGACTTTGAAATATCACAAGGTTTAAGAATTCATGAGTATTGGATGTGATTAGTCATTGTTCGTAGCATTGGACTATAGTAATTTATTTATTTAGTTTCCAATCCATTGCCATAGGTTTTATACATGGCTATCATAGTAGCTGCACTTCTTTTCCTCATTTTTCTTGCATTTTGCTACAGGATGATGCTCACATATTCTGCAGGAAATCCCAGGTAATATAAGTTAAATTGAAACCCGACTAACATCATCTTAATTTCTTTTGTTGCCTAACCCTTACATAAATTGTGTGCTCTGCTTTTCAGATAAAAGCTGAAGTCAGAGGTGTCTTAGAATTCATTGATTATGCCTATGGAAAATTCGGATTCACTTATGAGCTGAAGCTATCTACTGTATGATCTTGAATCTTTTGCAAATCAATTGTCTTTTCTTTTATTATGCACTTTGTGCTGATGTAAAAGGGAAACAATCTTGTCAACTCAGACGAGAAATTTTTGCCTGATTTGAATGAAATTTGACAAATCTTAATATTAAAAAAAAAATCCTTTTGACCTTACCTTGGTGGGTTTATAGACAAAATGAATTATTTCTTGACCAAGCTAAATTTTATTCTGGCATTTTTTTTTACACAACAGTTTTCTAATATCCTTCGCTTTTAGAGATAGGTTTGGAACTGTAACTTAAAGGCTTAAAAGGTTGTTAGAGATGTTTTGGATTTCTTAGATACTAGTGATTCAGTCATTTCAAACTAATGCAGTTTTTCTGTCCTCCAGATTTTTTGGAAACAATTTTGTAAATTAAGTTGACCATTTACCATCTTCTTGAAGAAATGGATGATTTTACAGCATCTTGATTCAGTCATTTCAAACTAATGCAGTTTTTCTGTTCTCCAGATTTTTTGGAAACAATTTTGTAAATTAAGTTGACCATTTACCATTATCTTGAAGAAATGGATGATTTTACAGTGTCTTGCTACCTAGAAAAAAAACAAACAAAAGGATTTTATTTTGTGCCTCCTGATGTCTGTATTGTAGAGGCCAGAGAAATACCTAGGAGCCTTGGAAACATGGGAGGAAGCTGAGAAAGATCTCGCGGAAGCATTGAACGAGTTTGGAAAGCCGTGGAAGGTACTGTTATTCGTTAGGCACTTCTGGTCTTTGCTTGAAATTCTTGGTTGCTTTTGGTATACATGCAGTTGAAATTCTTCTTCATGGCTGTTTGTAATGCCTCTAACATCTTCAATTTGCCAACTCTAGATTTTCTAGAGAGCTAACTTTTTATTCAGAAATTTCACTAAGTTTGCAGTTCATCTACTCATCACTGAAATCATGCAAAGAGGCAGTAGTTGTAAATAACAAAATTTGAAGCTTCTTTTTAGTTTTCCTAGCAGAGTGTAGAGTCTGTTACTGTGCCCATTGCACCATAATTAATTGTGCCTAGGCTTCATCAATTGGATGAGAGGCGTTGAATCACATGAAAGCTAGGCCAATTTTCTGAAGTCTAGAAAAATATGGTGAACAACAGAAAGTGGTTTGATTTCTAAAGGATTTGTGGTCTGTCTTACTTCATATTTCCGTTTTTATCACTGTGAAAGTTCAGCCAATTGGATGTCTAGAAAATGACTGGTAACTTTTCTTATTACGCATTTCCTTTTCTCTTTTGTAATCTTTGTCTCCTGATGTGATATTTTGGTTCATGCCCTACAGTTTAATGAAGGTGATGGTGCATTTTATGGACCAAAGATAGATATCAGTGTATCTGATGCATTGAAGAGGAAATTTCAGTGTGCTACATTGCAGGTTTAGATTGTTGAATTTTATTTTATTTTCTGCCTCTTGGGCTTTTTACAGTAATGCAGGATTGTCATGTAATTAATGAATGCCTCTCCTTGCAGCTTGACTTCCAGCTTCCAGATCGTTTTAAGTTGGAATATTCAGCAGAGGATGAAGCCAAGAGTGAAACACCTGTTATGATACACAGAGCGATCCTAGGTTCTGTTGAGCGTATGTTTGCTATACTATTAGAGCATTACAAGGGGAAGTGGCCCTTTTGGCTTAGTCCTCGTCAAGCAATTGTCTGCCCTGTGTCTGAGAAATCTCAGTCTTATGCATTACAGGTTGGTTGGTTTGCTGCATGCTTTTCAACCCCTAGATAATGAACTTCTTATTAGTGTATCACATAAAATCTTCCTTGTCAACATTCTTGAATTCTACATTCCAATTTCATCTACATCTTGATTGGCATAGCACTGCTCACAGGGTGATGGGGTTTCATTGACATGATATCCTTTATGGTCTAGTAATATGCTCAGCTTGCCCCTTGCTTCATGCGTTAAGTTGATGGCAAGTGTTTCTTTTGCTATATCAGTATATGCTATGTACATGATAAGATGATCTAAATTTCTCTTATTTATTTATTCTATTGCACTCTGCTTTTTTTTTTTTTTTCGGGAGGGGGTGTTGAAGGGTTGGTTTCAGTTGCTTATTCTCAATATATTTCACTCGTGTCATACAGCAATGGTTTTCAAGTGTATTACGGAGCGATGTTTATGAAAGGGATTCACTAGTTGAATTCTTGCTGGAATAGTGGAATATTGTGTCCTTTTTAGTTTTGGATTATCTTGTTTTTATTGCGAAACAGATGCAGTGTGAAAGCTTTTTGGGTGTGTTATTTTTCATATTTTGACTCTATACCCAGCACTGAACACAAACCAATGCTTTTTCTTGTTGCATTTTATAGGTGCAGGATCAGATTCATGAAGCTGGCTATTTTGTTGATGCGGACACAACTGACAGAAAGATCCAGAAAAAGGTGCTTTTACAACTCCCATCCTTGACATCAAATTAGCATCCTGCAAATTGATCCTGCATCTTTTTATTTTTGTTTCTCTTGTAAAATAAATAACATATGCTTTGTTATAAACGCCCTTCCTTGATTCCAGCGACTTATTCGGGCTCAGTCGTGGTCTTGTGATGCTAATTAGTTTGAAAATGGATGCTACACAATTGGGTTTGTTTAGTGATTTTTTTGCCCTTCGTTCAGGTACGAGAAGCTCAGTTGGCACAGTACAATTATATACTGGTTGTGGGTGAAGAGGAAGCCAAAACTGGACAGGTAATACAGATGATCTATTAAATGAACTAATATATACATGACTTCTTGATTTAACAAGTCGCGGTCAGCTGCCCTTTATAAGGATGCTGAGTATTTTGCTTGGCATAGATACGTGCGATTGAAAATAAGTTGTGGGTTCTCAAATCTATGGAGATCATTGGCTTACTTTCCATCAGGAATCACCAAATATTAGTATGATTTTGAAGATTATGCCCCAGGAACCTCTTTTTCCTTGGCATCACTGTGTCAAAAACTATAAAAAAAATATTATATCAGTGTGGTCCAAAAAGTTCCATCTTTGGATAATTTCTCTTCTTTTCGGCTATGAAAAATATAACTGTTAATATCCTTCGCTGTTTGCAGGTGAGTGTGCGGATGAGAGATAACGCTGACCATTCAGTGATGAGTATTGAGAGCCTACTCAAACTCTTCAAGGATGCAGTTGCAGATTTCCGCTAGTCACGTGCCTTGAGATGATTATTCAAAGCGATTATTTCTGGTGTTGTTGTACCATGATTTACATTTTGCTTGTGAGCAACAGCTACTTATTAGGTTGATATCCCCATCAAATGGAAAAGTTTAGAAAATATTTTAATGTGTATTGAGTGTGCACGCACATTGCCCAAATTTTACGTTGCAAGTCGAGGAAAGGGAAAATGCCTCCAGGCTTTTGCCATCTTCTCACAATGACTCAGTTTCTATGCTCATAGCATTCATGTCCTAGTAAGAGTTCTTCATCCAGCACCCTGGGAATAGTTGCTTCTGTAGGATACATAGATTTAGTATCGGTTGGGTCATTACAGTAGGAAGGTGAACTTTTTCTACGAATGTTTTCATTGCACATGTTGCAAATGGGAAAAGCAACGACGATGCTATCTTGAAATTTGTTTTCCTCATTTGCGTCTTGAATGGGCCTTCGTGACGACGAGAGAAGCCATGATATATTTTCATCCCAAGTCTTCATACTCCTTGGAAATTCCCATTTCCTTGCCCCAGTTTCTGTGCTTGGAATCATTATCTGTACTTCGCTGGTTTTGATAGGCTAACCTCGACCATTGCAGCTCGATCAGTCAGCTAGTAGCATTTCGGACATCGTCTCTAGTCTATTTATTGGCGTTCTTTGTAGTTGCGGAGATTGATGAGCAAAGATATTAATCGATGCTTCTAAGCCAAACTTAAATTATTGAAAATTAACGTGATGCGTCTTTTTATATATATATAAATTGATTGGCTACAATTCTATATTTTATGGTCCCGCCCACAAAATCAATCTAAATTTAGTCCATTCCATAAAATTGATGCAAGCTTATTTTTAGATGTATGAGGTAGTTGTGTATGCAAGACATTTCATTTTTTTCCCTTTGAGAAGAAGAAGAAGAAGAAAGAGAGCAAAAATCGAAAGGCCTACTTTTATAGTTGGGCGTGTCTGTCATGCTGGAACAGAGCGACTGAAGTCATGGTAGCTAAAATTCATGAAAGAAAAAACTCAATAGAATTTATTACACACGAAAGAGAGAAGAGAAAATGAGTGAAAGGCCAAGGTTTAGTGAATTTGACGCTCATCAATTAAATTTGTATATGACGATTGACTGGGGCTGTAGTAGCATGCGTTTATGTTAATGTTTATTAATGATATACTAATCATAGCTTTCAGTATTTTTGCAGGAGTCACTTTCAACATTCAACTTCTCATTAGTTTTGTGCTCGACAATGACAATAAAGTTGTGTTCATTTTACTTGTATGGCTTCCTTCTGATGTGTTGACCATGCTCTCTCAACCACAGAACGAAACAGCTAGCGCCTTCAATAACTCTAGATGCGGATAATTAAGCATATAGTTCGGTCATATGGTATACAACTCACTAGATATACTAGGAATCTAGCTAGGAAATCTAGGCCTACAATAGCCTCCTCCACATTGAACAATACCCTAGCTAATGAAAAACTCACTATAAAGTAGAAACACCAATGAGACTGGAACTAAAAAGCTAGCTAGCTGACAACGTTAGATCTTAGAAATGATCAAATCCCTGATATGATGATATGATATCCCTAACAACCTAGTACTCCACTGCTTGTCACTCAAAATACCCACTAGTATTCCTGACATTAACATTCAAATCCTGGAATTGTTGAAACTGCTGCTTGCGATAATCTGCAGCTGACAATGAACTGCTACTCTCACCTACATCCTGTTGATCAGCCCTAGTATACTCTTCATCAATCTCCTCCTTGGCCACTTTCTCCATTCCCCTTTGGATAGATGATACATAGTGGGACTGCGAGTCACAGTAGCCTGCGGCTTGATGATGAGCTGCAGCTGGTTGTGGTGGTGGCACCACTGATGGGAGCTTGGAGAGTAGAGCTTCAAGGCTGCTCATAGATGGAGTTATCTTAAATGGTACTTGATTGAAGTGGTCATAAAACTCTGTTGGACTTTGGGGTGCAATGTTACTTCCTTGGTAGTGCCATGTGTCTGATACCGTGCCATAACCATCCACCTTATAAGGGTATGCAGAAGATGATGGGTGTGGCAAGAGCACACCAGGAATGCTTTCTATGTAGCTGAATTTCTTTCTCAGTAGAACTACATAGCTCAGGTCTTCAATTACCTTTAATGCCATTAAAATTATTAGAAAGGCCAATAAATAAATACGAGTAGACAAACAAGTACTGTCCTTTATCATATAGGGTGTGTGATGGAGTGAGTAATGAAAGCTACTCGATAGAGAGAGGAAACCTTGTGAACAGCTCCTAGTTGAACAACACCTTCTCTAACAGCAATCAGGGCTATGGTCTGCAAAAATATACAAATATTATTCAAACCAAGAAGTAGCTAGATCTATTTAAAATCCGTTTATTTTGTGGTTTTAGAAATGATTCGTTATATTATATTTGCGCACCTTTATACCAGACTGGAACTGGGCTTCCCATGTCCTAGGTTGCTGTCAAGGAGCATAAGAGAACAAATTTGCGAGAAAATTTAGCCTGAAATCACAGAAACTACTACTGCTACTACTGTTACCATTATTCAATTGATTAAGCATGTGCTAGAGATCTTCTTACCGAGTCTGCTGCGTTGTGCCATGCTGACAGGAAGTTGATTTCTTGATCATTTGGTTCTTTGTATATCCACTTATGACTGTGATCTGCAGCTACTTTTCCTATCAATCTGTCAATAATATAGAACTAAATCAACTTGCAACCTTTCTTTTAAATATGTAGGTCCAAGTTGAAACCAATCTATTAAAGGGACCTGGTTATTAAATTTCTTACTATTTGGTCATTTGTAATTATCCTTCATTATTAGCACTTACCCTTCTCCATAGTTGTAGATTTCATGGGACATCTTGAAAAAGAGCTCTGGTTGCAGTCCTTGATAGTGTTGAAACTCACAGTTACCATAAACTGATGAGCTTGGACAGTCCCCAGAGTTGATCTCAGCTGTTGATGCAGCAAAGTTGCAGAAACCATCTTCCCAAACCAATATCCTGACACACATATACAATATGTTCACAAGATCATGATCGTATAGCTTGAATGATCATTATGCATGAAAATTTAATTTTTGAACATATCTACGATCGAAACCAGAAGGAAATACCAGTTCCTTCTATTCCCTCTTGATCTGTCATAAGCTCCTTGACCATCCCATCTACACACAGAAAAATAAATATCAAAATACTAAGCAATAATATCAAGCTAGCTAGGCATTTTAATCGTCTATGAAATTTTTTTATTTTTTTTGGAAGGTTAATATATCTCTCCTTACTTGGGTGGTGGGTAATTCCTAGGCAAGATCCTCCAAAACACAGCATAAACCCATTGAGAGTTCTCATGAACGCATAAGCTTCTCAGGGTGTGCTGAAGAAGATGAGTCACAGCTAATGGGCTTAGATGTTCTTCCATGATGATCAAATCCCCACAATTATAGACTTGGAGTCTCTCTCTCTCTCTCTCTCTCTTCTTTTCCTTTATTTCCCTGCTCTATCTTGAGAAGGAGGCAAACCCAACATCCATCCTCCTTTATATAAGCCCCCCAACAAGAAAATCTCACTTTTATACCTCTCTCTCCCTCCCTGCGATACTGTAATTAATCATGCTTTAAAATTTTACCAAAATGATTTCCTAAGGCCCACCCTTTTGCATTCCCAGTTCCCAACGGTGCTCTTTATCAATTTATGAATCAGCCCTCCATTCAAAACCAGCAACCTTTTCATTTCAATTTATGATTCTCTACTCCCATCTCAATTACGATCCAGCAGGAAATATCAGCAAGACCTAACCTTATTATGATATCCTTGTTCTTACACCACTACATCATGAGTAGCTAGTTACTTTCATTTCTCTCACTAACAAGCACCCGTACCTTTCTCTTCAAACCCCAAAGTGACATTGTCTCTGTTTATTTCCTTGCTTTCTACCTTTCTGACACAGTAAGGTATGGCCGTCACAACATTGAGGTAGAGGTTTATATACACCTTTTCTTTTCTTTCTACAAAAAAGAAAGAAAATTACCATTAATTCTTCACAACGGTTTGATTTGTGTGTAGTACCTTGGTGGATTTAAATGTACGAGATGGTTTGTAATTTGTGTGGTTTTCAACAAGCCTAGCCACAATGTATGAATTTAATTAGCGACAGGAGAGTGTTTGAGATAGAAATGTGGTGAGATGTGGTTGTTTTTTCAATGTATAATTTATTTTTTCAACAAGCCTAGCCACAATGCCTAGCTACCATTCTTTTTTGCACGTGAAAGCTTAATTATGCATAAATTGATTTAAGTTGTTGATTTATCGACTTATTTTTGAACTCTCAGATAAATTTGACCTCTGAGGGGAAAAAAAGAATAAAAGACATTTTAAAGAAATACTAAAATTAATATCTATATATAAAATTCAAAAAAGAAAAGAAAAAATGTTTCAATTTCCATTTTTGGCTTTGTGGTTAATTCCGTTGCCCTTAATTTGGCATCTACGCTTATAAACAGAAAAGATATTTTAAGCCATACACGTGGTATTTTAATCTTCTATAGTTTTGATTGATTTTAATGCATTTCTTTTAGAACCATTAAAAAACGCTAATTAATGTCTACTTTTCTATAGTAATCCAAGCATCGCTAGCTGTTACTGCAATATTGTGGTGTTTGCTGGCGCATATGAAGAGCGTGGCTCGCTCTGATGGATGCCCGGGCTGGCTAAATATATATTGTATAATATATAAAATTATTTCAAAAACTAGATTGTGAAATTCTTGACCCCACCATGGGAAGAGCGAGCTAGCTAGAAAGCACAATGTATAAGCACATGATTCTTAAATTTGTGGAGCACTGGTTTTTCTCTATGCATATGATAGTGTAGACATATACATGGATGCAATGCAACTTGTGAAAATGCCTGTCGGTACTTGCAGAGGGGCCATGGCGACAATATTTATGGTCTTGTGAAAATAAAGAACACGGCATCACGTGGTAATATTGCATATACACTATTAAGGGGTAATTCTGAAGCACTACTGGTATTTGGCATAACGCTGCTGCTGTGTGTTATGAGGGCCGTGGGCATGCATCACTAAAGTAATTAACTTAATCATAGACAGACAAGATTTAATTAGCATAGATGCCTAAAATCAAGCTTCTCGTGCGCTAGATCTCTCATTATTCTATCAGCTGGAAAAGGAAATGGTTAATTCACCCTGTGATCCTCTGTGCGCAAGCTAATTAAGTAGCTGAACACAGAGACAATAAAAGGAGCTTTCAGTGCTTTCATTTCCTCTGCCTGACACCGAGAAGAAAGTTTGACAGGTCACTACAATTTCTTTTTGACCGACTGCTAACAAGAAAATGTCCTTTCACTCATTGCTTATATAATGTAATGTAATCTATCCATAATTCACTGTGTAACTCAGCAATTAAATGCCAACCAACTCGCAATTTATTTTGTGATAGTGACAGACATAAATTTCTGTTTGGCTTCTTGTTTTGAAGGCAACCCTCTGTGGGCTATAAATGGGTTTTGACACCTAGCTACCTGTGGTGACGTAAGCAAAAGGCGAGCCTGTTGGAGCTTCGAAGTAAATGAGATGTATAATAGGACTTCATTTTTATTATTATTCTGATTAATGTTGTGGTGATGGTTCCTGCAAGCTGGGGCTAGGGTATAGCTATAGCCAGTGGCCATATATATATATATATTTGGCTCTTTGTTCCTTTTTCAATGACAGCTCCAAGAATTTCTTATGGACATGGAGTTGGAGAAGTTGGTGGTATGGGAGCAAAGAATGGCACAAGGGTCTTGATCAAGATACATAGCAGTTGTTGCTTGCCCCATCCTTTTCTCCCCATTAAGGTTGTGAAATCTCTGCTCTTCCCATCCTCTCCTATCCTATCCCTTATTCCATATTATAATAATCCTTCAATCTAAGAAAAGACCAAGAGAATTAATTGTTTATGTGCATGTATATATGCAAGGATGATGGATTATGATAAGGCAATAATATTACTATAGCATCCAACAATATCTAATAGTGCATACCCATCAGCAGGCAAATCTCTCTCTCTCTCTCTCTCTCTCTCTGTGTGTGTGTGTCTGTGTGTGTGATTGAAGAATGGGAGAATTTGGAATGTTTGATATTATTTAGTATATATTTATCATCATGACACGAAAAACAGAGCAGGATTAGATTGCCTTTTTTGTCTTAAGGAAACAGAAACAACAGCTATAAATTAATTAAATGTCCATCTTTTGCTATAAATGGTTGGTCACTAGCTACTGATCCTTGGGTGATTTCCAAAGATCTAAACTTCAGTGTTCCTTGAAGCGATCAAATATCTTATCCATCTTCTAAATCAAACATTTTGTTTTCTACCTTTTCCACGGGCTTATAATTGGGAACCTACATTTTCCAACGTGGGTATTCTGTACATAGTTCCTCGGACGTTCTAAAATGTAGAATAATATTTGACGTCCACCTTATTCATAAGATAAACAAGAAGAAATAGATTTGTTATTATCAACCACGCTGTCTTTAATTCGAGCTTGTTAATGGCTGAAGATATATTACAACGTCCTTCGGTTGTGTTAGCTAAAACACATGCAAGCCAATGATATGCATGAAGCTGCAAATGCAGTGATAAGAAGACTTGAGCTATAAGATTTGGGAGAGGCTCGTGAAAACGAAGAAGACGTGACGATTTGGAAGGGAAGTTAGCCATCAAGAGCCTAAATTGAGAGGATATCCTGGCTAGGAATCAATAAGAAATATTACGAAGAACATTGCAATACCAGCGTCAGGATTCATACTATTATATATTATAGGTGCAGGAGTAATTAAGGTACTAATCATTTATTGTAACATTATGGAAATCAAGATCCAATCCATTAATTTCAAGATTAATTAACCATTGGCTTCAATTGAGCTAATCTCATAAATACAAAATATTTCTGTATAAATTATTAATATAGAAGTAGTTTCATTTAGATAATTGGGACAAACACAGTGATAAAACAAGATTACATTTTATACAGCACACATCACTACTTATTTTCTTTTCAACCATGGCCCAATGATCATAGGTTAAATAATGGAGTCGTGCACCTTTATTCTTAAAGCTCATCCCATATGTCCTTAGTATTTTAATTTAAAACATTCAAATAAAAATCTAAGATCTTGATTAATTGCTAGGCTGTCCCCTCCGAGAGACACACATTACTAAACCTTAATTATATCTCAAAGCAATAAAATAAGTATAATCCCTCCCCCTTCACATATATTTTTCTCTTTAGTTGTGAAAAGATTTCTTTTGTTTGTTTTATTTCAAGAGCTAATACTCACCTCATCAGCTGTATTCCCTTTACCAATCATCATGTAATTTGGATCAAGAATCAACCAATTATAAAAGTCCAACATCATATAATAAGGAAAAATCAATGTTATTAGCAATGGTACGGTAAGCTATAAAACGATTCCAACAAAAAAAAACAAGAAAAAGAAGGAAGAATTCGTAATGATAGTCCGGAAACATTGAACTGTTTTTTTTTTTTGTTTATTAACGTGGGTATCCGGGCCAGTTTGCGCGCACTTCAACTAATTTCACGGGCCCTGAAGTTAATAACCATGTAAGCCTCTAGTGGCCATCATATTAGCAATCACGTACGGGGCTCGAATTTGACTAACTGAACTGCTTGCTTTATAATTTTTGTCCACCAGACAGCAATATATATCTTTTTTAAAAGGAAAAGGAGGAAAAACAAGAAGGGTGCATTCTCAAAGTTCCTTGGATTATCTGCGTTTTTTTCTTACAAGAGCAACATTAAATAGTAGAAAAGGGCACAAGTTAGGCAGATAAAGTGGTTGGCAAGTTATGTAGGGGCTGGATACCATGTCGAGCCAGTCCTCACTAATTGTAACCAAGTGCACGTCGATGGATAAGAAAAGAAAATGATAGTTCTATTGAACACATGTATATGATAAATAATGCCTTCCAGCTTGCCATGATGATCCACTGGATCGATCGAGACATAGCTAACTTAATTGTGAATAAATACATGTATATACACTAAAAGCATTGTGTATTTTGAGCGTTGCAATATTTTCCCTCTTTTTTTAAAAAAAACAATCACACTTTTTATCAGCTTTAAATCTTGATAAAAATAAAAATAAATAAAATGCCTTGTTTTATATTAGACATGAACACAATTATTCCCTTCCCTCTCTTAAACCAAAATCCATTTCCCCCCTCTCTCTCTTCAACTTAATTAGAAACCTTAACTTAAATTAGACTGACCATCTTGATGAAGAGAAAGATTATAATATTGAACTATTTTTTAATCGGTTTTGGTTCTTATTTGCATGTTTTAAGGCATGGAAAGAGATATGAGACAAAGGAGAAGATGGAGTTAAGGCTTGCAATATTGTGGAGAGTTTGGATTTGATTAGATCTACTGGTAAAAAGGGCTTGCCTTACTCTTGGTCTTAATCCGTACGTAAGTCTTATAGAAAATGCATGTAATGTACATAGATTACATTAAGATTAAGATGTAAAATTAATTTTTTAAAAGTATAAAGAAAAAATAATACCACATTCAAAAGACATAATATTTTAAATAATCCCTCTTATATATATGTATATATATATATAAAGAGAGGAAAAAAAAACAAGAACGGTTTTTTTTTTTGGAACATCTTTCATCAAGGCTTCTTTGGTTAGAACCTTTCCCTTTTATTTACTAAATTTATTTATTTTTTATTTTAAAAACCATCTTCTTATATGTTAGACATAATAAAGTTTTTTTTTTTTTGTAGAGGAGAGAGTGGGGAAAGAAAATACGAAAAAAGAAAGAAAGTAGTTGCTAGGAAATAGGAATGAGAAAAAGGAAACCCACTTGTTTGGAAGGAGTAAAAATGAGAAGAAAATATTCGACAACTACAAAAGGGGAAAGAAAATTAGATGAATTTTACAAAAAAAAAACGTTTTCACAGTTTTCATCCTACCAAGTTTTAATTCAAATTAATCTTAAAATTATTAACTTTATCAAACCATAATGATTCAATTAAACTTTATTATTTTAGATGACTAGTTAAACCCTGATAAATCTCAACTAAATTAATCCCAATAATTTTTAAAAAATAATTTGTTCAAAACAAGATTATTTTATTAAAATAATTAAACTAATATTATTAATTTTGAGTTAATCTAATAAATCCAAGAATAAAACTAAGACCAGAATCGATAAATATGCTTTTCACCTATATATCATTATTCTCAATTCAAACCAAGCACGCTGATACTGAAGGAAAGACGAGTGTCAGACAGTCGATTTAATGCTGAGGGGAGGGAAGTTCGGTCAAATGTTTCACAAAACTAAATTCTAGTTTTCCATAGAGAGAAAAACTCCAAGGCATCACATGGGGGCGTTCTGGCCATGATCTCGGCCTGATAAACCTGCTATGTGTATATCTCTACCCCTCTCCAAGACCAAAAGACAAACAAGGTAAAGGAGAAGAAGAGGCTATTTATATATATATATATATATATATATATATATATATATATATATATAGCCTGTTGCAGTCATCTTCCCCACCCAATCCACACATCCTTTTCTTTACAGTAAAACTATTCCTTTGAAAAACATGAAAAATGACAATGCACCAAGGCTTTACATATCATTAGTGCAGGAAAAAAGGCCCCAAGAGAACGTACTTGTTGAATGCAAGTAACGAAAAGTTAGCATCAAATGTGTTGAAGCTGCCTTTTCAATCCAAGCTGTTTTAATGGAACTAGAGTGGACAAAAACTGTGCACACATTTCAATTATGTGCTCACCCAAAAAGGTCAGAGAAAGAGGCTTGATTTCACCACCGTTAGTCAAATAGAAAGTGATTGATCTAGTTTGATGATCACCCACCAAGACATTGTCCATCTATTGGACGATCTTGATCAGGGTCCACTCTCCACCATCGCTAGCTGATGATCACAAGGCTTCCTTCCGCACTTTCATTTTGTCATCTTTTATTGCGAAAACGCGTGAAAACAAATAAACAATTAATGAGGAAACAAACCATTCAATGAATTGATGATGAGATGCATTCATAAATAGTAAATTCCTTGTATGAATTAATTTCTCCACTTCTTTTGCTGGATCTCGATCGATATTTATACAATTGATGTGTTAATATCAAGGAAAGTAGAGTTATTGTGACTCGAATTTTACTTCAGTACTGGAGGGGTTTACTATATATATATATATAGTCTTCATGTGCAACATTTTCCTAACTTTATCTCTGTTAACATCGTTGGTTTTCTTTTTTGCTCCATTAGGTTACGTACAGCTGGCCGAATGCTCCATCTCTGTAGTCTTCGTTTTGCTTTTTAAGTTTCTGAAGCTGATTGCTTTTTTTTTTTTTGTATTTGTTGATCTATCATTTAGGACTATATATATGTAGTGATCGATTTTAATTTTATCATATTCCGGCCCCTTCACTAATTTACACCCTCCAAAAAAATAAAACAAATTAATTAGTTTTTTTTTTTTTTTGGTTTAATTAGTTGCACTTCAAGAAAGTGATCTTGTTTTGCCACGTGATCAGCTTAGTGATTTCCCGTTTGCTTTGAAAACAGTGGGATCAACTGTTTTTATGACAACGTAATCCAGATCGAAGTCTTAGTTATCAGCATTGAAAAATGTTAAATATATTATTATTTTTTTATCATAGCCAGCCTCCTCAGTCCACACAGAAAATGTCTGCCGTTATTTTTTCATAATAAGTTTATAAATACTGCTCAATCAACCTATATATTTAGTGTGTTTTATTCTGAAAAGACGACTCTCGAGGTAAAAAATTAGAATAAACAACCATAATTCCCATCTCATAGCCGAAATGGATCGAATAATAGTATCATCAATCATCAATATGCACCCGACCTGCAACTATATAACAATGACTGGAATCTAGAAATAAGTCCCTAATAGAAAAGGACAAAAGATATAATCAATAGATTAGCATGCAAAATGGGTTCCTAGCTAGTTTGTCATAAAGTTGACAATTATATTGATTAGCATAATCATCGGAGGCTCAGTATCTCACACACACACACACATATATATATATATATATAAAAGCGTACTTGTGTAAATAGAAAGCTACATATATATAATTGCGCCACTTGGGTGGGGAAGGGATTGAGCTTTTGATGATGTTAGCTCCTTTAGCAAACAGAGAAGTGAAAATGACTTACAATCATGGAGAGATGGAATAGGCATCTAAGGCTCTGTGGTTGAGGACAGTATGATACTGAGATATGTGGGGTACACTTAAACAGGGACACATTTGATCATCAATCACCAGGAAAGTGTCCTCCCCTCCCTTCCTCTTTTCTACCCTTGAACATGAATGACCTTTAAGGTCCTACTCTCTCTCTCTCCTTCTCCCTCTCCTCTCTCTCTCCTCTCTGCACTCCGTTTGAGACTCCTCCATGGGGCTAACTGGGCGCTGGCACCTTCATGCATCCCTAACTACCAACCATAGTATATGTCTCGAAATTCCTCATTATCGATTGGTTCATTTCCACTCTAGCTGGCTTAAGATGTCCACAACAACGTCACTTCAGTACTTTCCTAACTATATTTTTTTCCATCTCTTTACAGAATGGATTGCACATGGGGGCGTGACCATGATGGTGTAATTTAGATGCTCTTTTTGTTCTCAGTTCTCTCCGCTATATATATATTCAATAATATACTCTTTTCTTAGTTATCAATGTTGAATATACTCGTAAATACATTCTAGGGCAAACCTCCTTTTAGTCCCCCGACTATGAGTGGTTTCTAGATTTAGTCTTCCAACTACCAATTTTATATATCCATTGGATGATATATTGAAATATCCCTCAATTATACATCTTAATTTCCTCGATCCACTGCTTAATTAATTCTCCTAAACTCATTGGAGATAACATGAAATAGTGCACCTGCTAGTCATTTGTTTTTTTGATTAGTTTTAATTTTTTTTTTTCAAATCTTGGGCACAGAAACATCCAAGCATTGCTTTCAATTTAAGAATAATTAGTGCAAATTAAAAAAAAATTATTAAATTAATTTAGATTATACTAGTTATTTGACTCGCACTTCGCCGCGGGTTGAATAATTATTTTGGGAAAAAAATATGCAAGCTTTTCAAATGTGATTTTTACAACAAAAATCTTAATTATAAATCAAAGGCATATGCATGTATTTAATTAAATAAATCAAGAATTATTTGTGTTAATAAATACAAAAAAAGTGTTAACGCGTCTATTCGACTCGTCTATCTGCAAGTCGAATAATTTTTTTCTAACACAAATGAATTAATGTGTAAATATTATTAACGTATTTTTGACAACGAGTAAAAAAATATAATTATGAATAAAAAAATTAATATTTTTATATAATAAAAATCATATATATTAATAAAAATATGTAAGATTTTAATTTTTTTTTCAACTTACTAGAAAACTATTTCCTTCTTTTAGAATATGTACAGTGAATGTTATTGGATGTTCTGGATGAGAGGACAAATAAAGTAATTTTGCGTACAAGGCTTAAGAAAATTAAGGTCAATTATAAACACGAGTGGCAAGTGTATAGTTCAACATCATCTCCAATATTGATGGAGTGAAGGTGTAGAGAAAGAGGATCCAATTGAGAAATGGTTTGCCCGAAATTCTTTGGTATTTGTGGATGATTGGACTTTATCTCTTGAGGAGGAGGAGGAGGAGGAGGGGTTCGGCATCTTGAGCCTTGATCGGGTTTGGAAGTGGTGGTTATAGTGGACATCGTCGCCCCTTCTACGTGGAAGACATGGGACGTGCTTGCCTAATTAAGATTGTGGTTCGTACCTGCAGATGCTTCGTGTTATGAGGCTCCTAAAACAGTGGGCCACGGGCCCAGTTGATGTGGACCTCTCCTACGCTTTCCCTTACGAGTTTTATGTGCTGCTTTACTTTAATGGATCGCTATGCAGTGGTCGGTAGGTAACAATCAATTCTTGGTTGCTTTTATTTTTTTGTTTATAGGATTAGCTACGGCTTGGGACCATCCTCCTCTACAGTGTATGAATCCAACCATGTTGATATCCTCTACTTTCTTAAACATATTTATACGTTTCTGAATTATTTATAAATAAATAAATATGAGTCATTATCATATTATAATACTTGATTTTTAAAACAAGGGTAGTTTTATATAAGGTTAATTGATTCATCCAACCTCTGTAACCTCTTTAAAAAAATCGTATTCCAAGAAAAAATCAGAATAGCTCCTTACATATTTATCAAAAGACCTTTCCGTATCTACTCTTCATGTGGTCTCAGTTTTGAATATCTGTTTTTCATGTGATTTCATGTTCGAGTCATATGATTGTTAATATGATGGTTACTGGAGATTTATATAGTCATTAATTTCAGAGCCCGTTGAATTAGTCGAGGTACGCACAAACTAACCCGGACACCCACGTTAATAAAAAAATATATCTTTATGTATTATTTATAAGTTCAATTACTATTTCTTTAAATGATAACCCTAAATCATTGCCAAAGTAACCTTAAACTCTGGCCGACACTGTTCTTATAAAATGATGTTTTTAATTCATTCCCGTGTGTAGATGTTAATTTATAATAACAGTCGCAATCTTTCTTTTACAAGGAGGGGAAAAAATAATCCTTAGCCCATGGATTGATTTGAATCCATCCGAGCATGATGATTAGTTAGTAATCCAAACCTAATTAAATATAACCCAGACCCAAAGCAACATGAACCCGAGATGATGTGACCCACCCACCCAACCAACCCGGCTCGATTTGTACAAAGCTTGACAAGA
>Ga0307517_10003814_pt1 | contig 23396 bp, 14 predicted proteins | sample 23_EM_MG_FD_194515 | JGI IMG/M metagenome (GOLD analysis project Ga0307517, IMG submission 194515) | Populus trichocarpa ectomycorrhiza microbial communities from riparian zone in the Pacific Northwest, United States - 23_EM | ecosystem: Host-associated > Plants > Roots > Unclassified | place...
TCATTTAATAAAAAATTAAAAATTATAACTCTTAACTTAATTATATATGATAACTTATATTGTATTACTCATAAAAAAAACATGAGTCATTTTTATTTGAAAATCATTTAAACTTATATTCATCCTATATTATTAGTTAAAAATACATTTGTAAGAGACTCTTACTTGGCGATTGAGAGTGTGATAATGATTGCTTCTCAGAGTGTTTTTTACTTGAAAATATATCAAAATAATAATTTTTTATTTTTTTAAATTATTTTTTATATTAGCACATCAAAACAATAAAAAAATATAATTTTTTTAAAAAAAATTTAAATTTTACCCCACTGCCGTTCAAAATACAATAGCAAACACCAACAACCAAACAGGGGTTTAATTTGAACAAACATTAAAGAATTGGTTCGTAAAAGGTGAGTGTATGGTGATCAAAGCCATGACCAAGCCATTTTTATCTCCCATCGGTTGGCAATTGCAATGCGTCCCTTTCACCTACCTACTTGCTTGCACTCAATCCCAAGCTGAGAAATGGTTCACACTGGGAGAGAACGGGAAAGCGCGGCAAAGAGACAAGTGTGCACCACAACTGCACTCCTTCTTGCCAGTGGAACAGAACATTTTTGTTTGTCAAAAATTCATTTAGAAATCCTTGCGTCTACCTAGTGTCACATGTCATGTCATGTGTTACGTTGTTTTTTACTTAGAAAATTATTAAAAAAATATTTTTTATTTTTTAAAAATTATTTTTAATATCAATGCATCAAAATTATCAAAAAAAAATCAAAAAAATATTAATTTCAAATAAAGAAAAAATAAAAAAAATTTAATTTTTTTTAAAAATATTTTTAAAACACAAAAACAAATAAACAAGATCATAAAGTATAAAAAGTTAAAGAGAAAAAAACACCTTGATAAAAGAGATCGAGATAAAAAATTATTTTAAAATGAATTTTAATATTTGAAAAAAGACAGAGAAACATGTTTTAATTTTTTTTATTATCTCTAACTTTTTTTATTTCAAGATCTCAATCAAATGTAGATGAAAAATAATAAAATAAAAGACAAAGAACAAGAAAAAAGATGATAATGTCGAGCATCTAGCTTCAGCAATTTCATTTTCGGTCAAAATAAAAAAATTAATCAATTAGTCAGGTCTTGAGTTTGTTTTTTAATGGTTATAAATTCAAGTTTTTTCAAGGTCATTGAAAACTTATATAATCATTAATTTTAAAATTTATAAAATTAATCAAAATATGTATAAACCGGCGGAACATCCATATTAATAAATAAAAAAAATCAACCTTAGGAATCCAAATTCCAAATCTTATGACTTTTTGCTAAACGAATGCCACCTCATCAATTCAAAATTACGTATATAACCCCTTGCTCATGGAGTTTATTTGTCATATTAGATTAAAAAAGAAAAACCTTTCATCTTCTCTTGTTTGTAAATCAAATATCAACACAAAAGCCACACATATGATTTCTTCCAATGGCAAGAAATGGCTTAGAGAACCGTGTCGGCAAAAATGGTTTTAGAGGAAATTTAATTAAATCTATATTTGTTTTTTTCCTGCAACTCATTTTAGTTGGGAGATCATGACCATTTTAAAAATTATTCTTAAAAATATTTTAGAAAAAACTGAAGTCTGTATTGCAGAGGCCAGAGAAATACCAGGAATCATCATCATTTAATTGTTTTTTAAAAAAAATTCTTGGATTAATTCCACTTATTTTGAGACGCAAGCTTTGGTGTTTATTTGGTAACGTGATATAAAGTTTTTTTTTTTTAAAATACTTATTATTTAAAAATACATTAAAATATATTTTTTTAATTTTATTCTTAATATTAATACATCAAAATCATAAAAAACATATAGAATACAGTGAATGCTGCTGCAAGTGCCAGCTTCCAGAGAATTGAGAACCACTGCTATCGTATAATAACTATAAATTCCGACAGTTTTGACTCTCATTACAAATTACAAGCGCAACTACGCTCCCCCCCCACCCTCTCTTTCTCTCCATGAACAGATACTGTAATTAACGGCGGAGTTCATGACGCTGATTGCAATGGAGTTCTCAAGCAAGACAATGAAGCTTCTTCTGCTTTGGATTTCTTTCTTTCAGGCGAGATTTTTCTTTTCCTTTCTTTTTTCATCACTTTTTTTCCCCTTTTCCTCTTAGATGTGTCCATTTCGAGAATTTTTTAAAAAAATATATATGATAAAATTTGATGAAAAAATAAGAAAAAAACTTAAGTTCTTTTCGTTTCTTCTTCCCAGTGAAAAATTAGAATTACTATAATTTGCTCGTAGAATTTAAGATTTATTCAAAATTAAAGAAAATGAAGCATTCGATTTACTGCGACTTATAGTGTGTGTATGTAATGACGAACTTCTGTTGAGGCTTTTTTTGTTGTCTTTTTGCTTCAGTTTCTATACACTTAAGGACTGAATTTTGTGCATGTTCAGGTGTTATTTGTTGTATCTATAGTCAGCGGGGAGAGGTCTGATACTCGGTTGCTTCTGACACGGAATGCAGTATCTAGGTGAGCTTTTTTTTTTTTTTTGCTTAAAATAAAAGGGTTGGATTTTATTAGGTTGATGATTTATTTATTTTTGAAATGATTTGCAGGGAGAGACACTCAGAGGAATATTGTGCAATGTATGATATTTGTGGAGCACGTGAAGATGGGAAAGTTTTGAACTGCCCTTATGGTTCCCCTTCTGTGAAGGTATCTGGATTTTCTCTGTTTTTATTTTTTAATTAAATTGGATGGTGCGTTTTGCTTTTTTTTTTTTTTTTGGATATACTATTTTTTTGTTGTTTCTCAGCCAGATGACTTGCTTTCACAAAAGATCCAAAGCTTGTGTCCTACAATTACTGGCAATGTTTGTTGTTCAGAAGCTCAGTTCGACACGTTACGGTCACAAGTTCAGCAAGTATAGCCTTCGTGTTTGGTGTTTGAGAGTAACGATATTTATGTGTGTTTGTATGTGTATGTATTAATTTATGAATGTTTTCCAGGCAATTCCATTTCTGGTTGGCTGTCCAGCATGTTTGAGAAACTTTTTGAATTTGTTCTGTGAGCTTACATGCTCTCCACATCAGAGCACGTTTATCAATGTCACCACTACGGCTAAGGTTTGTAGCCCCTGGTGGTATGGTTGGGTTTCTAGAGATATTTTGTGTTCTTGTATTATCACGAGCTAGGGAAATTCCTTTGTGTTGAATCCGTTCTATGAATTAGTTAATGAATCAATGCATCTTCATATAACGTACCTTTTAATTCTATTATTCCTCACATAATAAAATGTTCTAAATTTTAAAATGGAAATGTGAAATTGTTATAGCTTATTCTTTGAATATTGTGTTTTTGATTGAGCTTATGGTTGTTAGAATTCTTGTTGGAAATTCTTTGTGTCGAAGAATGTAATTTATTTGAGGTTTTTTATTCTCTTTTCAGGTTAAAGGCAATTTGACCGTGAGTGGCATTGATTTTTATGCATCTGATGCTTTTGGTGAAGGGTTGTATGAATCTTGCAAGGACGTAAAGTTTGGGACCATGAACACTCGAGCTCTAAATTTTATTGGTGCTGGTGCTCAAAATTTTACAGGTGATTTTTTACTTTAAAGCTGCAGCTTTAGGTTCCTTGCTCCCATCTATCTGGTCTCTTCTCTCCCTGCCTCTCCATCTCTCACACATGACGAGGGTGTTGTTGAAGCAGTTAACACGACATTTATATTTGTACCCATGATCTTAATATGCATGGGCTGTGGTTGATGATGATTTTGGGTTTGAAGACTTTGTTGGAAGGTGGGGTTGAAGCAGAGAAGTGGGGGCTACCTCAGAATGAATTTCTGTCAAGAGGAAGAACTCCTGATGGATGAGTGTCCTCCATTTTCACCATACCACAATTGACAGACAGCACTGAAATTCTGGAAGATTATGTGTTCCTAGGAAGTTTGAGTCGTAGTTTCTTAGGTTTCCTTGACTTATTGCTTCCGCATGATTTTTCTGTGATTTTGTTTAAGTTATAGTGCTTATGCCATGATTTTTTTTGGCAGAGTGGTATGCATTTATTGGTAGACGAGCCCCACTTGATGTGCCAGGCTCACCATATGCTATGATATTCAAGCCTACTGCTCCTGAGTCATCTGGAATAAAACCCATGAATGTTTCTACATATTCATGTGGTGATATTTCGTTGGGCTGTTCTTGCGGTGATTGCCCTCAATCTCCTGTTTGTGCCAATACTGCTCCTCCTCCCCATCACGAAGGGGGTTCTTGTGCAGTGAGAATTGGATCTCTCAAGGCGAGTTATCATCCAGTATATAGCTTTTGAATTTATCCTTTTCCATTGATTTAATTTTTTTGGTTTGGACGCAGAGTAATTTGCTGAAAAATACCGTTGGACATGCCTTGATTTTGTTACTTTTAAGTATTTATATGTTCCTCTAATTCAGTTTCACTGTTCATTGCTCAACTCATGCAGGCCAAATGTGTCGACTTTGCTCTAACAATCCTTTATATTATATTGATTTCCATGTTTTTGGGATGGGGTTTGTTTCATCGAAAAAGAGAAAGGAACCAGACTTCTAGAATGAATCCACTGTCGGATATCAAGGACAGTGGTGAAGTTATCAGGAAGAAGGATGAGAACCTTCCTGCTCAGGTGCCTCCATTTTCCTAGCTATTCTTATTGAGTGGATTTTGTAGGTTTTTTTTTGCCTTAATCTGATCGGTAGGTCGATTCCTTAATTCATAGGCCAATTCCTTGCCACTAAATTCTTTTAACTACTAATTTCCAGATGGTTGAAGATTCTCCACAAACTGGAAGCAGGGTACAGCTTTCAATCGTGCAAGGATATATGTCAAAGTTCTACAGGTCCACTGTCTATGCCATTAACGCTATCAGTGTAGCTGAATTATTTTTTACCCTTTTAGTTTGTTTCTATTTCAGGAGATATGGAACATGGGTTGCTAGAAATCCAATCCTTGTGTTGAGCTTGTCATTGGCTGTAATTCTTCTACTTTGTGTAGGCCTCATCCGTTTCAAGGTGGAGACACGGCCTGAGAAGGTAGAATTTAACATACAAATTGCTTCTTTCATCTTTTATGTTTAAATCCTAAAGAAAGGGAGTGTTTTAATTATTTAACCATTCTACAGTCTTTACTGCTGACATTTTTGGGTCCAACAAATGCTAGAATTAACTAGATTGACGAGTATTTGTGGAAAGAATTAGTGTATTTCAATGAATCTATTGAAATGCATACGATATACTAATATGCATTTGGAAGTGACAAATTTGGGGGCAATATTCTACTTCAGGAGTGCGGCTGGAGAAGTCATAAAAGTATATATTGTTGCTCATTTGACCGTGCTTTAAGTTCTGGGCAATCCGTCTAATCTAGTATTCATTATTATACTCTTATTAGCGCTACTTTTCTCCATATGCCAGTTAACTGCTAATACTTGCACTATTTCAGCTATGGGTAGGGCCCGGGAGTAAAGTTGCTGAAGAGAAACGTTTTTTTGACACTCACCTAGCCCCTTTCTACAGAATTGAGCAGGTTTTGCAGTATTCTACAATTTTATTTTTTTTCTTATTTATTTTTTGCTTCCAGTCTAGTTTCCTTCTGTGCTTTTATTTTGATGTTCGCACATATACTCTTCTAGATGCTGGTTCTAGAGACTGAAAATAAGTTTCAAGGCCTCACAAAGGCTTGGATCCTGTTTGTTGTCATCACTTGTGGAACAATTCCTCTCCCTTTCTTTCCTGTATACAGCAAACCAGTTAACATCAGTTTCTTGCTATGCCTTTCCTTATCGTAACAAAATTTTGCCATGAAAATGGCTGCAATAGGTTGACTAAATCTGTCATTATCACCAGTAAATGCTGTATTTATCATGATAATGTGCATGCATGTGTATTGTCATACCCGCAGGATGTGATAGTTGCCTTTTTTATTTCTTAATGCTCGAGCACAGAGACCACTATGCAGTATTCTGATTGCTTTGTGATATTTGATTTTTTATGATAAAAATTTACCCGCATGCCATTTTGTTTGCTTGATTTGGATTAGTTAGTTGCAAGATTTTTATTCCTCTTCTAATTCTGGAAAGAACTACTGGTGACATGTTTTCCAGCTAATTCTAGCGACTGTTCCAGATGCCGGGGCACAGAAATTGCCAAGTATTGTGACAGAAGACAACATCAAATTACTTTTTGAAATACAAAAAAAGGTATTCGTTTTGTCTGGTATCACTCACTTTCTTGAAATTTAGGGTAACAGATTGTTGCATGCATCGCCAGGAACATCAATTGAGTTTACATTTGCTGTTCTATTAGATTATTTTTCCATGTTCCTATTGGAGAAGGATGATCTGAAATTTCTTAGGTTAATAGTGTTCAGCTTTGACAGGTTGATGGAATCCGTGCAAATTACTCTGGATCAATGGTATCTCTGACTGATATTTGCATGAAGCCACTGGACAAAGATTGTGCCACTCAAAGTGTACTACAGGTTGCTTTTTTTCTTTTTTTTGTTTCTGTTTGATTATTTGTTTTTTTGGTATGCAATGAAATGCTTAAAAATATGTGAAAACGAATTTGTTCCATTCTTAGTTAGTGGTAACAATATTAATAGGACTATAGTGGTTCCTTAAAGGCTTGCCACTGTTACAGTTGCATGTGTTTCCAATAACGAAAGATGAACCTAGAGGTGTACTTATTTTGATTTTGATTCTTCACTAATATTCCCCTCCTCCCCTCCCAGTACTTCCAAATGGATCCTCAAAACCTTGAAAATTATGGAGGAGTTGAGCATGTGAATTACTGTCTCCAGGTATATCTTTTTAGTCTCAGGTTCCATGTTCTTGGAAGCTTGAAGACAATTATCTCAAAAATCATGTCTTCCTCTCCACCCCTTCCCCCAGCTCCAATAATTCTCTGCCTGATTATTATGATGATACCATGTTATTTCAGCATTATACCTCTGCAGACACTTGTAGGAGTGCCTTCAAAGCTCCCCTTGATCCAAGCACTTCCTTGGGAGGTTTCTCAGGGAATAATTATTCGGAGGTATTTGTTTCCTTTCCTTGTAAATAGAAAACACAATTGGATCAGAAGTCTATAATAATCCTCTGACTACTTCTCTGGGACAGGCATCCGCATTTATTGTAACTTATCCAGTAAACAATGTGATTGATAAAGAAGGGAATGAAACTGATAAGGCTGTTGCTTGGGAGAAGGCTTTTATTCAGTTAGTGAAGGTTTGTTCTTTGTTTCAGTCCAGTGATTGTGTATATGGTGCCTGGAAACATACATGTATCTCCATTTTTTATAAACATGTTTACCGAATTGTGTCTCATGGTTATTAATATTTGTTGACACAAACATAAGAAGAGAGAGAAATAAGATAACACTAAAGGATCTGATCTGTTTGAGCAATAGACCACCCTCCTTAGTAGCCAGAATCCTTTTGTTAAGAGTACAAATCTGATCCTTTTCATTTCATTAAGGTAATGAACCAAAACACAAACAGAAATGAGTGAAAGATGATATAATTCAGTAAAAACAAAACAAAAGGGCTCCAGATAGCAGAAATAAGTGAGATGATATTAGACATCTGATCCAAACTGTAAGTGTCATTCTGTTAATATTGGATCTGCTGCAAAGGGCAAGTATCGTCCTGAATAGTTAGACCATTTAATATCATATATCTGTATCATCATTTCATTGCTTCATTTTATCTCAATCATCTCATGTGTTTTATGTGACAGAACGAATTATTGCCAATGGTGCAGTCGAAGAATCTCACCCTTTCTTTTTCATCGGAAAGCTCCATCGAGGAGGAATTAAAAAGGGAAAGTACCGCAGATGTCATTACTATTTTGGTGAGCTCTCTTCTTGGTAGAGAAAAAACATTTCCATTTCTAGGTTTTAAATAAGGTACTGTTTAGTGCAATGATAAATGCCCAGGGCTTGCAAACAACAAGTTATTTGTTGTATGCTACTTATGCAGCTAACTTTTGATGCCTTTTCCATTTCAGATTAGCTATCTTGTGATGTTTGCCTACATATCTCTTACTCTGGGTGACGCACCTCATTTATCTTCATTTTACATTTCATCTAAGGTATGTTCTTTTTTACATGGCTTGAACTTTACCCTCTCCCTGTGTAGAACCCATATTCTATCACATAGTATTTTATTGTATTTCTGTGAATGTGAGGTTTTCTGTATTAAATATTCATATTTTCTTGAACTTTTCCCTTTCCTTCATTCAGTTTATATGATTGGTTGACTTCCAGGTGCTGCTTGGTCTATCTGGAGTTATGCTTGTCATGCTCTCTGTTCTTGGATCCGTAGGATTTTTTAGTGCCATTGGAGTAAAGTCTACATTAATCATCATGGAAGTTATTCCTTTTCTTGTATTAGCTGTAAGTTTCTTTCTTCTACATTTAGACTTCATGTGGTGTTATCATTTTGCCGCATTGATCATTGAGCCTGAGATTTTAATGGGTTACTTCAATTCTAACTAGCTATAGTGCATCTTGATTACCTATCTCTTTTTATTAGCTAAGTAAAAGGTTCAAAGATAAAAGAGCATGAACTAGTTGCCATCCCACCTGCTTTCTCAACTGCTGCATTTGACTTGAGCCAACAAGAGGTGCAGTTTGCACAAAACGTTTAGGGTTATTAGAAGAGTAAAGATAAATGACACGAAGAGGATTACACTAAAGTGACACACATACATGCAATGGCATGATTTGTCACTCATTGTATAAATCAATTTGTCTCTTTTGCTTAAAGTTTGTTGTGAGGTTTAGCATAACTCTTTGGAGAATTTCCAAACATTCACGCATATAACCTTTCTTGCATAATGACTGACCATTACACTCATCTGGAGACTCGTAGTAGCTGAAATCTAAATATTATAATCTTTTATTTCAAAATAATCTCTATTCTGAATGGTAGATATTATATTGAATAACCTTCTCTTTAATCTAGGATTCTTACTCTCTTTTTTTTTTAATTTCAAAGCTGATTTTGTCTTCTTCTTTTTTGGATAAAGCTGTGTTGTAGCTTATAATTAACTGAACTTCTCTGTCATATCAGGTTGGGGTGGATAACATGTGCATATTGGTGCATGCTGTTAAGCGGCAACCATTGGAGTTGCCACTAGAAGGACGAATAAGCAATGCTCTTGTCGAAGTTGGACCATCCATCACACTTGCTAGTCTATCTGAAGTTTTAGCATTTGCAGCTGGAAGTTTCATTCCTATGCCGGCATGCCGTGTGTTCTCTATGTTTGCTGGTCGGATATTTTAATCCTTTTTCTTTAAGACATTTATTATTTTTATTCCACTTTTCTTTTCAAAAAAATTACACCATTTTATGTCATGCCTCTTTTGCAGCACTTGCTGTTCTTTTGGACTTCCTTCTGCAAGTTACAGCTTTTGTAGCTTTGATAGTTTTTGATTTTTTGCGAGCGGAGGATAAGAGAGTCGATTGCATTCCGTGTATGAAAATTTCATCATCATATGCAGACACTCCTAAAGGTATTTGTTAAGAGGTTATTTACAAGTCATATTTATTTGATGCATTACCTCATTTTCTACATGGTTTCATTAACCGCGTTGTTTTATTCCTTATAGTAAACTCAAAATGGTTTCTGATTGAAAATGCAATGTGAATGATTAGGAATTGGTGGGAGAAGACCTGGATTGCTGGCACGTTATATGAGGGTACCAACTTGATATTATGAAATGTTCATAGAAGTTACATCTTTTCAAATGCTAGTTTAAGATTAGGTGCTCAATTTTCTTATTGAAGAATGGGTGTTGCTGCTGAGCATTATTCACTAATCAAATTGACATTCTTGTCTTGTAGGAGATCCATGCACCCATACTCAGTCTTTGGGGAGTTAAGATAGCAGTCATTTCCATCTTTGCTGCTTTCACATTGGCCTGCATAGTGAGATGCTCAAGATTACTCTCTCATATTCCTATTTCTTTAGGTGCCTCTTAGGTGTCTTACTTTAACTTGTCATATTTATGGACCAAGTAGGCATTAACCACTCGAGTTGAACCTGGTTTGGAACAACAAATTGTTCTTCCTCAGGACTCATATCTTCAGGTTCAGTTTCTTGATACTGCTTTATAACTTGCTACATACATCTGATATGGTGTTCTATTGTTGTCTGGCGAGTTAAACATGTGATAGTTTGATTCATGCAGGGTTATTTTAATAATGTTTCAGAGTATCTCAGAATTGGCCCACCGCTATATTTTGTAGTTAAGAACTACAATTATAGGTAATTCCATTGCTTTTTTGCATAATTTCCCTTTCCTTGCTTTGATCTTTGAAGTGATGATACTGCACCCACAGCTCAGAATCAAGTCATACAAATCAGTTGTGCTCCATCAGCCAATGCGGTTCAAAATCTCTTTTAAATGAGGTGAATCTTTATTCCTTTTCTTATCTAATGAACATCACTCTGATATTTACGCCTTACGGGCATTAATTGTTGGAATGGTTGTATTTCCTCTGACAAGAATCTTTTGTCTTCATGCTGCTGTAGATTGCAAGAGCATCATTAACACCAGAATCTACCTATATAGCTATGCCAGCTGCTTCATGGCTTGATGATTTTCTTGTATGGATATCTCCAGAAGCTTTTGGATGCTGTAGGAAGTTCACAAATGGGAGTTATTGCCCCCCTGATGATCAGGTTGTTTTATAATCTTTCACAGAAGCTGGCTTTAATTCTGGCATGAAAATTTGAGCATATTTTTGCCTATTATGATGGTCACATGGCTGCCACTTCCTATGCAGTTCATATGGTCATTAAATTCTATTATGGATTTTGTTGTGGAAAGACATAAGATATGAATTTAATCTCAGATATCTACTTTCACTGTGTAATATTTTTTATATGTAATGGCTTAAAATCAAATGGTAATGGCACCACCAGTGTTCAATATAAGGCCAATTGCAAGCCCATGTTGCTGATTATTGCAGATGATTGTGTGGTGTGACCATGGTAATTATGGGAATTTTGCGATGAAAATGTACCTTTTCATTTTCTGCTCTTCTTCTTATTGCTTCTCATTGGTGTCATTATTTATTCTCATTACATACCACTGAATAATGCTGAAGCTGATTCTTTTTTCCTGTGTCGCCCAGTTTCCTTGTTGTTCATCTGATACAGGCTCATGTGGTCTTGGTGGGGTGTGCAAAGATTGTACTACGGTAATCCACATTCTGTTCTTCTTGAAATTTTATTAAACAATTTTCTGCCCATTTACCTTTGAAATGATTTGTGCTTGACTGTCAATTATCAAGGCAGTAGCATCTATCATTTCTCATTTATAGCAGGATCAACTACTAATAACTCTTGGAATTTTTCAGTGCTTCCGTCACTCCGATCTGAATAATGATCGTCCATCTACATCACAATTCAAAGAGAAACTCCCATTGTTCCTCAATGCTTTGCCCTCTGCTGATTGTGCCAAAGGTGGCCATGGTGCTTACACTAGCAGTATAGATCTGCAAGGTTTGCTGAGTTGGAAATTTGTTCTTTCAATCCAGTTCAGTAAATTTAGGGAAAGTTGCAAACACAAATGCATGCATTAAAATAGTTCGTCTGCATGCCATATGGTTGCTTCTTATTTGAATGGGTATAAATTCCTCACCCCCCTCTCTCCTTTTCAGGCTACGAGAATGGTGTTATTCAAGCATCATCCTTCCGCACATATCACACACCTCTTAACAAGCAGGTAGGAAGTGATTTCTAATGGTAAATTTTGCTCAATGTGATATGTTTCTTGTTCCTGTGTAAAGACCTTAACATTTTCTGCATCTCATTCTAGATTGACTACGTCAATTCAATGAGGGCTGCTCGAGAGTTCAGTTCGAGGGTTTCTGATTCTTTGAAGGTAAAAAATCAGAGAAAGTGAATACCACATGGTCTGACCGATGCTATATTTTTTAAAATAAATTATCCTTGTCGGATTTTTTAATCTTGTTTTTCCCCTATGATAGGAGGGTCAACTTTTGTTGCTTCTTTTGTATGATACTAGCTCTGTGCTCATTGAAGGACTGGTTTTTTATGAATTTATTTTTTGCAGAAGACTTGTCTCATAGTTGGCTGTATGCTAGTAAGGCTGTCTCTTAAATGATATTTGTTTTCTGGTGCAGATGGAGATCTTCCCATACTCTGTATTTTATATGTTTTTTGAACAATACCTTGATATATGGAGGACCGCATTGATCAACCTTGCCATAGCTATTGGTTAGTAATCTTTAGAAATCCTTAAACTGGCATGTTCTTTTTTGTGAGGAGTTCATGGATTGCATGCTTGGGGTTTTTACCTCACTTTCTTGCATTCTTGAAGATAACCTGTCTTCTCTTTATTTCACAAATTACTTTTTTTTTTTTTGCTGAGGAGCTAGGCATTTGTTTATTATTCTTCTATACTTGTATTCAACAAAATTTCAAGCCTTTAAAAGATTGTTTTGTTGATTTTGTACTACCTGTGCCTATATCTTTAATCATTAAATGTATCACACAGTGGTTTGATGATAATGACCCGGAGATCTGAAACAAAAAAGCAGTGTGTGGGCTGTCTGAGTAAAACATTTACTGATGCATATTTGTACCTTAAACCTTTATTGTTATTTGGTTTTTAACAAATCCAAATGAATTATTTGGTTTAGTATAACTGTTAGTCATTTTCTCTTCTATAAAGCCTCAATTTATTTGGTGATGTACCAGGAGCTGTATTTGTTGTTTGCTTGGTCATCACTTGCAGGTCAGTGTTCTATTTACCCATATTCACCTTTTCATTGACAAAAACATACTGGCTTCAGTGTTCGGTTCTTCTTTCCAAATGAACTGCTGTATTGGAGAATGACTTCGTGATTATTTTGTTTCCTAACTTTCTTTAAAATGTAGTTTATGGAATTCTGCGATCATTTTGCTGGTGTTGGCAATGATAGTCGTGGATCTGATGGTAACTCTGCTTCCTTTATCATTATCTATGTATTTTTCATTTTATTTGCAATAATTAACTTGTTCTGCCCAAGTATAATCTCTCTGCTTACAAGATGAAACTCCACAGGGTGTGATGGCAATTCTGAATATTCAACTGAATGCAGTCTCTGTTGTCAACCTTGTCATGTCAGTGGGCATTGGTGTTGAGTTTTGTGTGCATATAACACATGCTTTCTCGGTTAGCATCACATCATTCTCCATTTTATTTGTATATTGTCTACTTTCCTTCAATGGAACTTCAAATTCATTCTTTCATTTCATTCAGTTAAAAGAAAAATAGATGGAATCTGCATCTGGTTATTTTGGCTTGGTAGTTAACATGTGATTTAGAACCCATTACATATCGCATCAGAATATTTAATTCACTAGTAGTTAATTAATAACGCAACAAGGGAATTTGTTTCCCTCCCGAATGTGGAAACTTCATGCTTTCGGCTCTAAGGTTTTCTTGATGCACTGTCACACCTTTTCTTTGGCTTCATGTTCTTAAACAGGTGAGTTGTGGTGATAGAGACCAGCGAGTAAGGGATGCTTTGGGTACAATGGGAGCTTCTGTCTTCAGGTTCCTCTTTTCCCTCTGGCTCATATTATGAACTAGATTGCTGAGACCTCCGTGCTGCCCACTCTGTTGATACTTACAAATTAGCGATAATGCAACTATAGGCCGATTTGATTGACACCTCTTGAATTATTATTTTCTGATTTCAACCCACAAATTATAGGGTCTTTTGATTGGCACTTCCCCTTCTGTTAGATTCTGTCCATCTTAATCATTAAATATCACTTGCAAGTCACGTGTTTTCCTAAAAAATCACCCAAAGATCATCGGAAGATAAAAATAAAATTAAAAAATCAAGGCGGCTTGATTTATGATAATTTTATTATATTGTGGGAAGATCACATAACATGCGCCACTCACATGTTATTTAAAGAAGTTTGATGCAGTCTCCCTTTTTCCAAGAGATACACCATAAAAGAAGTAAATTTTAAAAATAGAAAGGCAAGAAAGGGAAAAATTATAATGTCTTTCACACCCCATTAATGCATAGATCATTGCAAACATGATTCTTAGCTCAAATCACCTACTTTTATTTCAACGTGGAGTTCTGTATTAATCACAACCATCTTATTGAAAAATGGTCTCTGCCATGTAATTTTGCAGTGGCATCACGTTAACAAAGCTAGTTGGCGTGATTGTTCTTTGCTTCTCAAGGACGGAAGTTTTTGTGGTTAGTGTCCCTCCATTCAAATTCCCATCACAAGAGCCAATATTTCCCAGTTTGTTTAACATCTCCCTCTCGTGTTCTGCAGGTCTACTACTTCCAAATGTACCTCGCACTGGTTCTTCTTGGTTTCTTGCATGGGCTGGTGTTCTTACCGGTAAGCTTGTTGAGTTTCCAAATCCCTCTTCACTTCATTGTTACCATCTAGCTTCTTTTCTGGATCAATCATAAAATAGATGTTGGTGGGTATATTTCAGTGACAAGAAAAATGTAGCATGTTCATACACCTAGATCGAAGTTGGACAAACACATCAATCAATAAAAAGTTGTCTCATCTTTTAGGAACCAAACTTCGGGGAAATCTGAGGTTTTCTATTTTGCCTTAGGAAGGGTTTGTAAATTTTCATCTCGCATTCTTATAGAACAGATAAGAGAACGCTATCTTCCCCTGGATCAACTGTTTGCAGGTTGTTCTGAGCATGTTCGGTCCACCTTCAAGATGTAAACTTGTCGAGAAGCAAGAAGACCGGCTATCAGTTTCCTTGAGGCCCTGAGAAGCTGTAAGCTGTAATGCTGTATCATAGTTCTTTTTGTAGGTTAACCAATATGCTCTTCTTCTTCTTTTCTTTTCTTCGAGATACTAAAGTTTAATATATAGTTAGTGAAGCAAAAACGCTCAAAATGGGTCCTGAAATATGTAAAGTACAGAGTGTTTTTCCAGGAAGAAAATGGTTGGGCTGCAAGTTTACAGATTTGTCTATTTTCTTTTGATGCACACTTGGCTGTTGATTCCAATCGATTGTGCTTCATTTCCTTTGACCTGTCCCGTTATCTTTTGATCTTTGCCTTTCTTTCTATTAGTGAATTCCTAGAATGTTGTCATAATCATTATTTTACCGTCGGCTAGTGGATGGGTCAAGAAGTATACTCTTTCAATGGTTTACAGTTGGCCTTTCTTTGTCAATTAATACTACGAAATCACAGGGTATAAGCCCTGTTTTCTGAGTTTTATTCATAGTGTAGGTATCTAGTTCTAGTTCGGTGTATGCAAGCTTCCTTGAAATATCTTATATATTAAAAACCAAAAAGGAATTTCTAGAATGTAATCGGAGTTACTAAATTTGGTTCGCATATCAATTTGGGTATAAATCATGTTTTTTATATTTTAATATTTTTAAAATATTAAAAAAATATTTTTTAATATTTTTTAAACTAAAAATATTTTAAAAAAAACATTTAAAAATATAAATAAAAACAATGTCAAATACCTCCTAATTTAGAGATACCCAAAAAAAAAATCAGACCCTTTAATTAAGAAAAAGGATGACGTGATATGCACTCATGACTAGATAAACACTTTCCTTATTATATTTCGATACTTTAAGTTTATAATGGTTTGGGACTGTGGTATTGAGGTATTTTTTAAAATAATTTTTTGTTTGAAATTGAATTAAAATAAATATTTTTAAAAATGTTTTTTTATTTTTTAAATTATCATATTAAAATAATAAAAAAATATCAATTTAATATTTTTTTAATTAATTTTTTTTTTAAAAGCATGGAAAACAAAAATTGTGTTAAACAGCCCTAGTTATTTAATTCAACAAAAAGCTGAAGCCATCTTATAGGGCGGACCTAGTTTTGAAAAAAGGATATTTTGAACATTTTCAAAATAAAATAAAATAAAATAGATTGGAAAAAAAGTATAGAAAGTGGGCTCATATTTTCAACATTTATAGTAGGGCCAAATTAAGTGAAATCATTATTAAAGACAAAATAGGCTAAGCAGGAAAATCATGTAAGGTAAAGTCGATTTGACCTCCCAAAAACTCCAATTTCTCCCCTAACTTCACCCAACATTAGCTACTGCTAGTCGTATGGCACGAGCCTTTTGCCAAGTCTTTGTGATTCTCAGTAGAAATTGAGCGATTGCTGACTTTAATTTTTTTTCAAAACAATATTATTTTATTTTATTTTAAATAAAACAAATTAATTTGGATCAACATATGACCTGGATTTCAAACCGCCTTTAATCAAGTTTAATTGGCAATACAATTTAATATTATTTTTTATCTAAAAAAATATCAATTTAATATTTTTTTAAAATGTTTTTCAATGATTATAAAATGTTAATATAAAAACTAAATAAAAGATTATAAAAAAGAAAACCATTTTGCAATGTTTCAGAAATATTTTTGCAAAAATAACACTATGGATTTCAAGCTCTCATTTTCTCATTAAATGCATCATTAATTAATGATACAACTGATTAATCTAGCAAAAGACTCCATAATCACCAAGTGACTGCCATCATACCCTGACAAGAACAGAAGGAATATTTTAAAAAATATAATCTGGAGATTTTAGTTCTGACGAGGAAGAGTACATTTCTGCGGATGAACAAGGGAGAAGTTTATTGCTTGCTTCCCCCATCAAATACACAGAGAGAAAATAATCTGAACAACAGATAAGCAAGTTCATCAACTTCTGTTACACAGGCTACCGAGTGATGCATGAGTTTGTTCACCTAATGTTCTAAGTTTGTTCAGCGAATGTTCTAAAAGGATTCCAAAAATCCCAACCCTTGCAAAAAACTGGACACAAGCTTCCTATGATGTCATCTCTTCTATACAGATCACGACGGTGAACTTTGTATTCCCTGTTCGTGGAATCATTCTGATTGTTTCCAGCAACTTAACTATCTATAATGCTCGAGTTTCATGCCCGCCGGAAAGACTTTAACGTCGAACTCCAATGCTGAATTCAATGGAGGATTGGAGAGATCAAGACTACCCACTGTTGTACAAAGACCTCCCTCAAGGATGAGGAGAAACTTCAATCAAGAGTTTAATTGTTTGGTTATCACCTGAACCGCATACATCAATACACTCCTCCAAATCATCATCACATGCTAACAAGACCCACTCAGAATCATCATCCAAGTACTTCAGATCATATCTATGCATGTCATCTAAATTAAACCGTCTTATGATCTCTTGCAATAAATCTTTAAATACCCAATTGTTTGGCATGCGGAGCCGGATTTTATCATTTCTAAACGAGACTTTCACTCTGTGACCATCCATCTCTTGAGATAATCGGCTACTATCTTTAGGTAAGGGCGGACGGTTCCCCAGTTCTGTAAGAGTTGTATGACTCTGGGATCGCAGCATTAGCTTCCGTTCTTCTAGAATTGATGCATGGAGCTCTGCATTGCTTCTGATCTTCTTCAAAACACCACTGCCTAAGTTTTCTCCAAGCTTTGGGTCTTCACTAGCAGAAACAGTGATGGCAGAAGGATATTGCTGTGTTGTACTGGAATAGCTATGGCTAGAACTGGAACTAAGACTACATGAGGGTGAAGGTGATTTTGGTTCAGCAACGTGGGAGCTGAAAGTACCTCCCTCAAGCTGAATGCCTGATGGTTTCGGATGACTGCTTGGATTTAAAGTTGATAGTGAGCTATTTCTTGATGAATTTGGTGAGGCGAGCTCCGGGAAATTTTCATAAAAGGAACCAATCTGAACAGAGCCAGGGGCACCTTCGACCGAGTCAATAACGCATTGGAGTTTCTGTAAGGAGTGACTAACCTTCTTGATTTTTCGGGAAGGCCAGCGGTTAATTCCATGTTGCCTGCATATTCTTTTCAATGTAGTGGGGCAAACTGAAATTTGTGGAGAAAGCAGACAAGAGGCCAAAACAAAGACAATTAGAATTGAAGAATAGCTTTGTTCGTGTCATATAAAAATAGATTCAGAAGCTGCAGTGAACTTATGAGCTACAGGGTAATGAGAACTGTTGAGCATCAGTACTTTATCGTGAGGTAACTTGTTCCTGAGTATTGTCATACATACAACTCTGCAAATGAAGGGTAGACACATGCTAATTACGTTGTGGCACACTGGCCACCCAAAACATGAATTCTAACAAACATTCATTATAATAAAAAATAAAATACACTATAATGGAATAAAGCTTACCACCAATACTCTTCGCAGCATCCTTTAAGCTGCCAGCAAAATATTGCCGAAGAACTTGCAAGGTGATTGTTTTCTCTGTTTTGGCGCGCCTTTTTTCTCCTGGTTTAGTCTTGCAGACACTTGAAAAGCTACCTTCAGCAGAAGTAGAATCTCCGCCATATTTAGTACTCCCTCTTAGGCTATAATCTTCTTGATTGTGCCTGGACTCAAAGGATTTTTCACACATTACCTTTTCTTTGTCTTTTTCAGATAAAGAGGCGTTACTTTCACTTTGTTGGACCTTCAGGAGACAGGCAGTCCAGGGTGAATTATCTCTAGCATTCCTTTCTGAATAAGACTCTTTAACTGTTGACGTCTCTTCTCCACTAGATCTACCATCCGAAGGTACTAGGACTTCACTAACTGGCAAATCAGTTTCTTCCTCTAGTTCTTTGACTGTTACTACCCGTAAAGTCTGGCAAACACGCTGGATAATGATGGACAGTGAAGTGAGCATTGTCTTCTGCTCTTGAGGATCCCTGCAATCAACGGGCAGGAAGAACTCCAGGACAAAATCTGTTGTACCAGTGTACATGCTTCGCAAGCGGATTGCAACAGCAGCACACAGTCCAAAAATCCTTGCATGGTGAGAAAGAGGATACTCAGTCTTGCCATATAAAGTTACATCGCCTGAGAAGCAAGGTTGGTTAGTCATAAAGGCTTCCCCAACAACTCCTTGACCTTTTAGCAAGTGATGCTCCGAGCAAGCCTCTAGAAAACCCTGGAAAGCAGGATCACCTACACAGCAAGCATCATCCACGGTAGAAACACAATGATAGTAGTTCTCATTTGAATGCCGGCATCCTCCCTTGCCTTGTTGTATACACGGGACCCAAGTTTGAGCTAAGGGCAATCTATGTGTCTCACAGGCAGCTCTCAGAACCTTTTGAATCTCAGGTAATGCAGCTTGGTAAGACATATCACAGGCCTGGTGAAAGGAAAAAAAGTTCCACCATGATCTAAAAATAACATAAGAAATTTAAAAGAGTATCAACTTTCTTCTGCTACTTTTCTTGTTTCACCTTTAGATTCTGTATGCTTGGAACTTCAGAACTCCTAAGATCAACAGCCTGCAAGTAAAGAAAAATTTGCTATCAAAAACAAGTTTAAATGAATTGCCATCATACTTCTGAATTTAGACATTACATATTGTTTGAACAAAAGGCTCTATCTGAAGTGAACCAGTGAGCAATTGTTGTTTATAAATTGGAAACAACTCAATCACCGGATATCAAAAGCATACTCTTGGTTTGGAGTTTGGACCTTAAATACATTTGAAAATGGAATTCGGATAGAAATATAGTCAAGGGGGAAGCCTACAAATAAAAAAATTAAGTCAAAGTTGAACAAGAAAATGAAGCAACCTCAAAAAGCGAAAATGTTAGATAACAAGGCACTGCCATGTAAAATATACAGCAAAATAGAAATGTGCTTATGATCTTGCTAAGTGTCTAAATCAAGCTCCAACTTCAAGGTTTAAATGCCAAAACCACTTGGCAAGTGATGCTCCAAAACGCCCTCTTGTCAGAGACCTGGTATCTATATCTTAGCTGGTAATCCTTTCTCGCCCTATGACTAGAATTTGAAAGAATTCAAATCGCACCTAGGATGAGAGGCTTAGGAGAGGAAGACTTAACTCCTTTAGTATGGAGTGGTGGGTACTCCTAGGTATCATTTGGTTACTATCACATGATAGAAAAGATAAAGACAATTAAAATAGAAGGAACATGTCTCTTGTATATATAGAAATCCACTCCAGAACTGTCTCAAAAGACAATTATTTTATGTCTTTGTTTTTGTCTCTTCAACCAAACATGTTTCTGCCAAATGCAACCCTAGAGTACAGGAGTTATTTCCCCTTTAAGAGCAATACTTCACATTTTATGGCAGAGGAAAACAAAGTGTCAAGACCAAAATAAAGATGTTTCTTGTTCAATGAGCATCAGATATGTGCCTGTATGTGCATAGATGCAGGCCATACAGAGGCCAGATACTAATGATTGGACATCCAGATTTTAGATAGTTTCATGAATTGAAATATGAGGACTTTAATCAATCATTAGTTTGTTAATGCTCCTCAATGAATTGCTTTTCAGGGCTGCAAAACTGAGCTTGTAAACTGGGATGCAGAGAAGCATTTTGAGAATGAAAAACAAACCTCAAGAGCCTTGCATACACTTTCAAGCTCCGGAAGGTACTTGATCTTTTGTGAAGTGGTCACCACCTCAATTACTCCCAAGCAAGTCCGGCTACCTTGTTCGAAAACAGGAAGGGCAAGAGTTCCACGTACATCACACTGCTGAGCATGATTCACTCGTGGGTATTCATCATTTCTAAAGAATCGAACATCAGGAGTCCACTCAGGAACCTTACCCAAGAAAACCCGACCAGGCATGCCAACCGAGTCCTTGGAATCCTTCTCAGCAGAAAACTGATATTTAACTGATATGTCTCTGTAACTTGCCAATCTCTCACTGCTGGGATCAAGAGCAAAAGGTTGATCATGAGTTGTAAGAACACGTCTGCCTCCTCTATTAACAGGGACCCATATTTGTATAAGAACATCTTTATTTTTCGTTAAATCTTTAATGCACTCCACTGCCTTAATTAATCTCCTCTTCACAGTAGTTCCAGGACTTGGATTCGGAGCAGGTCCTATCCACCATCGTTTTCCTAATTCAGAACCTTCGGTTGCATTGTATTCCCATCCAGCTGCCGAAACCGCAATCTCACCAACAGGACTTCTGGATTGGATATCACTAGGAGAATTCCCTGGCAACAATGGTATATGGCTGACTTCTTGACTGCCCTTTTGGGACAGACTAGACGCTGGATTACCATTGTTCATCTCTGGAGATGGCCACATAAATGAAGGATCAAATAAGGCAGCAGAATTCGACAGACTAGGATTAAGAAACTCAGATCCATCCGTTGTTTCCACCCAGCAACCTTCTAACAACAATTCATCCATGTAGTCAAAGTCCATAGCTGAATCAACCGCTGCACCCAGCATCATACCTGGTGATAAAACACCATCTTCCATCATAATCTTTTTTTCAAAATCCAAACCAGAACCACTGAAAAATCTCAGCTTTTCATCAGATGACAGTGATCTCTAGGAAGAATCCAAGTCTTGCGGTCTTCAGATGCAAACAACCTGTCTGAATTGCCGAGACACAATAAATATCGTATAGAACAGCAATCAAGATAAAACAACATATTCTAGAGAGAATTGGATGTATGAAATCTCTATCCTATGTTATTGTTCAGAGAATGTAAAAGAAGGTTTCTACAAAAACAGTGGAAGTTTCTCACTTTTTGCAATTTAATGTCGGCCAAAGTAGCAGAGATAAAAAAGTTCATAGATCACCCTTGCCAGCGACTAACACCAAGGTCAACCAAAGAATAAAATCCAAATTCAAAACCACCATATCTATCAAAGCAGCATTATGTTCTTGAAGCAAATTCTAAAAAAGAACAAAAAAAAAAAACCACTTTCCACAGATTCTTACAATATGGTACCATAACACCTTTCTCACTTTTGATTCAAGATCCTAAATCTAACCACAAGAGATAAAAGAAATCAAAACTAATAATAATACCCAGAACACCAATTCACAATCTCAAACTGATTCACTAATCACCTCCAAAACCAAAAAAAAAAAAACACAGAAACAAAGGAATTACAGCTCACTCACTGTCAAAGATTCTTGAAGATACCCTCAAACGGTACTTTCCTTTTTCATTATACTCTCTTTAATGTCCGTGAAGCAAGAAACAAGCATTCACAAAATCCTGTCCCTCATGAAATCACCTCCACAAGAGAAAAACAAAAAAAAAAACAACAGCCCTTCACTTTCTTTCTCCCATAGCAATTATCGGAGGCAGTTTAGACTGTATGTATGATGATTCCTAAGATTCTAAGTGACCCCACGTCACCGAAGTCGCCATTTTTTTATGTGGCCCTGAAATTCTAGCTGTATTAACAGGAAGTCAACTTGTGGTGTCCAAATAATCAAACCAGAGGTAAAAAAAGTGATTTTCGCCATTTGTTATACCCAACCCATTACCTTAAAAGATTGAAAAGTCAAAAGCAGAATTTAGAATAACAAGTAAAAGCGAAGTGGGTCTATTTATTTTTCTAAATTTAATATTTTTGTGCTCAGCACATTGCTGATCACAAATATAAGCATCTAACAACATAGTAGATACAATTTTTTTAGGCTCGACTTCAAATTAAACTAAGGATAAGCGGGTTTAATAAGATGTTAAACTTTATTTTTATTTTTACTTTTACTTTTAACTTAACTATACACTAAGTTCAAACACTTATAGATCTGACAAAATATCAAATTTAATTTTTTTTAAACTTGTATACATGCTGAGTCTAAATATTTATAAGTTTGATAAGATACGGACTCAATCCTTTTAAACTCGACTACATGCTAAGTCCAAGCACATGTGAATCTAGTAAGATATCAAAACCAACTCTTTCTTAGGTTTAGTTACACGCGGAACCCCAACTTCATTGGACTCAACTACACACTGAGCTCAAATGCTTGTGGGTCTGCCGAGATGTCACATCCGACTCTCTCAAGCTTAGCTACGCATTGAGCCTAAATACGTTGTAGGTTTGACAAGATGTCAAACCTAAATCTCTCGAATTCACACTAGACCCAAGTGTATTCATACAAAACCCAAATGTATGTGAATCTGACAAAATGTCAAATCTTAGAATAATCATTCTCCTACACCTCTCAGTGTATTAAAGTTCTCTAAAACTGACTATATTTCAATCGATATCAATGCTATGATAAAGTTATTCATACCAATATTAAATGTTGGGTGCAAAATAAGGTATAAAAGTCTTTTATAGCTTCATTATTTGTTCATCAACACCAAAGATATGTAAAGGTAATTCTCATAACATTAATGTCATGCAAAAAAATATTTTCATCAACATTAAATATTGATGTAAGAGACTTTTTTCTTACTGAGATATTCAAGAGGAAAAAAAAAAACTTACAGCAGTTTAAGCAAAACAACAAGACTCAAAGTACTAGAACTATAAATATCCGTTAAACCATCCA
>Ga0307517_10003816_pt1 | contig 23390 bp, 10 predicted proteins | sample 23_EM_MG_FD_194515 | JGI IMG/M metagenome (GOLD analysis project Ga0307517, IMG submission 194515) | Populus trichocarpa ectomycorrhiza microbial communities from riparian zone in the Pacific Northwest, United States - 23_EM | ecosystem: Host-associated > Plants > Roots > Unclassified | place...
TTTTCTTTTTTTAAAAATGAACGGACTACACATTATTCTCCCATTATTATTATTTTAAAAAGAGAGAAGATGAAATATTGTCTACAGTTAAAGATGACACATCATCCACTGGTTTCATTCCAGCTACATTAGTGATTGAAAAAATCAATATCTGACCTTTTAGACCTAAAAAATCTCATTTTCAATCCTTTCTCCACCTGAAAAAACCTATGAAACATCTTATAAACCTCTTGATTTTTCTTGTTATTCCCCTTCAAAAGCTTTTCTATCATGTTTGGGTTTTGGGGGTATTTATAGAAAATGATTAGGAGGTTTTAAGGGTATCTAACTTTATAGAATGACAACCTTTGATCTTCGGCAATACAGTTGGCATAGGAGAGTACTTTTTTTTAGCCCCGATTGAACCAATTAAGGCCTTCCAAAATTTTCCTACTTTCATTTTCGCCACTAGCCGTTCAATTTATGCAATTTGGCCCTAAATTTTAATTTTTCTCTTTAATAAAGCCCTTAACTAATCGAATTAGACTCCTACATATTTTCACCTTATTCATTTTAATAATATCCCAAATTGCATATCCATATTTGTCTAATTGTAAATTAAATCCTTGTCTATGATTTATACAGACGACCTATTTTAGGAAATTTCAATTGGGGAAATTTTGAAAAGATTTGGAACTTCTTTTCATTTTTGAAATTTTAGGGAATTTTTAGGGGTGAAAATTAGGTTATGACAAACCTCATGTTTAAACCCCTTAGGACTTATTATATTAAGTTCATTTTCTTTCATTTCCCTCTTTTTTTCTTGCAACTATCATGAGGCCTTGGTTGTAATCCAAGTTGAATCCTTTTAACTTGAAAAGTGAATTAACAAGAATTTGACCAACAAAAAATAATGACATCTAGATCATATAACCAAGGTTTACCTAAAATAAAATGTTCTATATCCATAAGAATCACATCACACCAGATTTATCATGGTAGTCTAGAAACTTGATAGATAAAAGACATCTCACTTTATTGTTATTGAGGTGTTGTTCACCCATGAGAAACTATTTAGTTTAGGACGAGGAATAAACTTTAGGCCTAAATAGGTTACACAACTAGAAGATATTGCATTGGTATAACTACTACTACTACTACTACTATATATGATGATCATGCAACCTTTACCCCCATATTTAGTGTATATGTAAGAGATAACAATCCTTCTCTAATCTAGATGTTTTGATGTGAACCTCTTAATCATGTGGTCAAGCAACCCTCAACAAAGTAGATAACAACCCGGAAAACTAAAAATTAGGTTTGATAGAACCTTGATCCAGAGGTAACCCTGTACCTTAGAACTAAACGTATTGGAAAAAGACTTGGACCTAGAGATAACCTTGTATCTAAAAACCCTAAGTATCCAAATGATGTCACAAAGCCAATTAATCTTTGATAAGTTAGTGTATGATCTTTGTCCCTACATAGAAATGTTATTTTGCCATAAACAAATAAAATAAAAACTCATGTTTATTCTCCTATTTTTTACTGAGATTTGTAGCTAAAATAACATAATATAGTCTTCTCTAACTAACCCTAATTGACCCCTTTTGGATTGCAAGGTAATAGGCCTAAACTAGTAATCAACTAATATAAGTACAATAATAAAATAAACATCTAAACAATGTCTAATAGGCCAGAACAAACCCCAATTAAAAATAATTATTAAAAATTAAATAAATACATAAAATAGGATAATAAAAACAAAATTTTCATGCTAACATTCCTCTATGTATCCTGAATCTCTAATTTTCGCATATTTTTTGCAGATTTTTAGTCTTAACTTCAAACACATCGTTCTTTCTCATCTGGATGCATTAATGGGCATACCATATATGGTTGGAAAGATTAAGATGTCTAGTTATCATCCCAACTTGAATCGTAGAAGAATATTTCACTTGTAGCTCCGGATATGTCTCAAATAGTACGCAAAGGTCTAGTCTGACAGGTTTGACAATATTTGTTTAGTAACTTCGACCCTTTAAAATAATATGTTCCTGAAATCCATTTAGACTAAAAATTAACCAAAATATATTTTTCAAGTGTCTAATATCTCTATGTAAAATATCAGCTCGTTTCAATGTATGTTTTGAGATATATGTTTGATCTCGCAAAACTAGTCAGCAGACATTTTAAGGCCAAATTCGGACCTGAGTTGGTTCGTATCATGATTATTCACAAATACATAGAGCACCAGTGTAAAGATGCAATGAGATCACTTGAATTCTTATAAGTGAAGTAAAATGCAATGATAAAACTAATTCTGAATTTTTATTAGATTAAACAAGACTAGAATACATTAGAAAAACTGTAAGCATGTTAGACCCTTAAGTGCAAACAATTAATCAAATAAAAGTCACAACATTCTACTATTTTTTATATGCTCCATAATGAATATAAAATGCTATTGACTAATCTGAATGGAAAAAATATAAGATGAGTAAAAGTATAAAAGTGTAATGCAATAAGTGTTTTTTAGGCATAAAAGATACTATTAATGCTAATTTGAATAAGAAGTGTTACACCAAAGAATTAAAATGCACCGAATCAAAATGTTAGAATGACTTAAAAACCAAATTACTTAACGATGAAAATAAACAACTTATATCATACAAGTTGTTGCTGATGTAGATAGTATTGTTGATGTGGTGTTGTATAGACTGATCTTCTTTTGCTATTGTCACATTTCTTTTTTTATTTTTCTCTTATTTTTCTGGCTTTTAATTTTTTCTGTCTTTTTTTTAATCAGAATAATAGTAACAAAATACAACTTAAACAAATAAAATAAACGCTAATAGAAGAGTAAAGATGAAAAAAAATATAATTCGGAAGACTCTCGTGAAACTCCTTGTTCACACCTCTCTCAGCCAAAATCTGAGTGTTGGATGAAAGGTGTTGGACATGGAATGGTCCTTCCGTTAGGTTTTGAATGTATATGTGGTGGTTGTAGCGTGGATGACGGATCAGGACAGATGGACCGGCGGGGGGTCTGAAGTGTTGCTTTTGTCTCTGGAAAACTATATATATGGTTGTGTGGCTGGTTGTTGTTGAGGTAGATTTGTGTTTGTGTGTGTTGTTTTGGTAGTGTATGTAAAGTTTTTTTTTTATGGTGGTAAACAGAAGGCCAAAATATTTTTTAATTTTTTTTTATCACAATTGATGAAGGTCTCCAAAAAAAATTTAGAGTTGACAAAGATCTTAAACGAATTAAGAGAATGAAATGAAGGAAAGAAGGTAAGAATTAGAAGACGAAAAAAAAAAAAGCTTGGGAAAAGGGAGAAACATGGAGGAGAAAATTATATATAAATAATAAATTCTAAAATGGCCAACCATTGGACTTTTAGTTCATTGAATAAAATTATCCAACTATAAAATATAAATAATAAACTCAAATAAAAGAACGATTGGATATGCTTAATTAATTTCTCAATTAAAGATAGTGATAAGTTGAGATATGCTTTCGACATTTTCCATTATTATCTACTTTATAAGCCTGATATCTCCTCCACCTTGTAGTTGGTTTGCAATTTCTTCATGTATCCATTTTCTTCGTATCCACCATAACGTGGACTGGGAAATTCATAAAATGCAGGGAGTTAATGAGCTAAAAATACATGCTGATAATTAAATGAAAATACACATACAAAATACAGGCAGAATTGTAATAAACGGAAAGTGGAGATGCAAAATGTTAACGTCTAATTGACAAAATGTTTGAGGCAACTTGTCCAAAACCGGAAGGAACCATCTCAGATTTGTAAAATTGAAAGTTAGGTACGTATTAGAAAGAGTGGAATATATATATATATATATATATATAGACACACACACGTGGAGTGTTGCGGTGTAGTCACGAGATGGTAGGAATTGAGAATGACTCCATGACGCTCCACTGTTTTCACGTGAGTATATGAGAGATTAAATTCTAAATATCCATAAGATAATATTCTAATTTCTTCTACCAAAAAAGATATAGATCCGTACAATTTAACTTGATTATACTTTAAGCAAAGTCAATAGACTTGGTCCATACGCTCCGTATTCAGGCCATAATATTTTTTTATAAAAAATAATATTCAGTTGTTACAACCGTATTTAAAAAATAAAAAACAAATATTCAACTTTAAAAAAAAAAACAAATATGCAACTTGTGTTATATACCTGATTGAGTCAAATAAATTGGCTTTAATTTAATTAGATAAAAAAATAAAAAATAATAATAAATGGAATAAATTTAAAAAGAAAAATGATTAGGATAACTTCTGGAAAAATATTTTTTTTTCAAAAATTGATAAATGATATATTTTAATTCACAACTCATTAAATACAGAAAAACAAAATAGGATAAACAAATGACATAAAAAAATAGTTCTGGTTAACCCGAGTTAACTTGACAAACCTATAACCCTAATAATCAGGGCAAGCCAACTTGGGATATCCTGCCAAACTCTTGTCAAACTAGGACGAGTCAAATTGGAATAAGCCAATAAAAAAAAAAGAGAATTATAATGCTCTTTAAAAAAAATCAAGTTAACTCACTACTAGATTTCGCCTAAAATCAAAGGAATTACTAACAGAATTATTGTGGTGATCATTACCGACGTACACTGTTCTGTCTTTAATGCCGTCAGTATATACCGACAGACTAATGTTGTCGGTATATACCGACTGAATTACTGACGAAATATATAGAATTAAAAAAAAAATGGTTTGATGACGTGGAAGTTTTTGCGGGCGATTTTACCGACAAATGATCGAGGGATTCAAACCGGGATCTCCATACAGTGACATACCAATTCACCGTCGGAATTACCGACAGAAGTAGTCCGTTGGTGATTCCATTGGTAAGAGTTAATATATCACCACTCTACAGACCCTCTCCTCCCCTATTTCTGCTTCTTCTTCCCATCCTAACTCTCCCCTCCCAAACTGCAAACAACCACCCCCCTAAAAATATCCCCTTCTTCTCAACACAAGTCATATTTCTTTAACTTTTGTGGTCACAACATCTGTGCTCTGATTTATTATAGATTTTATCATTTTTGTAAGTAAATTTATCATTTTTAATTTTAACATTTGAATGTCAATTTTGTTGTTTTTTATTGTTTTTTTAGTATATATATTTTGTTAGTGTATGTACATGTTTTATTGTTATTTCTCAAACAAACTTGTAGTATGAATGTATAATTTTGTACTTGTTATGATTTGTTTTAGATTTTGTAAAATTGCATTTGTTTGTAAATTGTTGAAACTTTGTTGAATTACCGAATTAGATGTGTTGTGATGAAATAATTAATATCTTGTTTAACGGGTCCGTTTTAATTTTTATCAATGCTTTTGCGGAGTTGTAATTTCCGTAAATTTACATGTATAAATTTGTATGGACATTGATAATTGATAATGAATATTTATGAGAAGTTTTAATTAGTTTGTTGGATAATCTCGAGGTAAACCAATATTTTTGCAAATTTATTTACCTAACATAGCTAATTAATACATGTTGTCATCATAATTTTATAGAGGTTCGATAGAAGTCATGAATGATCGTTCATAGATGTATCAAGATTTACCCCAAGGATTGCAGAGGATGGATTATTGTAATAGGGTTCATGGTTTTATTAATTTCGCAACATCTATTCCTAGAAATTTTATTGGATGCGATATTAGGTGTCAATGCAAGAAGTGTAAAAATAAAAAAGTATATGCATCCAGATGTTGTAATGATGCATCTTCTACACAAAGGGTTCATGGAGGATTACCTGTATTGGTATGCACATGGAGAACTATTTGTTCGTAATGAGAGCAAGGTAGAAATGATGGTTGGGTCAACTTCTAGTGCTAGTAACGTGCATGAAGTTGCCAATGACAATAGTAATCCTTACAATAATATGGCTATAGATGCAATGAGAATGAATCAAGATAATGTCAGTTAATGTCCAATCGTAGAAGAAGAACCTAATGCAGATGCAATAAGGTTTTTTGATCTGTTAAAAGATTTTGACAAACCATTATAGGATTACTGCATGAACCACGGTAAATTATCGGTCGTATCACAGGTGTTCACCATCAAGTCAGATCACGGGTTGAGTGAGGCCGGTTATGACAAAATTATCGAATGGGCGAGAAGCATTTTACCTGAAGGGAACAAGCTGAAAGAAAACTTCTATACTGCTAAGCCCATGATGAAACCCCTCGGTTTAGAATACTAGAAAATTGACATGTGCCCTAGCTTCTGCATGTTATACTACTTTGAAAATGCTGAGTTGACATAGTGTATGACATGTAGGCATTCCCGTTACAAACCCAGAACTGGCAGGGGAAACACTCTCGTGGCATATGAAAAACTTGGATACTTCTCAATCACACCTAGACTGTAGAGGTTATTCATGTCACCAAGGACTGTTGAGCACATGACATGCCACCAATCACATGATGTGGTTGATGAAGTGATGGTGCATCCTTCTAACGGTGAAGCACGGAAACACTTTAACAGTGTGCATCTTTACTTTTCAACTGAATCAAGAAACGTGCTTGTTGGGTTGTGTACAGATGGATTCAATCTATTCGGGTCATTTGTTGCTCCTAATTCTTGTTGGTCGATCATACTCACAATTTATAACTTGCCATCGAGGATGTGTATAAGGTCGGAGTTCATGTTTTTATCTATTGTCATACCCGGTCCGAGCAATCTCAGCCGAAATATAGATATTTGTCTTCGACCGTTGATTGATGAGTTGACACAGTTGTGATCCTCCGGAGCTTTGACTTATGATATATCGAGCAAATAGAATTTTGTTATGAGGACGACTTTGATGTGGACTATCAATGATTTTCCAGCTTATGGAATGGTTTCTGATTGGAGCACAAATGGAAAACAACAAGGCATTCACGCTAACAAACGGAGGTAAAGCTTCTTTTTTTTTACTGTCACCGTTATTTCTTGCCAACAAATCACAGGTACAAAAAGAGCATAAATGATTTCTTTGTTGGCAGAGTTGAAAAGGATGTTGCACCCCGTCGTTTTTCTGGTGAAGAATTGCATGATGTTGTATTAAAGTACGGTGACATTGTGTTTGGTTTCCAATCAGGTAAGCAGAAGTTTTATGGTTTTGGTTTGACCCACAATTAGGTAAAGCAAAGTATTTTTTGGGAGCTTCCTTATCGAAAAACCAATCTCCTCCGCCATAACCTTGACGTCATGCACATAGTAAAGAACGTGATTGAGAACATTTTGAACATCGTCATGGATGTGAAGGGGAAGATAAAGGACAACATCAAGGCTAGATTAGATACAGCTTTGTTTCATAACCGTAAAAATATGGAGTTGGTTTTTGATGGGTCACAAGTTGCAAAACTAAGAGCAAGCTTTGTGTTAGAGAAAAATGCACAACGACTAGTCTACAAATGACTTAAGAGTCTGTGTTTTTCCAATAGACATGCCTCGAACATATCAAGGTTGGTTAATATGGAGGAATACAAATTATATGGAATGAAGAGTCATGACTGCCACATGTTTATGCAAACACTCATTCCATTAGCTTATCGTGATTTGTTGCCAAAAAGGATATGGGATGCACTCATGGAGATCAGTCATTTCTTTAGAGATATATGCTCCAGCAAGTTGAATGTTGATCACATTGAGATGCTTTAAACAAATATCGTCGAGACAATATACAAACTTGAGATGATATTTTCTCCATGATTTTTTCACTCAATTGAGCATCTACTCATACATTTACTGTTTGAGGCAAAAGTTGGAGGACCAGTCCAGTATAGATGGATGTATCAATTCGAACGGTTAGATATTACGGTTGCAATGTAATTCATATATAAAAGTATTTTTTTTTGTTTTTCTAAATTGAAAATATATGATTAATTCCATGCAGATACTTATTTTTCAAAAGCCATCCATTTTTTGTGTGTGTTCACACTTGAAAGCCTCTTAGAGGGTTCTTATCAATGACTTCAAAACCTCTCTCTCAAGATTAAAAGGTCAAAAATGGCTCTTTGCCCTCCAAGTCTAGCAAAACCACCAAGGACCAAAACCACCATTTCAAAATCATCCTAGTATAAGAGCTTCCAACTGTTAACTTTTGTTTAAAACCCTCTCATATTGATCAAATGGCTAAGCTTTGATCAATCTTTGATGGAATCCACTAAAAAAACTAGAAAAACACTATAAATACCATCTGGAAAATGATGAAAAACAAAAGGAAATGGGGAAGAACATAGAAACGAAAAACATGAAGAAACACTTTGTTAAGAGAAAAGAGTTGTCAAAGTCAAGCCAAAATCATGAAAAATAAGAAATTGGGAGTCTGACACAATGGAGAAGGTATTGTTCACCATACATGCCTAAAACGATATCATTTTGGGTTGTTTCTTTTTTCTCTTTTTTTTTTCTTTTTTTTTTTGAATTACATTGAAACATATTGTTTCATTGAAGGGGTGAGGCTATCATTTCGCTCAAAGAAACAAGTTTTTTTACTTTTTAAATAGGTCCTCCAAGTTTATCATTTTTCCCAGTTTAGTCTTTGGATTTTTATTTATTTTATTTTTTGCTAGTTTCAACCTTTTATGTTAATTTGTCTTCTAAATTTCATCCATGATTGTGTTATACTGGTTTCTCAATATTGACACTTTTTTTTAATTCAATCATTGGCTTTCCAGTTTTAAATTATTTAGCCAAATTTAACCTTTTTTCTCTCAATTTAGTCCTTTATTGCATTAAAATAGTCCTTTAATATTTGTGTCTTTTCCAATTTAGTCTTTAGCTTCTTATTTTTCAATTTTTGGCAATTTTAACCATTTTCTCTTAATTTCTTTCCAATTTCATCTGTAATTGTATTTTTATATTTTTTATATTTTCTTGAAATATATATTTTTTAATATAATTTTTCCCTTTTTGAAATATTTTGTTTACACTTTTTGATTAAAATATCTTTGCCTTTTTTGAGATATTTGATAAGGGTCGAAAATTAGAATATGACAATTACCCGCTCTTTACAAAGTTTACATTACAAAGTATATGAAAATGCTTTTCCATATGCTTTGTTTAGTAAGCTTGTAAAAAAACTATAGCGTACATTGGAAAATTTTAAGAGATGATCAAATCAAAATGTGAGGAGCCTCAATAATTTAAACTTGAAAGAATCATATAGAATTCAAATTTCCAAGAGTGATTCTTTGAAATTAGATTTACAAGAGTTAATTGAGAATTAAAAATAAAAAACCTTGTAAGAGTCATCTAAGACTTCATAACAAAGAAAACATTTGCAAGAGTCATTTGAGGCATAGAAATAAAGAAAACTTTATGAAAGTCCTCTATGACTCGACTGTAAGAAAGACTTACAAGAGTCCTATAAGACTTGATCGCTAGAAATTTGCAATAGTCCTCTAAGAGTTAGAAGGTAAAGAAAGATTTGTGAGAGTCCTCTAAGACTCTATTGCTAGAAAGATTTGCAAGGGTCCTCTAAAACATAAAAGTAAAAAAAAAAAAAAAACATACGTTTTATAAGAGTTCTCCAAAACTCAATCACAAGAGCTTTCTGATGGCAAGGTTCAACTCAAATTTGGAAGAATCCTTTAAGATTATAAAAGTAAAATAAAACTAGCGAGGGTCTTTTAATACTCCAAATTATAGAACAAATTATAAGAATCATCTTAGACTTAAGAGTAAAGAAATATTTGTGAGAGTCCTATAAGACTCAATTACAAGAGCCTTTTGATGGTATGGTTCAAATTAAATTCATAAGATTCCTATAAGACTCAAAAGGCAATTATTGAAGTATATATTTCCTTGCAAAGTTATGTGAGTTATGTGACTATGCATAAAAGATGAGTGATGTTTTTCATGCAATTATCCATTTTAGTCTAGTTCTAAACAAGATTTAAGTAAATAAAGTGATAATAATTACACAATATATTTATATATATAAAAAGTTCTATTTTCTCTAATGTTTTGAGTTGCTTAGTTACTAGGAGTATTCATCACAAATGTTTACTTTTACGTCAAGTGATAGCTTGAAATATAAGTATGCAAAGCACTTTGAATAGATATTTGCTTCAAAAGACAAGTGACAACTTCAAGACAAAAAGATCCCAAAAAAAAAAAAACTGAATAGATATCTTGTTTGTAGTAGTGAGAATGGATGATTATAAGACACATGCTGCATGATTCAATTATGTTGTTTGCATGATAAATATGATTTGAGTTCAAAATTATGTATGAATATTTGAACTACAGAAAGTAGGTATGCTTAGTTTTCCTTTATTTACTATTGCTTATGTACTAAGTTGAGGTGTTAATGTTTGCATGATATGTCCTTTAGGTGTGATAAGTTTAGCCTAAATATGTTTATGATCCTCTATTTTTATGATTTTTCTTTTGCTTAAAGACATGCAATTGTTCAAGTTTGGGGGCATTAGATGACATAATTTATTACACACATTTTCTTAGTTATAATTGTTTTGATTTAAAGTGTTTTGTTTATTTCTTAGCTAGTTTATTTAGAATTTTAGGAACTTTTGTATTGATTTAATTCTTGGGAATTTATGATATTTTTATGTGTTTAAATATTGAATTGGGTTGAAAATAAGATCATGTGAAGAGGCAGGCCATGGGATAAGCTCGAAGTTCAAGGTCCGTTCTAATCAATCTAGGACACTTATTGGTTTTCAGGTTATAACTAGAGATGTACAACTTGGTTTCATGTGCTCTTTACTTTCCTGAAAATATGAAACATAGGCCTACAATTAATAACTCAGTTATATTGTTTTCAAGCCTAAAACATAAGTTGAAATACGGAGTTTGAAGCAATCTAGAAGTCTCTACAGCCGACACTATCTTGGTGTTTTGCCCATATCTGAAGTTCTAAAAGTCAAAAGATTACAAGGCTAGATGTGTTGGAAATATGATTTGAAGGTCTACAGTTATTCTAAAAATATAGGATTCATAATTCACATATTTTCTACCCAAAACTCGCCTGAAATATAAGGCAGAGTCAGCAAAATACCTGATAGATAAGAAAAACAATTTCCCTGCCTTAGAAGGACACAACTAAGATATAAAACATTTTCATAACAACTGTTGGAACTAATAGAATAGAAACATGCTAGACACAATACAACGGAGAAAAAGAGGCAACATCTTGCAAATAAAAAAAACCAAAATGAATGATGCAAGAAACGACCACCCTTCAAGACATTAATTTTTTTAACTCTAAAGTGAAGTTTATCGTATCACATATGATTTCTTTTAATTTGAATATGGAATAATTTATTTATTCTGGTTTTTTTATGTAGCCTAACTATGATTATGTGAATATTTCTTTGATTGAATTAATTTAGTATTTGTTGAGTATTTCATTCTAAATGTAATGCATGTGTATGTTTGATCATCATTTACATGATTTGAGATTTAATTTGAGACTGAAAAGTAATAATTGTTTTAACCTTTGTTTGAAATACCCATAAGAAATTTATAAGATAGAGATATCTATGAACTTATATAATCTTTAGAGGTTTTATTATTTTTTAAGGAATTTTGACAAGTTTAGAATTTTCACAATGATATAGAAAGTTTGCTTGTTAAAATAATTTATTGATGCTAGAGAGAGATTGATGATTAAATTAGTAGAACCCGATTATCAACAATAAAAAAATATAGGATTAATTCAATTAAAAAGTTCATGCAGGATGAAGGTCCTGGAACCTTTCTTAGATAAATAATCATGGTAATTGGTTCTCTTGAATGAATCTCAACTCTCCACAATGTTTGTACACTTTATCCAAATATGCTTAGGTTGGCCTCTTTGCACTAGTTTTGCAGCTGCTTTAGGCGATTAGAACACTTTTTTTTTTCTACGAATGTAGTACACAGATAGGGAAGAGGAACGATATGTTATTTGGTATTTTTTTTTAAGGCAAGTGAGAGAGAAAAATGTAGCAGAAATCAAACAATAACCATGAAAGACAAAAAATTACATGTCTTTCATGTTGAAAAGGTTAATGTTCAACATGCATGCTCAAAACTACATCGTTCTTGGCTCTTTTTTTTCTTGAATTACAATGAAACATATTGTTTCACTAAAGGGTTGAAACGACATCATTTCTTTTAAAAGAAGTTTATTGTTTTTCCTAGTTTGCTCCTTGGATTTTTATTTCTTTTATTTTTGGACAATCTCAATATTTTTCTCAATTTTATCAGTGAGTATATTAAAATGGTCCCTCAATATTGGTGCTTTTTAATCCAGTTCTTGGCGTTTAAATTTTTAATTATTTAGCCAATTTCAACCCTTTTATCTTAATTTCTTTTTTATTTTGTCCTTGATTACTTTAAAATAATCCCTTGATATTGGTATCGTTTTCAATTCAGTCATTGACTTTTCAATTTTTAATTTTTAGCTAATTCCAACCTTTTCTCTTAATTTCTTCACAATTTCATCTCTAATTGTGTTTTTTCTGATTTTGTTTTCAATATTTATTATTTTTTTGAAATATGTTTTTCAATCATTGGCTTTCCAATTTTTAATATTTAGACAATTTCAACCTTTTTTCTCAATTTCTTCACAATTTCATCCCTAATTTTGTTTTTCTTGTTTTCTAATATTTATTATTTTTTGAATTATGTTTTTAGAGTTTTTGATTGAAATATTTTTTCTCTTTTTTTTATATATATTTGAATGGTGCCAAAATTGGGTTATGTTGTCTATGTTTAATAAAAAAAAAAGTTTAACCAGTTTTAAATTTTTTTTATAAAAGAAATCGGTAGATAAATATAACCCATTTTGCTTGTTTTACATAGGATATTCATCTTGGTAAATGAAAAGCTTAATTATTTTCATAACAAAGTAGGCAGCAACATGTCTTTGACATGAAAAAAAGATTTTTTATTTCGTCAAGAAATTGTCGAGACACAATCATGTGAGGCAAACAAGCCCTTTTTTTACATTTATGATTTGTTTCCAAAATTTTCTCGACTTAAATCTCACTTCTTCTTCTTTTATAAAAACATATATTTATTCTATATTTCATATCTTTATCTTCAATCCATTACCCACCAAATAGTATTAGTAATACATTATAAATTTTGTTTAATTGATATGTTGTGGGTTTTTGAGTTATATTATATATGAGGTAGTTTAGTCTTTTGTAAAATTTGAAAAATTTTGTTGACCTAAGATATAAAATGTAATTTTTTAAACTATAGCAGATAATCGTAATTCAGACCTAACTACAAGATGCTAAATGTAATATTTTTTTTCTAATAAAACTTTTCATGATTTGAAGTAAGTTTCAATAAACAAACAAAAATATTATGCCTTGATAATTTTTATATGACTGTATGTAAAAAAAAAGAAGAATAATTAATTTGTTAAAATTATATAAAACTTTTATAAAAATAAATATTTATTCGTATTAAATATTCATGAGAAATTTTTAAAGAAAATTATGCACATTAGGTTTATATTTAATTATTCATTAAGTAATCGCTAACACTATCATTAAATAACCATTAGTCTTTCTTGAAAATAAATTTGTCATCAAATGATTTTTAAAATATTATTGTAATTGTTTTATCTAAAAGGAATTATATTTTAGAATATTAAAAATTAAAGGTGCACCTAATTTTTTCTTTTTTTTAAAAAAAAAAAGACAACTTGTCATCCATGGCAACAAATTTCAATCATCTTTGATGACCGGAAAATCAAGGTCTGAGTTTTTGAACATCAAATCCCTAATTTCAACCTGTTTACACAAAAGAAAAAATAAAAAAGATCTTATGAACTTTAAGAAACCTATTTTCACACTCTTATAAGGTGAAACTTAAAATTAAATCAAATCAAAACAAACTTGTACAAATTTTTAGATTCAAAACCCAAATCTCAATCCTTTTTCACCTAAAAACATCCTATAAATCTCAATAATTCTAATTTTAATCTTATAATATATTTTAATTAGTCTAAAAATTCAAAATCAAACTAAACCAAAACAAACTTTCTGAATTTCAATCTATTTTTACCAGCATGATAAAAAGATCGAACCGTCGCAATCAAACTTTCCTTTCCAAAACAGACTTACTGGTTCAAAGGTTGGCATTTTAGTGGTTGGAATGTGGTAAAACAAAAGTTTTCATTGTTCTCTTTTTTCTCTAACCTTTCAAAACCTAAAATTTGAGTAAAATGAAGTTTAAGATAAAAATATAAATATAAGGAATTATAGTAATTAAATAAAAATAAAAAAATAAAAAATATGGAGAACAAAGTGTATATTTTTGTATCTTATGAAAAGTAAAAATTGTTCTGTAGATTGCATAAATAGCTAAGTGTTTTATTAAATTTTTATTTGATACTGTGTTTCTAACTATGTTTTAAAAATATTATCTTGAAAAAATATTAAATTAATATTTTTTGTATACTTTTAATGTATTAATATTGAAAATAAAAAAAATATTTTTGAAAATATTTCATAAAAAATTAAAAACAATTTGTATCAAATTATCGAAGTACCAGTGTAACACCGACTATAAACACTATGAGTTGGACATAGCAATTCATAATGCTTTTGTTTTTCGGTGAACAGCCTGGATGCACGTTGAAAACCAAACTATTTTAATATTCATATATGCACATGTGGAGCTGACATGTCCATGTTACGCGTAGTGTAGCAGTCGCGGAGCTGAACCCTACCCATATCTTTCAGGGGAAATCACCAAGAAATATATTGGTGTGGGACTTTATAATAGAATTGATGTCGTAATTTTAATTTTAATTTTCTTTATAAATCGGGGACTCTTCTCGCGATGAATTCTCTATCCCTTCTCTCGCAAGTTGAAACCTGAAATTACCAAGAAATCTCGAGTTTCCATGTTATAGATTTTGGGTGTTTAAAAATACGGATACGGTTGCTTTTTAAAGTATTTTTTATTTAAAAATATATCAAAATAATTTTTTTATTTTTTTAACATCAGTTCATAAAAATAATATGAAAATACTAAGAAAATATTAATTTGAAATAAAAAAATAAATTTAAACTTTTAAAAAAATATAAAAACAAGACCTTGTAGCTCACGATGCGACGTGGTTGAGCGAATTAAGTAAGGATGGTTTCACGTGGAAGACTAGGGCTTGGTCTGGTGGGTGATGTAGAAGTTGTTGATTAATTTCGTCCCGTCTTACACATCGAGGGAAGGAGACCAAGACTAAAACACCAATTGCTTTTTAAACGGCTAAAAACACTTTGCAGCCATAGTCAATTCGGTGTTCACTCGAGTATTGCTTTCGATCTCAAGTGAAATTTCGTCCCATAATTTGTTGAATTTCTTGTAAGCTGCAATAATAATGCCCCACCGCCTCCCCGTGTTTTTTGGTCGGTGCTAAGCCTGCAAATGAGATGTATTTGGATTGTATTTTTAAAATACATTTTGAATCGGAAAATGCATTAAATTGATTTGATGTATTTTAATTCAAATTTATTTTTATAAAACACTTACAATGTATTATCAAACACATAATAATATTTTTTTAAAAAAATATCTTTAAAAAACAAAGCATTATTTCTCCACTCAATTTCTTTTATTTCTTTGCATGACAAATGAGTTGTAGATGTTTGACTCGCCCCGTGTAATAAAACCTAAAATTCAGGGTTTGTAGGTAGAAATCATCCTCCAAAGTCCAAACCATGATGTAAGAAATGTTATTAATTACAAATAAATTACAAGTTAGTCCCTATGGTTTAAAGCAAAAAAAGAGTTAATGAATCGTTTGAAAATCTTAAGTGTACAATGGCTCCCTTCCCCTCCATGTAACTCTAGCTTTTCATGTTTTCTTTCCTTTTCTATTGACTCTCCTTCTTCGTCATTTGCCTTCTTTAGCACAACAATCATCATTTCTCTGTATCTCCTCAATTTTAACCTTTGCTTCTTCTTTGCTTCTTTTTTTTTTGTCCCTTCCCTTTATTCTCTTTTTTTTTTTTTTTTGCTTTTCTTTTATTTGTCTTCCTCCTCCCACTTTTTTTAAAGTATCCTAAGACGTAAATTTTGATTAATCGATTAAGTGTTTAATGGTTATAATTAATTAATTTTTAAAATTAGAAGGACTATTTTATATAAAAAAGATTATTTTATAATTTACTCGATTACAAATAATCTTACAAGTCTACTCGTAAACTTGAGTAAAAGTAACTAAGATGAGCGTGTACTATTCGGGCACGAGTCAAGACTCGAGAGAGAGGCCCGCAATTTCACAATGGCATTCTTCGTTATTTCTGGACATTATATTAGGCAATTCTATCACCAAAATCGAACTTGATTCGTCTTGTCTACCGTTACTCCCCTTCTTGGTTTCTTCCCCTATAAACAAACAATCACTCCAAGTATAGAACAAAAACTTTCTACTTTCTTATCTTTACAAATTCCCTCACTAATCATAACCAGGAAGAAGTAGAAGAAGAAAAAGAAGAAAACAATACTTTCATGGCTTCTTCTCTGCTTCTCTTTCTCCTCTCTTTTCTTATCTTAATCACTTCATCAAAATCAACAACCATTACCATCCCTCTATCAGCTCCCAGCTTCAACAAACTGATTGTGTCCTCAAAAAAGCCATGGGGTTCACTCAATCACCTCGCTTCTCTCTCTCTCTCAAGAGCCCACCACATCAAGTCGCCAAAAACCAATTTTTCTCTCATCAAGACCCCTCTTTTTCCACGTAGCTATGGTGGCTACTCAATATCTCTCAACTTTGGTACTCCTCCGCAGACAACCAAATTTGTCATGGACACTGGTTCTAGTCTTGTTTGGTTTCCTTGTACCTCTCGCTATCTTTGCTCAGAATGTAACTTTCCTAACATTAAAAAAACAGGAATCCCAACATTTTTACCAAAACTATCATCCTCTTCAAAGCTTATTGGTTGCAAGAATCCCAGATGCTCTATGATTTTTGGCCCCGAGATTCAGTCCAAATGCCAAGAATGTGACTCCACTGCCCAAAACTGCACTCAAACTTGCCCACCTTATGTAATACAATATGGTTCAGGCTCCACAGCTGGACTTCTACTATCTGAAACTCTCGATTTCCCAAACAAGAAAACCATACCCGATTTTCTTGTCGGGTGCTCCATTTTCTCCATCAAACAACCCGAAGGGATTGCCGGTTTCGGTCGGAGCCCAGAATCACTCCCTTCACAATTGGGTCTCAAGAAATTCTCTTACTGTTTAGTATCTCACGCTTTTGATGACACTCCAACAAGCAGTGACCTTGTTTTGGATACCGGGTCGGGTTCGGGTGTTACCAAGACCGCAGGGCTTAGCCACACACCCTTTCTGAAGAATCCAACCACTGCATTTCGAGATTATTACTATGTATTGCTGCGTAACATTGTAATAGGGGACACACATGTTAAGGTGCCGTACAAGTTTTTGGTGCCAGGAACAGATGGAAATGGAGGGACTATTGTGGATTCAGGAACAACATTCACATTCATGGAGAACCCAGTTTATGAGTTGGTGGCTAAAGAATTTGAGAAGCAAATGGCCCATTATACAGTAGCCACTGAGATTCAAAATCTGACCGGTTTAAGGCCTTGTTACAATATTTCTGGTGAGAAATCACTTTCTGTCCCGGATTTGATTTTTCAGTTCAAGGGTGGTGCTAAGATGGCATTACCTTTGTCAAATTATTTTTCGATTGTTGATTCGGGAGTTATATGCTTGACAATCGTGAGTGATAATGTAGCTGGTCCGGGACTTGGAGGTGGACCGGCCATTATTTTGGGGAATTATCAGCAGAGGAATTTTTATGTGGAGTTCGATTTGGAGAATGAGAAATTTGGGTTCAAGCAACAGAGTTGTGCATGAATTGGTTATTTTGGTCATATAATGATATATTGTATCAACTAGAATAATAATTAGCACTGACTTGTCATCTTTGCTAGAGGTTATCACTCAATGGATGGTAGAGATGGTGGTTGCTGCGGTGGAAGCACAGGTGGTTGCTGTGATTGAGGTTCGGTGGAATCTTTAATTGTTGGCCGGGAAGCAACGGTTGGTTGACAAGATAATGTGGAATTTAGTTTTTCGTACGATCATTGTTACAAAGGTTGACAAAGTAATATAATTATTTTGGAAAAGTTGTGTATTTGAATTTTTATTTTTATTTTTTTTGGATGGTCATGGTAGTAGCCGTTATATCCTCTAAGCACAAGAGTACAACTCTCCGGCCTAACAAGGCCCTCTTTTCTTCGACTATCATTGATATACACACACATCCGTTGTTTTACCCGAGTGTTGCTGTGGACTTATAACATGTTCATATATTGTTATAGATTTATAAAAAAAATAATAAATTTTTTTTAAAAAAAAATTATATGGAGAAACACAATTACAATTCACAATATTTTCAAGAAAAATTAAACTACAAAACTAAATTCTCAACCAGCTTAATATTAAAAAAATAAAATAGACAGATAATTTTGAAAAAAAATCATAAAAACACAAAAGAAAAAAAATTATGTAGGAAAACACTGCAGCAATCTATAGTATTTTGTGAGGAAATATATAATTGTAATTCTCAATCAACTCAATATTAAAAATTAAAATCAATAAAGATAATTTTGAAAAAAATCATAAAAAAAACGAAAGGAAAAAAAACTATGCGGTAAAACACTGTAGCAATCTATAGTGTTTCATGAAAAAATTTACACTTATAATTTTCAACCAGCTCAATATTAAGAACAATAAAATCGATAAATATAATTTTAAAAAAAATATAACAAAAAAAATCATGAAAAAAACTACATTTGTAATTCTCATTCAACGGTGTTTTAAAGAAAAAAAACTACAAAGTTAAATTTTCAACCAGCTCTGAGAAAAATAAATTCGACAAAAATAATTGTAAAAAAACTTCGATAAAAAAACATGTGGGGAAACATTGTAGCAAGAAAAAATCATAAGGGGAAACACTGTAGCAATACACAATGTTTTTTTTCAAGAAAAAAACTACAAAACTAAATTATCAACCAGCTCAATATGAAAAAAAAAAACTAAAATTAACAAAGATAATTCTAGAAAAAAAAACAAAGAAAAATAAAAAAAAAATCATTAGGGAAAACACTGTAGTAATCAACAAATTCTCAACCAACTCAATATTAAAAAATTAAAATAAAAAAAATAATTCTTAAAAAAAAAAAACATGTGGGGAAAGTTAAAGTTAAATTTTCAACCAACTCAATATTAAAAAAAATAAATTTAATAAAAATAATTTTTAAAAAAATTAATTGGCCACGCCTTTTAGAGAATTGTTATATATATATATATATATATGTGTGTGTGTGTGTGTGTGTGTGTGTGTGTGTGTGTGTGGACTTTGAGATCCTTCGTTGAAGTATATCCTCCTATGCTTTACTCTAAAAAGACGCAGGGAAAATACTGTCCCACGCCTTTTATTTTCATTAACAATATTCATCCAGGGGACAGCTACTCCAGCCTGAGCTACAGTTAAATTGTCAATTTGCATGATTGGTCGGCGCATCATCTATAGGTGTCAATTGTCCACAACGCATTTCTTTTTTAACCTTTTCAGTCAGGGAAGCTTCTTCTCTTCTAACAAGCCTAGAAAAGGTGTTAGCGTCTACAAAGCTCATATATGACGTCGTTTGATTCTCGGTGAGGAAATCTTTTTTTCTCAAAAGCAGAAATAGGTACCGGTGATGTTGATATTTTTTTTACGGTCCATAAATTCTTTTTACTTGCAAACTAAAAAATATATATATTGTAAATAAATAATAATAAATATGTTAATTATAACTAAAGATTACATAAAAAAAGCTGAGATAAAAGTGTTGCTTTCTATAAAGAAAACAAAATATTGAATATTTATTTTAGCTTGAAATTAGATCTTAAAATTTTTAATTGATTTGAATCAATAAAATTAAAATTTTATTTTGTCAAATCAAGCATTAACTAAATGTCAAAATTTATTTTTAATATTTTGAAATTCCTATATAAAACCAATTGAAATAAAACTTTAAATTCAATCTCAATAATTAAATTGAGACAAAAAAAAAAACTCAAGTGATTAAAATATTTTTAAAAAAACAAAACATCGTTGATAACTATTGTAAAACACTGTAGATTGTGTTTTTCTTCTATGTTGCATTTCCATCTTCTTTTAAAATATTTTTTTCATCTCATATTGTCTTATTTGTTTACCATCCAAATACCATTTCATAATTTATCAAGTATTAATTTTATAAAATAGCACTACAATTATTAAACAAAAAGTAAAGGACCGATATAAAAAAAGACACCAATGAAAGAGGGGGGGGGGGGGGTTTTGAAATTTGTTAAAAGAAAAGCAAAATGACCTATAAAAATAGAAATTAAATGAGAAAAAAATAAAATTAAAATAATTTACTGCCCATATAATTAGTATTTTCTCCCTCAAATATTTTAATGTTTTGAATAATAAAGCCCGTTCGGTCCTCATGTTAAAAATGTATTAGGTAATTGTTAATATGCACTTAATTGTCGAAGTGATAGTTTTCATGGCTCTTTTGGCAGTATTTTGTAATTCTAACACCATCTAATAAAAAATTTGAGAAAATAATATATTAAAAAAGTATTTAGAAAATAGCACAATTTGAATTAATAATAACAAATTTTTTAAAATTTATTTCTGAAACAAATTAATTAATAACTATGAAAGTTAATTTAATTTTTCATGAAGATGTAATGACCAAGAAATAAAATTTAAATTCTAATGGCCAAGAAAGAATGGGTCATCAAATATATACTGGAGCTCCATTTTTTATACACCTAGTATAGTTAAAAAGATAATAAAATAATTTTAACCATACATTAAAATACCATCAAACGTGATTCTAATTTGTTAAGAGTTAATTTAAGGTTAATTACAACTTTTTTAGTGATCTTTCGAGAATTAGTTAAAATTATCTCATCAAGATCTTTCTAATGGTACTAAGTATATCAAAAATAGATCATTGGTATGTCCCTAGTAATTCATTTTTTTCTTTTCAATTTTTCTTTTCATTTTTTTTTCCTGTCATATCATCTTATCTCTTTGGCTATTAGTTCTTGAATTTTTTCTTTTAACCATTAGATATTTATAAAAATTTAAGTTGATTTTTAAAAAAGATGAAACATCGATATAATAAAACACGGTTGTGTTCTATTTTCCAAATATTTTTTGGATTCTACGTTATTTTCCCGAAACTCTTACATATCTATGTCAATTTTCAAGAAAAAAAATCCCTTTTTTTGTAACTAAATAGATCATAGCTTTCTAAACCACACCAAAAATAGATTAGTCAAAGCATAAAAACGGGTGCTTTTTCCAAAGAGCAGTTAGAAATGGGGCCAAACGGCACCAAGATTTGCTACGTTCGAATACTTGTAATCTCTTGTATTTTTTTAAATTTAAATATTCAGATGAGTTTATATCTTGATTAATCCTACAAACTCTGAAATTAATAACAATACAAACTTTCAATAATCCTAAAATTTATAAAACTTAAACTAATAATCTCTAAAAATAAATTCAAAAACTAACCAATTAAACTATACCCTAATTTCTTCACAACACAGCTGCACTTTAAGACAGTAGTTTATACTTGCCATCACAGCTGCAATTTATTTATCGCACCCCTGCCGTACTGATAAAATAAAGAAAGAAAGATGAGAGTTTCAATTTGATCTTGGAATTGCGGTTGGGCGTTGAATCATGAATAAATTTGTTACTGTGAAGAAGCTCACATGTGTGTAAGATAAGAAACAAGAAGTTAAGAGCACATTAAATTGAATAATGAAAGCCTCCTATATTGGTGGCACCTATATTAAAGGCAATTCATCCTAGTTTGTTCTTGCAAGAGTACTCGCGACCTCACAACCTCTGCGAGGAGAATGAGAGAAAAACACCCAAGGAGGATGAGATTTGAAGAAAAAATAAAATAATTCCAAAAAAATAAATTATAATTAAAAAAATAAAGATTAGCTTTGAAAGACTAAAAAAAGCATAGGGATGAAATTAAAAAATATTTGTAAGTTGATAGATTATTTATAGATTAAAAAATAATAGGGGTGAAATAGAAAGAAATTGTTGATGTGGCCCAATAAAATCAAAATACAAAAGATATATATAAAAAAAGAAAATAAAAAATAAGAAAAAATAGTATAGAAAAAGAAAAATACAACCAAGCCTAACAAACCTCTTAAACTTTGTTTAATATTTAAATATCACAACCCGTAAAATTTTTTATCGGAATTTAATTAAGAAGCTTTAAAAGATGAGACCGGTAAAAATATATATTTTTTAAAACCTGCAAAAGCAAAAACAAATAACAAGGATAAAATCTGATAGAAAAAACCTCAAAATGATGCAATTTAGGAAAAAAATGATGCCAAATAAAATAAACATCAATTACAAATATGAGAACCCAATTTCAAAGATAAAAATATCATAGAGATGAAATTTAAAAATATTTGTAAAAACCAAACAAACCCGTGCAAAATTTCTAAACTTGGTAAAATTTTAAAAACTCACAACTCGTAAAACCTTGGATGCAGGTCCAATCAAGAAGTTTATTATGAGCCAATTAAAAAATATCAATTTTAAAAATTTTGTCAAGGAAAAAAAATTAGCAAATGAAAGAAAAAGGATTAAATTTGATAGGAAAAAAGAGGGTCAAATAATAAAATAAAATCATTTATGATTTAAAATAAAAACTTGTCAAGGCTAAAAAGAAATGGTTGTCGGCGCCAAATCACTGTGAATTTTGGACACATGCGCCTCCTCATCTGGTCGAGGGTGCCGAGACCTTTAAAACACCGCCCTGAAAAATGTTGTTAGTGGCCGAATGGCCCCCAACACGCGGATCGAACAACATGAGGCCGTCTGTACTCTAGTGCATCTCGCGAACACGACAATAAGTTTTTTTTAAAATAATCATTAATAATTTAATTTACAACAACGCTCCTGATCACCTTTGAAAATTAAAAAAAAAACAATATAAAATGACAAAAAAACCTTTAGATTAGAGTTCAATTGGTTTTGTCTTTAAGGACGTCAAAGTCTAAAAAAATTAAAAATAAAACAATATTCTTAAGTAGTAGGCATTAGATTATTTTATTTTCCAGGATTAAATGAGTAATTTTATTGTACATTAAAAAAAAAATACCAAACTAACCTTATATAATCCCCAAAAAAAACAATCTAACACAAAGTTTTAATGGTCAAGAAGCAATATAGTAATAAATTGATGAATAGCAATATAGTAATAAATTGTCCCGGTCACGGTAACTTCTCCCGGTATAGTTTTTTTTTTTTTGAATAAGT
>Ga0307517_10003817_pt1 | contig 23390 bp, 17 predicted proteins | sample 23_EM_MG_FD_194515 | JGI IMG/M metagenome (GOLD analysis project Ga0307517, IMG submission 194515) | Populus trichocarpa ectomycorrhiza microbial communities from riparian zone in the Pacific Northwest, United States - 23_EM | ecosystem: Host-associated > Plants > Roots > Unclassified | place...
TCTTTTATTTGCAAAATTAAAGACAATTGAATCAAGCTTTGATTAAAAATAAAATTAAAAAAAAAAAGACGTGACAAATAGGTGAGATTTCAAAATTCTCATAGATAGTTTAATTTTGTTTTTAAATTTTCTAAATTAAACCTATTTGGCCCCTTAATATTTTTACGAATCAATTATGGTATAAAGTTTATTTTTTTTATTTTTTAATTTCTGGTGTAAAAAATAAATTAAAAAATAAGTTTTTTTAAAAAAAAATCATGATTTTCCAACCATCATAGTCGGAATATGGGGAAATCAAACGAAACATAGTCTAAAGTTTTTTTTGAAAAATATATGGGGCCATCAGCTTTTAAAATTAAAGGTCCACGTGCGTCTAATAGCACGTTATCTCTTTCTTTCTTTTCTAATATTTTTAAAAACATTGATAGTTTTTTCTGTAAGTTTTATTTTAATAATTTTAAATTTATATTTCAATTAATACCCCTATATGGTATTTTATTTTTCTTATTTAGCCTTTTATAAATAGAGATTAGTTTTTAATTATTTTGTATGTATTTAATATATAAAAAGATTATTATGATTCATCTATGAAATTTTTTTATATAGATAAATTTTATTTTTAAAAATAAAAAATATTTATTTCTTGATATTTTTTCTAATATGTGCACCATTTCATAATAGTTTTTTATCTTTTTATTTTATTCAATTAATTTTAAGTGTTTGTTTGTTTCTATTATTATTTGATTTAATAAACAAATAATTTTGATAAACAAATTCATTAAACACTACCGAGTAAATGACTTGCATGCAAGATCAAATATCTTGATCTATATATGTCTCTTGATTTTTCGAGTTTTATTTTTAGTTGTCGTTTATGATTTTTGTTTTTATTTATTTACAAATATGGTTTTTGATTTATTTAATTAGATGTGTGCAAAGGCTTCTTGGTTTATTATTAGAATTCTTTTATGTAAAGAAACATGTCTGAAAAGTCTGCGTATTCAATTTTTTTTATTGGAAAAAAATATTCAACTTACGGTGGAACACGGGTCAAATAGCTAGTCATAGAAAACCCTTAATGTTTTGGATAAAACATTGTGCATACAAACATTATTCATCCTCTCACATTTTATTGTGGACTCACTATTTAATTTTTTCTGTGATTGCATTTTTTTTGGCCAAATTAAAACACAATTAAATCAAATTTGTTGATTAAGAACAAAATTGAAAGACAGATGATCAAAGCAGAAAAGACATCGTGAATGAGTGATAGTTTCAAAGTTCTCACAAAATTTTTAATTTAGTCCTCATATTTTAATAAAATTATACCTATTCAATCCTTCAATATTTTTGCAATTTAATTTTGCTATAAAAGTTTATTTTTGTTATTTTTAGTTCCTGATTTTAGAGAGAAAAGGGAGAGATCGTTGGATTATTGTGGTAGATAGAGAAAATCATCATTGACACCAATTCATCCCACCAAAATGATCGATTTTAGTGTCAACGAGTTTCATTTAATGAGAAAAGTTTTATTTATGTGTTTTTTAGGTTTTTAAATGCCATATAGGGGTTTGTCAAATTATTTAGATTCTTTTCTAATGTTTTGCATCAAAAATAGATTTCTAAGCAAAAAAAAAAAAAAATGAACCATGTCCGGCAACCGTAATAGCTGAAATTGAGAAAAATATGAGCAATATCTAGTGGTCGTCGCCATGTTGTGCTGGTTGGAGAGACTGTCAGAGAATAAATATGGAAACCGCCGTGATGAAGCTCAACAATGGCAAATTTCTTGCTTTGTTTTTACTGGGTTTTACCTGTAATGAAAGAGACAACTGGTCAATCATATATCAACATGATCTGCTTTGTTTTTACTGGGTTTTACCTGTAATGAAAGAGACAACTGGTCAATCATATATCAACATGATCTGAGCTTTATTTGGTAACCGGAGAGAGGTACATGTTTTCGGTATCGTTTGTTGGAAGTATAACTGGCTAACATGATATGGTAGGGATTGTGATGCCCAATGCGGATCAGTTTTTGACATTTCCATCTATTTTGGAAGGATACACGTCTCATGAAGATATTGCTTATTCAATTACACGAATCAGAGAATTATTTGGTTAGATTTTCATGTGGTACATGAAAGTTTCATCATATAGAAACAATTCCAAGCATATTCAATGCAGTTTCCATAGTTTTGAACTTCAAAAAGCATATCAGACACAGGATTCTTAAGCTTCTAGCAGAAATACAGCACATAACTCTTACAACAATCATCAATTGTGTAGCCATCATACAAAAACCAGTCAACAGAATCGAGACAGCTGCAATCCATCTCCAATTGTAAGTGGGAATATGTTAACACTCTATTAAAAGGCAAATTAAAAAAAACAATGCCTTCGTAGGGGCAGGAAAAATTAAAATGAAGAAGAAAAAAGAATGGTGGAGGCCCACAAGGCCACAACACAATCATGCATGCCAAATCCTACTATTACAAACCTATGATTCATGTGCAAACTCAACTTAATTACAATTAGTGAAACAAAACAGTATGGAGGTTGGTTTAACTTCCTAAAGGAGCTCTGTCATCTGGCCCAGCGAGCATAATCTGACATTCCAATAGTTCAAACAAAAAAAGGGTTACTTCATTTGTGGAAGATGCCGAAAGACGAAAGAAGAATCAGCTTCGCAGACAAAATTTTAATCCAAGAATCCAAGATAAATTTTGACACACTTACATTGCAATCAAAAGCAAACCTCCTTGCAAGCATGATGGCTGCATTCCTCTCTCTTGCTGATTCAAATGCTAATACAAAGGAAACCCCTTTCTTTGCTTGCCAAAACAATGCTTGAGCTGCAGCGTTCCCACCTCCTCTAACTCCACACAGCTAAAGCACAAGAATAGTGTGAGTAATGGCGGTGTCATGTGCTATAAATACCAAATTAGGAGGCTGATGTCCAACATAACTGTCAATAACGTTTTAGGCACATATGAGGTGTGTGTGCATGTGTCTGTCCTGAGAGGATGGACCAAAACATTTGCAATCAAATAAGAATAAAAGCAAAAAAGAATTTAAGGTATGAGCTTTTGTAAATACAGAACCATCTTATCTCGAGATAAAAGGTTGAAACAGCCCCTTATACCTGCATTGAAGTAGAGTAGTACTCTTTAGCAATTGTCGACTTCCCTTTGCGAAGCTTCATCCTCATCTTTCCGACGTGAAGCACATGAATAGATTCTGATGTATGATCCAACCCATTCATCTGGGTAACAACTACCTGTAAAGTAAACAAAATCAATGGAGAATAATGGCCTCCTTAATCCTTATGATCACTTTTACAAAAAAATAAATGATTCAGTTTCCCAGGCCCACAATGAAAGGACAACAGGATAAACAACCTCTATAAATTTCCATAAGGACGATTTTAAACTTCAATAAGTTATCCTTGAAGAGTTATTATTAGTATGACGCTCTCAACCCATGAGCTTGTAGCTCAATGGCTCTTGCAAAACAGGAGAGGTGAAGTCTCATGCTTCCGATTCGGTCACATTCGTCAGTTCAATGATCCGTGATGCCCACACACCCCATTGCATTTTAGTAACAACAACATGCATTAAACAAGACTAGGACGTGTAAGTTTCCATGCTCCAGGAAAAGCAAAGAATGGATGGGAGTCTAAATGCCACCCTGATCCTCACAATGGTTAAGAAAAAAACATCCGCAAATCAATTACAGAAGCAGAATGGGGCACCTAACTAACCATTCCCAATGTCATCCCTCATTGTTATTCTTACTATAAACTAGGTTGCGTCCTCAAATTCTTAACAACCTCAGAATCTCAATGTACATCTTTTCCTATTTTCTCTTTGGCATGCACACTCACAAGGCCATAAAAGTCAAAGAACCTTCATTGCACAAAGTAGCAGATAGTCAAATATCATTGCCCTTTCACTGACATATTGCAGTAAGTACGGTAGAAGGAAAAACATCAGCAAGCCCTCAGGATTCAGGAACGGACAGAAAATAAATATCCAATCACCATGCACACAAGCACTTTTGCCTATATCATGTGAGCATCTGAAGGGATTTGATGTTGGACTGAGTTCGATTTAAAAAAAAAATGACAATGGTCAGCCTGGCTGAACTTGACCCAAAACCCATCCAACATGCCAGAATGGTGATTAGAATCACCAAGATGACTATTGCAAAGAAGCACAATATGAGTGTTCAGGTAACATGAAAGAATAATTCCCAAATATTGAACCTGACATGTTTAGCTACTTAAGTGGAAAAAAAAGAGTTGAAACAGTATTAAGACAACTTACATTGAATTCAACATCATGTTTTCGCACAAGTGCCTCTACATAGCTTCCGAGACCAGCAGCTGGTCACAAAATTACATCAGCTATTTTATCTTATGCGAACACATGGTTCATAATTTATTTATTTAATCTTATGTAAATGCATGGTTCATAACTATACATACAAAAGAGTGAACCACAGAATTTTATTTACCAATTTTAATAAATGAATAAAAATTGAAAATAACATAGGAAGCTTGGCAGAAAACAGAGCTGACAGGAGAAAGATGATTATGTAGCCAGCCCAACTAGTTTGGCTCAAAGCTTAGTCGAGCTGGGTTAATAAAAATTGGAAAACAAAAACCAAATTAGAGAAGCAGATCAAATACAGACCAGGATCAATGGCACAAGTAGTGGTCAAAGTGAATTGTTGGCCATCAGAAATTATTTCAGCTTGCAGGACTCGCCCAACATCAAAAGGCTCTGGAGCATAAACTGGTTTGGTTGCTCCTGTGAAGAGTAAAATTACTGAAAGTAGTCAGTAGTCTATTTTATGCAATATTCATGATAACTAAGCATAAATCATAAACAGTCCTAACAATGCTTTTCTACTTTATCATCCCCAAGCACTCACAAGCAAAAGGCAATTTCATTCAAACCCTCTCTGTGGCTCTTCCCAAATTCAATATCAAAATGCTTAACTTGTTACCCGATTAATTTACTGTCAATTCATCTAAACTTACAGGGCAACCATTTTCACATAACTCATGCCACATTCTACTTTAGCCATACTAGATAACAGAAGCCATTGATTCAGACAAGCAAACATTCCTATATCTAGATACTGAAATCTGAATTTATGGGATTCCCACGCCTCATTTCCTCAATAAAATATTCTTTGTTAATAGTTGATTTGGAGTACAGGCAGCATTCCATCCCACAATTTGTTTGCCTAGCAAAAAGTTTGATATAATCCATTTTATTTCATGTATTGACAGATTTCATGCCTCATAGCAACTGTTTCAATCACAAAATGACAATTATTTCACTAAGGGTGGACAATGGCTAGATCAAATCTAAAGGACAGCAACTAAAGTAACTTAAAGGCACTAAGAAACGCTATCCTCTGATAAAATAGAATCAGTCACGAAGCATCTACTGTACTTTGTTCAATTGTCCAAAGCATCCAGAAGAGAAAAAATGATTGAAGATGGAAACCTGATATAAGCGCCTTTTTGACATCTTCAGATGATAGACGAAACCATTGAATGGAACATTCAGAAAGTTCTGGAGCATTTTCAGAGCAAGGATTGATCCGCAAACATGAACCTAATGCTTCAGAGCCATCTAATTCAAATAAATGGAACATGCTCTGCCCGCCTCTCCTGCTCCTCGCAAGCTGGAAAAGATAGGGGGGAAACATAACATTTAGTCAATTCTCTGATATATACTATTCAACAAGTTTAATAAGCAAAGAAGTAAACCACAGAATGATGGAAATTACAACTGAGAGTCAAATACAAGAGACCATAACCAAATATCACAAGAAATGTTTTTAGAAGGAAGCATGCATAAAGAATTTCCTCTAGCCATTGAGTCACTCTGACAAAAGCATATAACATTCATCAGAGCTTAAACCAGATCCTGAACCATTCAAAGACTTTTAAATGCTTGAATTATGAAAACTAACAACTTAAACGTATTGCCCCAAATTTTCAGATACTTCTACTTTCTTGAAGATTTTATACAAAATTCTGAAATCAGAGAACTTAACAACCTATTGGCTGGGAAACAAATGACTAAAATGACAATTAGGGAGAGGTAAACTATACAAGTCAAATGATAAAAGAAAATTCTAAGATTGGATAATGGTGGAAAAGTAGCAACAGCAAAGCATATTAAAACATGCAGTAAAGTGAGAACTTAAGAGAAGATGTTGCAAGATCTATTTATGGCCAACACATAATATCTTAACAACAACAACAATACCTCCTTCTGAAGCTGCAGAGAACATTTAGACTTCTCAGCAAGTTGCATCCTCAATGCTCGTAGCTCATGTTCCATGTCCATAACCTACAAAAATAAGTTCAATTCACTTGTAATCAATAAATGAATGTGCGTCCACAAATTTGAAATTTCTGAAAGCTATAGGTCATCACAAGCATTCCAGAGAAGTATAAAATCATAATCCTAGAAACTCAATTTCCCTTGAATTTATTGGATAACTCAAAACATGGCCCAAGCCCATCCAAAAAGTCTGCACATTTAATTTTTATTTCAGAAGCGAACTACATTTCAAGGAAACACAAGGGGACGTTGATAGTTCTAACTTCCAAGAACTTGGTCCTGAAAATGGACATATACATGCATCTGAAAGCAATTCAAGAATTATGATTGAGTATCGGTTTGAAATGCAGTTATAGACTCATGATAGGCTTAGAGAAATAGATAAACAACTCTGGAGAAGCCACTAATGAGCCTCAACTATGTTAGAAGAAACTTCACCAAATTACATAAAAAGTGAAGCAAATTAATTTGGCGACTAGAATGTTCCATCAAGAAAGAAATTTTCACCAAAGATCCAGCACACACCTTGCTTGGCTGATGCAGCATTTTGATCCTTCTAGCCTCTTGAACCTCCTTCATTAATTCTTCCAAGTCCTAATATGCCACGCAAAAATATTTTTGTTAAGAAATAAGAAGAAAGAAAAGCATGCAGCAAAATAATGCATTCCAACTTGAACGTGGGCCCTAAATGAACATGAAAAGTATGTCCAACTGTCCTCTTTAATTTCAAAAGCAGCCAAGTACCAACTCAATGACTAGTACCAGAAGTATTGAAATATGAAATGAGGATATCTATCTACTGTCAACATAAAAAGGGACACCTTCAGAATTTATAACTTAACTAAAGGCAAACTCCTATTGAAGCTGTAATAACTAATAATTAATACAAACCTGCTTCCCCAAAGCTCGAGACATTCGTTCATGTTCTTGAAGAGCTTCTTCCACCCTCTGAACTGTCGCTCTGGCACTCTCAATTTCAGCACGAGCATAAGCTCTTTCCTCATCGACAAGTTTCTTGGCATCTTCTGAAGCCTACAAGTGGATGCAAGCACTAGATAATGAGGCAAACAAATTCCTTATTGATATCTCAAATTAAAAAAGGAAAGAATAGAGAACTTGTTGGATGGCATTTACTGGCTTGAGAAAAATATGCCAAATTCTTTCAAGGACAAGATTACCTGCTTAAGAAAATTTGCTAGCTTCTTTACTTCTGCTTTTTCTTGAATCAACTCTCCTTCCCTCTGAGTCAGCTGAACCGCTAAAGCTTCCACCTAGAAGAAGTGACCATAATTCATCTTCCACATAAGTGTTTTTAAGTAATGACGTGGCAGTAACAACCAACTCATTGAGTAACACATAAAATCAATTTTTTGGAAGAAGTTTGATAAAAGAAGCAGTGAGGTAACACCAACCATGGCAATAGCTTCCTCCACATCATCCTTGTTTCTACCTGCCACACGTCCTTTTAATGATTCTAGCGCATCCCTAAGCTTCTTCAATAGGACATGTTTCTCTAATGAAGCAGCCTCTCTGAGCCTAGCCTGTAATCCAAAGATCAAAAGCTTATCATTTGATTCCTATATCACCCGCTCTCTTCAGAAATTAATAATTCCAAAGTCTGAAAGCCTGAGAAATGGAGAAAAACAACCACTGAAATGAAACAAACAACAGGCTTCCAACTTTTTTCCACAATTAATTGGTGCTCCATTCAGTTGACAGGATAAAACAAGTAGATAAGACCATGTAATCAAAAAGCTGAATATAATACTGCCAGTTGGCATGATTAATTTCTCAGGAACCAAATAGGTAAGCTAACATACAATTGAGGAGGTCAAGTTATTAGAAAATTAGCTTCAATAATCCACCTAAGGAAAAACAAATCAAGTTTCCAAAAAGAAACACAGAATGCTGGATACAATTTAAAAGAAACACAACCTCTTCTGACAACTTAGCAGCAGCAGCCAATCCCTTTTCAAATTTACTGGCAAGGTCACGGACAGAGAGGCGTTTCTGCTGTTCCAAAAGCAAAGCAGTCTCGCGTGCCACAACCTCCTTCATGGACAATACTTTGGGGTCATCTTTTGCATCCAGAATCTGATTGGTAGCTCCAATTTTGTAATTAGGAAACCGACTAGAAGCAAATGCAACATCTGCTGATACAGCTAGGACAGCATCTTTTTGCATAGTATCTCCAAAATCACGGGTTACCCTAGTCATTGTCTCAATCTAACGAACCTGTTGGACAATCAAATAAGTAATATCAACAGAATTGGAATTAAGCAGACAATCATGGTAAAAAGACTTCTCAACAAAAAAGAAAAATGTGGGTCAGTGCTTACCAACCGAAACTAACTCAATCAGTATTAATCAGAGGGGAAAACAAGCAACCCTTTTTACTCTCTTAAAACAAATGTAAGATTTACAATTACTCATTAGCTAAGAGAACAAAAACTTCCAACGCGAAAAAAACAAGAAATTCTCTTATTTAATTTTGTCCTATTTTCATAAGTCTTTCTCAGCAACCAAACAGACAGTTAATATCAACAAACAGAGCTGATATCACATTAAAAAAAAAATAGTAAGAAGCTAAACATTAAAAAATAACAATAACAATAATTTCTACGATCATCCATGAAACAAAAGGAAAACCTTCAACTATAATAAGCTTTAAAAGTGATCAAAAAACAGCAGAAACAACTCTAAACAAAGACCAAAAAGTACCTAAAAAGAGGCAAAGACTGAAACAACAAAGCACACACAATAGTACTGCTAAGAAGTCAAGGAAAAGAGTTAGAGAGCATGAAAATGAAACCCTAGCTCTCTAGTATCTTTTGGGGTTGAAGAAAAGTTAAGAATGGAGACATAAAGGGAGAAACTTGAGGACTTACAGATCACGAAGATACGTGAAAAGGAAAGCAGATAAATGAGAAATAAGAGATGGGTTTTCGAGATTCTTGGATCAGATGCAACTTGAGCAAGCCAAGATTGAATTTTTTTAGAGAATTTGACTGTTCATTAATAGAGAGACAGGATGATAACTCTTCAATGAATTTAAATGGAAGATGCAGAGTAGGGGTTGCGGTAGCCTTTGCTTTTTTTTGAAAAAAAAGCAAATCAAGGAAGAAGTAAAAACTAAAAAAGAAAGAAAAAGCCGCCCTTATGACTCTGTTAGTTGCTACTACTGTTTTTTATTTTTATTTTTATTCTTTTTTCAATTAAGTACCACTTTGGCTTGAATATGAATTCAAGATAGACTATGGTTTCGAGATTAGTCTTTATTGAACTTTAATTAGGTTATTTATGTATGGATTAGTATGAGACTTCATAATTTAAAAAAATATTTATTAAAAAATCAAATCAAATCAAATGCTTGTGGATGTTATGAAATAAAAATATTAAATCCAGAAAGAAATACTTTAATCTGAAACGATTTGAAAAAATATTTCCATCATGCTTGTGGATGTCATCATGCTGAGAAGACTAAAATCCTTCTATGGTGGGTCCTACACCTTAGTGTCTCTTGATCCTTGATGTCTGTCACAAGTCATAACAAACGCAAGAGAAAGAGAGTTCGTTGCCTGTTGAGATGATGTTGTTTTTTGTGTAAGCATGGAGGCAGTAATTCTCGAAGGGACCGTCCTTTCTCTTTCTGCTGGTTGACCAAAAGCTGTATACGCTACCGTTTAGTATCATAATAACTTCTGCCATCTAAAAAAATTGTTTGGTTTCAATTTGTTTGCTTTTTTTTTAATACACATATAATTGCATTTAAACTTTAATTTTGTAAAAACTAGAACATGTTCATCATCCATAAATATTTGTTTTTTTATTTTATATGTAAAAATTTATCTCATAATAATTTTAATCAAATATCTATGTTTTTAAATTTATTTTTTTAAAACCGCAACTAAATATCGTTTTTTTAAACTATATTTTTAAAATTATTACTGCAAAAATTATCACAATACCAAACATACACTCTTTATCAAAGCACCTGTTAAGCGTTTATAGTTATTGTCAAATTGAGGTAAATACATGTATAGTTGTAATACTAGTTTGCATGTCTATGCTACGTCATGGGAACCATAATTTTGAAAGTAAAAAAAATAATATTCATGCTCGGGAAATTATTTGGCATCATTAATAAACTCAAATATACAATATTTTTTTAAAAAAATAATTTCATCATGATAATTTTTCATTGCAAAATAAAGTTAATATATGGATTCAATAAAATAAATTGAGAATTATATGCGATTATAAATAATAATAAATTTATTAGTCTAAACCAAAGATTGAGTAAAGTAAAGATATAGATACATGTATCTAGTCGCAAGTAGCTTTTCAAAAAAAAAATCTAATTATAGAACAATGGTTTTCTTTTTTAATGTGAGCCATTTTAAATAATAAGAAAATATATATTTATTGAGTCTAAAATCATTTTTCTTGTTAAAGTATCTCTTGTCTAACACAATGTGTTTTAAACTTAAATCATTTTCATATAAAAAGAAACATATTTTATGATTGTTGAAGTATTTTATAGAAAAAAAATACAATTCAAATTGAATTTTCATGAATAATTTATTATCATTATTGTTATTTTTATATTCCATATGTAATAGAAAATAAATTATTAAAATTCAAATAAAAAACTATAATATTTATTTAAGAACCGTGTAAAAAATTGAAGAGTACGTAAATCATTATAGTAGTTTTTTATTTCAATGAAAAAAAAACAAAAAGAAAAGGATATGAAAGGGTTGGGCACAACGCATGCCCCCCTAATAGCAAGCGAGGTGGGCATGGGCCTGGAGGTGGGGCCCACATGTCTCCATTTGTTTTTTTTATTAAAAAACAAATAATACGTCATTTATTTTTATTTTTTTTTAGAAAAAATGAACAACTCATCGTCTGTTGAGGCGGACAACGTGTTGTTTTCTTGCCTAATTTTCGACAGCCCAATGAGCCGAAAACCGGGCAAAAACTCTCCTTTAGTTTTTTGGAATAAACAACTTCTTTTCAACCAATTTTTATCCTAAAAAACATATGAAAAATAACATACACAACTCCATAGACCTATTTGTGCCTTAAAGAAACTAAACAAAATGTTAAAATATTTTTTTTTTACAAATGCTATCTCTACATATCTATTAAAAAAGTTAAAACTAGCAAAGTGGGACCAACAAAAAAATAAACCAATTAAACATAGCTATGAAAAAAAAATAACACGAAAATTATTAAAAAAAATATAACACTTATTTATTTCGCTCTAATACAATTGGTTTTTCAAATAGTTTTTTTCATTGGAATATATATAATAAAAAAATATTTATATAATTTAAAATAGTATTTTATCAATTTACCATTTTAAAATAGCATCTCGCATGGGATGCTCTTAACATTTATTATCTATCTTGATTTTCTTTGCATAGCAAAGACAAGCAACCCCATTCATTCAATACCCCATATTTCGGCTGTATCCTCTTTGGCGGTTCTAACAAGTACATAGTGAATAACAAGGTATGAATGCGAGGTTAATGAATAAATTTAAGAGAGACAAAATCAATTATAATCTGGCCCTGAGAGTACTGGATCCCAGATTATTTTCGAATATGTTGTGGTCAAAAGCAATGAAGAAAATCAAGAGAGATAAAATTAGAAGAGTAGGATCAATGCTTGTTCGAAAAAATCCAATGTAGAAAACAGCTAGGCCCCTCAGGATGGTGGTAAAAATACCTCAGGAGATGGCATCCAAAGTCCAAAGATTCCCTTGAATCTTCATATTTACTTTCACAGAATCCAATTTATTGGGCATTACATGACGTGCAGCACAATGAATCTTATCTCCATCTGGGCCAAGTCGTTCTTGCCAAACTCTCAAAACCCAGATCAAGAACAGTCTAGTTCTGCACTTATTTGGACTCCTACCTCCAAATATATTCGCATTGGGCTTCACAATCGTTGCCCAGTCCATCTTAGCACCGCCCCCCTCCCCTTCCTGCCTCCCAGTCCAAAGAACCATCAACTGCAAGGTCTGCAAACTTGAGATCTCTGTCTCCCTCACTTCTTCACGTCCGAACATCTCAAACACGGAAACTGAAAAACCCTCAGTAAACCCCTACAATGCCCCTTCCTTCCCTCAATCTCAAATCTTAAAAGCATAGCAAATGGTAGGCCCGCCAAGACACTTACTTCTTCCCATCATTCTCACCTCCATTGGTGCCGTCATCCTGTTCTCCCTCCACCAATCCACTCACCCCATCCCTAACCCTGATTTCATCCCAATCAAGACCCCAAATCCCCAATTCACTCCTCAAGATTTCACGTTCCTAATCAAAGTTCTTGCCTTCAACCGCCTAGACTCACTCTCCAGGTGCCTTAACTCCCTCTCCGCCGCCAACTACGGCGGAGACACTGTCCATCTCCACATCCACATTGACCACTTTGCTCTCACCAATGAACCCATCAACGTTATAGATAAAAAACTTGAGGAATCGCGAAAAGTTTTGAACTTTATTGATGGGTTTGATTGGAAATTTGGAAACAAAGTGGTGCATTATAGGACTAATAATGTTGGGTTGCAAGCTCAATGGCTAGAAGCTTGGTGGCCAAGTTCAGATCATGAATTTGCGTTTATTGTGGAGGATGATTTGGAAGTTTCGCCGCTGTTTTATAAATTTGTGAGGGGTTTGATTGTTAATTACTATTACAATGCGTCGAATTTTAGTCCTTCTGTCTATGGCGCTTCACTTCAGCGTCCAAGGTTTGTCCCAGGTACTATTTTCTTCTGTTTCATGTCTTTTTTGATTTGTTAGACTGGAAGTTTTAATGTTCAATGTTGGGGCTTACAGTTTTTTTGTTTGTTTTATCGGATTTTACGGTGATGTAGTGATGCTCGTTGCTTTAGAACTAGTGTGTAAGGCCTTGCATTATGTTAAAAGTGAACTTTGAGGGATAGTGAGTTAATTGCTAGGCTGAAATCTTTTCAATATTTTGCTTATGGCTGAAATTTATGTTGATCGAATGCGAGCTTTAAAAAAATTAAATTTGTATCTGCAATTGCATAAGCATATGTGAAGCAAGCTGATCCATACATTTCCAAGCTAAGTTTTTTCGCTGATTCCAGTATGATGTCTATGAATTACAATGACATCTAAACCAAGACGCATTTGTTTTGTTGTTGGTAGAATGTGCAATATGCAATTTTCTTCTTCTCTTAGTTGAGCATTCTTATAAAAATCGTGTTGATTCTACAACCCTATTACTTACCCTTGGCCAGATTTTTCTTTTTTATCCTTTGGAGAGTGGTTTTGATCGATCTGGTTGCTGGTTACAGGTAAACATGGAAACAAAATACATTTGGATAGTGAAACACATCTTTTCTTGTACCAATTGGTTGGTACTTGGGGTCAGATTCTCTTTCCGAAACCTTGGAAAGAGTTTAGGTTGTGGTATGATCTGCACAAGTCCAAGGGCATCAAGCCATTTCTTGATGGAATGGTAATCTTATGACATCCCCCCCCCCCCCTCCCTTCACGTTTGCTGGTTGATTTTTTTTTCTCTGTCTAAATCTAATATCATGCAGGTGACTAATGGGTGGTACAAAAGGATGGGAGAAAGAATCTGGACTCCTTGGTTCATTAAATTCATCTACTCTAGAGGTTATTTTAATATCTACACAAATTTTCAGCATGAGAGAGCACTCAGTGTCTCTCACAGGGATGCTGGTGTTAACTATGGGAAAACTGCTGGGCCTGACTCCCAATTATTGGACGGAAGTTCTCTTGACTTCAACTTACTGGAAATGCAACCACTGAGTAATCTGAAATGGTATGATTACTGCTTTAGAGAAGTTCTTTCTGGAAGGATTGGAAGGACCTTGGATGAAGTTGGGTCTATTCTTCGGACTGTGCAGAAAGATCGGAGTGTTCTGCTTGTGACTATATTTGGGGAATCAGGCACAATCACGAGGAACATGCTTTGCCACTTGGAGAGGCTAAATATAAGGAACTATATATTGATAGGCCCTGGGTCTGACTTTCTATTTGATCTTGCTAGAAGAGGGCATCCTGTGATTGATGCTGACCAGTTTTTCAATTATCTCAGAGCACAGAGAGTAATGGGATTTCAACACTCCAGTGCAGAGCTGATGAAGAACGTTTTAGTGAATGGTTATGTAATCAAGAAGTGTTTAGAAGATGGGTATGATTCTTTGACAGTGGATGCAAACGTGCTTTTCCTCAGTAAAGTTCAAGAGTTCATTAATCCTTCCAGTGACATGTGTGCTGGGAAGAGCTTGGGATTTTTCTTTGTTAGGAGCTCTTCTTCTGCTCAAGAAATTTGGGCTGATCTCCTGAAGAAGGTAGCTGCCACAATAGGTAAGGGTTCGTTACAGGGAGAGAGCACAAATTTTGTATACTTTGTGGTGAAATTCTTGGAACAGAATGGTGCAGGAATTCTCAGGGTTGATGAGGCAAGCATTGGCATCCAGATTCGTGCCAATGCTTTTAACCAATCATCTTTGGAGGCTGGGAAGAAAATGGTTTATTGGTCTACAGACACAAGTTTGGATTTGATTCAAAGGCGGCTTCAAGAATTGAGTTTGTGGGTTGTAGATGGTGACTCTTCTTGCACTGCTGTTGTTTGTCATGTGTCATAGCATTTAGTGCTGGACAGATTTTGTTTAACCGATTTTCTTTGTACAATACGTTGAAATATTACTGATATTCTTTTGCACGCATTTCATACCAAATGTAACCTATATTGTATTATAAATTTTTGGAAAAATTAAAAGAAAGAAATTGGCCATGGAGAAACATCGCAGCTCCAAACTTGTCTGCACTGGAATATTGCAAGTGTAATGATGGTTTTATTACTTAATCTAAAAAATTTAACATTAATTATCAAGAATAATAATTTTTATTATTTTTATTATTATATTAGCTTAGAGATAATTTGATATTCGAACAAATATAAAATAAATAAAAATACAAGAAAAAATAGGCATTTATACAACACTGAGAGGAGCTTGTGCAACATCGAGAGGCGCTTGAAAGGTATTCATGCACTATGGGCAACCAGTGCGAGGCTTTTTAGCATCTAAAAATATATTTTTGTCATGTCATTGTGTTTTCTTTCATGTGGAGCGGCATGTATCGATGTTGGTGGTCCAGTTTGTTGTTAGGGACTTTTTTCTTTTCTTTTCTTTTTGTTTTCATGAAAATTTCAGCTTGATCTTCTTTGTTATTGATATTTCAACTTCAGTTTTTATTTTTTATTTTTTATTTTTTGTTATTGGCTCTTTTGTAGAAGTTTCATTTGTTTTCAATTTTATTATTCAATTTCAATTTACTAAATATTATATTTTTCAATTTGGTCCTTATTCATTTTATTTCTATTTTTTTTCTTGATCATTTTGTAAAATTTTTATTGGTTTTTAAATTTATTATTTAATTCAAATTGATGGTATTATATTTTTCAATGTGACCCTCATGTAAAAATTATTATTCTTTTTAATTTCATTTTTCAATCAAATATAAAATTTATTTTATATTTTAATTTTGATCATCATTCTTTTAATTACTATTTTTTAATCTTTTCATATAATTAAAATTATTTTTTCAATTTCATCCTTCAATATTTGACCAATTGAGAATTAGACTTCATAATTTTTTCAGATAAGATGCTTCAAATCTAATGACCCAGATCACAGGTATGAAAAGTTAACACGAGTTTTTTTTTTAAAGAAAACTTTATAATTCTTTTTTATTTTTTTATCGGGTTATTCTAATCTCATGATCTATATCACGTATTTGATGAGATATCTCAAGTTAGTTCGATTCTGATTACCAGGGTTACAAACTTGTCATTCCGGTTTAAACATGTTTTTTATTTATATAAGTATATTGCATATAAAAATTTATTCCACAATAATTTTAACAAATATATTTTTTAAAAAAAAAACTACAACTAAAATTATCTATTTTCAAATTATTTTTTTAAACTATAACCACAAAAATTAACAAAGTATCATCACACATTACATCCAAAACCGAAAGGGAGCTATAATGCTTTTAAGGGTTGTGCTTGTGCACATTCGATTTGCAAACATTGGATAATAAATTAAGAAATCTGCAAATCGAAGACCTGAATCAGCACCCACCATTCTCTCTCCAGATACGAAAGCATGAGGCTCGTCATCAATCTGAACCCAGCTGCAACCGGTTTTCTTTGCACCCCTTGATTCCATCAGCTCCCTTGCCTGGTTTGCCTCGTCACATTTTTCAGCTTCTGCCTCCATGTTTGAAAGAATGCTTGGGTTTCAACTGGAATAAATGCTCAGCCGCCCGACGAGCCAATTCAATTTTCCCACGTATTCAGCATGCCCCAAGCAAAGCGCCGGCAGCCGGTTCAATGGGTAAGCTTTCAATGAGTTTTACTGCTTCCTCCATGAATCCAGCCCGGCGACGGAGATCGGCCATACAAGCATAATGCATCTGCGTTGGCTTATTAATTTGGGCCTGCATATGCTCAAAATATTTCTCCCCCTCTTCAACTAGCGCACCATGACTACAAGTTGACAGGACCGCAGTTCTTGAGACTGGATCATATTCCACTTGCTTCAAAAAGATTGATAGCAACAGTCAATTCAGCCAGCATTCCATAACCTGAAATCATAGAATTCCAAGAGGCCGCATCCTTGCTTGGAATTCGATTAAAGACCTTAGCAGCAGCAAGATCATTTCGTCCAAATTTTATACATGCTTGTAGACTTCTGAAAAAGGTGGTTCCGGCTTCTGAAAAACCAGCAATGGTTGTACCATATAAATGATTTGAGTCGACTCATTCTCAAGACTCGAAGTATTCACCTAAAGAAATATGCATTGATGATCTAAAATAATGGTGCGATTCAACTTCAACTACCTTGACCACGCAGACGTTTCAGCAACCATTTTTTTCTTAATCGATCATTCAATTTCATGAACATTCTGGCGCTCTTATCATCAGAAGAAAGATATTCAAAAGCCCCAATAATGAGATCATCGTCAAAGCCTGGTATTCTCTTCACCATCTCAAACACTTCATCCAAACACACATTATTCATTTCTGTCAATGCATCAGCAATCCTACCAACGTTTGTGGCAATGGCACTCATCATCTCTATCATAAAATCAGCGTCACGTCTTCTCTTGGAAGGCTGCTCGGAATGTGATGATGATGAAGGCCTGGCCCTTGTTTGCTGAGATGACTCTTGGTCATCATCACCAACATCATGTTTCGTATATATCTTCATAGACCAGCACATGCGATGGGATCCCCATGAGGTCTTCGTTGCTCTGTATGGGATCCGCCACGACTTTAGAACCAGTTTCAGCCCCATTTCCATTTGGCTGCTCATGGCCAATTATAATATGCAACTCAATGAAGTTCTCAATAGTTTTTTTCCCGCAAATGCTTCGCATCATAATTCTCTGAACTGAAACATTCACGCAGAAATAAAAAATGAATCATGAATACATGTAGAGCAAAATCACGAGTAAAATAGAAATAGTTAGCTCCACTATAACTATCTGCAATGATGCTCCCTCCAAATGTCTCTATGATGCGTGTATACTATTAATTTGAGTGATTTTTACAGTTGGAAAGAAAACCAAAAAGGAGAAGGCAAGATACAATCAAAATCACATTTGTAACTCATTCAAAATCATTTTATCTGTGGCGTGAAAGAAATTGGTTTCTGATTCACCATGTCAAATACTCCCTTGATGACACATTGTCATACCATCAAATCCCCTGATACAAATGCATTCAAGTACAGAGGATGAAATGTACCTTAATGTACTCTTTTCATTTGGAGTCACTAGCCATAACCATCTTTTGTCTCCCATCCCTCTCAAACCCTCCATGAGCAAGCCCGAACACTGTGGCGTGCTCCCAATGTTTGGGCTTGGATGTCAAGCCCGAGCTCATGGGGCACCACACCCATGCGTGCTTACAAGGGTGTTTGGCGAGGTCCCAACACTTAGGCTCGAGGGTGTTGCTCAAGCCCACAAGGACACTTGGCATGCACTCAAAGACTGGGCTAGGGTGCTACATCGAATCCCATGGGTGTTGGTATGTGCCTGAGCCCATAACCATTATTTGGATCCAAAGCATGTTTTCAACGTCTCTTCAAGGTATTAAAACATGCTTGAGCTAATTAAAAAACATTTTTATAAATCCTATTCCATCATGAACAAGACAATAATCTAGTGGAATATGAGACAAATGGTGGCTTCCTATATTTGGTTTCTGGTCACTTGGATCTGCATAGTAACACTGTCTCCACTGTACGCACAAATGGCAGAGCATTCTTAACAAAATCAAGAAAAAAGATAGGCACGTGCTTAGATCTGGAAACATAGTATGCGAAGTGATGGGCAGTGAGTCATGGCATGTGAACGAGACATGTGAGATGCCTTTCTTATGACAGAAAAAGAAGGGGATCCAATTAGCCTTCTGATGGAAAATCGGACCACGGCTCCTCCTATGCTCTCCGTCAGGTGGTGTTTATAGGCAGGAAAAAATGGACGGCATGATAGCTCTAATGTCTGCTGCAGATGGTAAACTGCAATATGCCCTCTTGCTTTTTTTATTTAGATGCGTGGATTAATTTGTTCCTTGCAAGATCGGAAGAAACGGGAAAAGAAGAAAAAATAATGTTCAGGACAGCAAGACCTGGCAATGAATCTTGTAAGACAGATAAACTCCATGTGAAATAACGTGCTACCTGCTGAATTGTCAGCAATTTATGTAGCTATGGACATTATCACTTGGATGAAGAAGGAACAAGAATTATACCCATACAACTTGCTTTGAAAAGCTTAAGCTCCACCAGATTTTGATCCTCGTGCTTCGGATGTACAAGAAATGGTAGTGCATTCCAAAAGCCAAACGTGCATTCGGTCAAATGACATACCAGGCTCCATTTGCTTTTTGGCTGCTTTCTTAATTATCCTATCTGCTATTTTCAGACCAAAATATGACAGTGACAACGCTCTCCGAATTTCAGTTCTTGGGCTGAATTCTTGTATTTAATTAATCTCGTTTTATACTGCTGATCTTGATTCCTAGAATAAACAAAAGATACGTGTATGTTATTGTCATGCTGGAATATGACAATGGACTTTGGATTTATGGCCCAACCGAAGCAAATCTAAGAACGAACAACGTCTTAAGACGGCCATGAGCATGTATGGTGGGCTTAAAAGACATCATGGGCTGAGTGGTCGTGCAGAAACACACCGAGAGTGGAGGAATTATAGTGTTTTACTCCTCCGTGACCCGCCTACATTGTGGGCTGAAAAAAAATCTTAATATTAAAAAAATCAAGAGACAACAGACATGTTTTAAAAAAACAAGAAAAAATCAGGATTTCGGTCATGGACCTGGGTGGGTTAAATAAGATTATTTTATTCCACGACATTAGATGCATAGTACAAAGAAACAAAAAGGAGTGATAATAGTAAAAAAAATAAAAATAAAAATAAAATGATGATGAAAATACATTTCAATCTAACTAAGGCCAACACAAAGAAAATAAAAAATAAAAAGGGAAGAAATGATCAAGCAAATCTAAGTACACTTGTCGTTATGTAACCCATATATATGCATGAGGCGTTGATAATTTTTAAAGAAATATAAAAAAAAGAATGGGATGCAAAGTGTCAAGATAAAAAAACCAATATCATCAAAGTCAACCTTTCAAACTCATTATCTCAGTCATGAGCTCGGTTTAACTTTATTGACGATAACCATGAATCTTAATTTGCAACAGACATGATATCAAATAATAAAATTAAATTTTTTTTAACAAAAATCCCCAAGAAAAATTAGTAATATAAAAGAACAAAAACCAAATGTTCAACAAAAAAATCAAGGTGAAAAGGACATTGATTCATTTAATGGTGAAATCAGAGAAAAAAACATTTTACAACATAAATCATATTAAGGATTCAAAATTAAAATAATAGGGATTAAATTTGAAATCAAAACAAAAATAGAGAAAAAATAATATTTCAAAGTTAGAGGATGAAAATGAAAAAAAAATCAATTTGATAAAAAGCCCTGAAATAAAAAAAATAGTAATATAAAAAATGAGGGCTAAATGCTAAATAAAAAACCACGTGGGTAAATAACATTAATTGATCAAAGAGAGAAATTGAAAGAAAAAAAACCCAACAATTCACAAAAGAATTCAAAACAAAAACTCAAAATCAAAAGAAAATGGATCAAATATAAAATAGAAAAAAAAAACATTTCAATGTTAAAGGATGAAATTGAAAATAAAGGCCCCAAAACCAAAAAAAATAATAATATTAAAGAATGAGGACCAAACGTTGAACAAAAAAAATAGAGGTGGGGGAAACATTCATTAATTCAAGGGTAAAATTGAAAAGAAAATCAAATATTTCTAAAAAAAATCAAAAGAAAAACCTGAAGTCAAAAGAATGATGATCAAACTTGAAACTAAGAGAAAATAAAAGGAAAAAAAAATTTCAATAAAGGATGAAATTAAAAATAAATTTAAAATTTATAAAATAAATTAAGATAAAAATCATACAATCAAAAGTAAAAAAAATTGAATCAACTATTAAAATAAAATAAAAGGACAATATGAATTTTCTGATTTACATCATGTTTTTTCAGGGCAAAGAGGAAGAAAAAGTGAAGAAAGAAAGAAAAAATAGTAATATAAAATATTGTATTTTAACCCGAAATAAGAAATTTAATTCACACATAAACTACATCTCTTGCCATCTAATGTCCCGACAAAGGAAATATTACCAGCCTGGAAATGAAGGGCATAAACATACACAGATCATTGACCATGGGCCATAAATCATTGACCATGGGTTATGGGTGTTTTCCGACTAAATTAATTGATAATATAGTAATAATTGTTTTTAAAAGTGTTTTTTATTTAAAAATATATAAAAATAATATATTTTTTATTTTTTAAAAATTTATTTTTAACAATAACATATTTAAACAATATAAAAACACCAAAATAAATTTTTGAAGCAAATAAAAATATAAAAAAAAAATGTTTTTTTTGTGAAACACGAAAGGCAAGAAAGTTCTAATTCACGTGCAGTTTATATTCTGAATGCAAAGGTTAACGGAGGACAAGAAGCTGCTACCCCTTCTGTTGTCGGTGCTGTAAGAACTCAAGAGTCTCTTTTGGACAAATAATCACTGTCATAATATTAGGTCCAGACGAGCAACTCGGAGGAATGCTTAACTGGAAATATAAGCAAGAACGGGGCCGTATCATATGGTCAAACCTCAGTGGAAGGTGCCGACGTACAGATAGTTAATCGTGAGGTGAGGGTGATATTAGTGAGCTAGGCCAGTGAGAGTTGGTGGCATGTCACGTGGCCACATCGCTATCTCACGTGGCACCTTCCAGCAAAGCTCCTTCCCACCATTTTTGTCTGGGTTGTCCCTTTCTGCTAATTCAAGGTTGATTCATCAACAAGCATCCGATCTCTACTTTAATATCTTATTTGAGTCAGCAACAACTTTTAATCAGAGAGTTTAACCGATAATCATTATGCTTAATTAATAAATGCTGGTGGCAATTATCCTTTCCTCTGTGAACAGACATAAAGATCCCACAGAAATGAACAAACCTTGCTAATCAACAGCTGATCATTTTGCAGGTAAAATGACCATCGTGCACCCAGTCCCATAGGATGGGAAAAGAGTTATGCGTATTTTTGCATCGTGTGAGGTGTGAGTGGAAATGTATTTTATTCTATATACGGTTTTAAGAATACTTAGTTAATTAATACTGTTTAAAGTTATCCATAATGTTTTTTTTATCTCTTGTTTTTTTTTATTTGCAATTTAATTATTTTATATTGAGTTGATTTGAGATTAGAATCAAATTTTTTTTTAACTCTATACAAGGCTCTCACGGTGTTAATAGTAGATTTCAATGTTGAGTTAATATTTAATTTAACAAAATAAAATTTAATTTTATTAATTTAAACTAATTAAAATTTTAAAAACCTAATTTAAAACTGGAAAAAATATTCTAAATTTTTTTTTATAAAAAATAATATCTTTGTCTTAGTTTTCTAATTCAATCTTTGACTATAATTAAAAAAATTATCATAATTTATTAATTTATTTAACTCTTAATTTATTTTATCATAAATTTTTTAGTTTGTAGTTAAATTTTTTTTAAATATCATAAAAAAAACATTAACAGCACTCACGTTTTTTTTTACGCCGAGAAAAAAAAAACTCTATCATGTGGTGTAACACGTGGAATCAGACTAATTTAAATAATGAGGAGTGAAAGAAAATAATTGTCAATAAAGTTAAAAATCACATTTATAAATGATAAAATTGTTATTTTGTTAGGTGTTACTTCCACGTTATCTGCGAAATTGGAGAGAAAGGTTTACGTGGGCCATTGCAGATTTTTTTTTCCCTTCATTTTCTTTCCCCCACACTTAGGGGTGATCATTTTCGGTTCAGTTCGGTTTTTACCCAAAAAATACAACCAGACCAAAAAAAAAAGAGACCCGAAACCGAACCGAAACCGGCCGGTTTCAGTCCGTTTCAGTCCGGTTTTTTATCCAAAAAACCGGAAAAACCTATATGCATTTTTTTGGCTTTATTAGCACAGCGTCACCATAAAAAACTGAAGCTTCTTCATTTTAGCAGGATACATAACAACCACAGAGCTATTATCACTGATCGCCTCGTCAACAACAAGACGATTGACAAACTTCTTTCGCTCTAAAATCACAGTCGAGAAATCTTTCTTACCACTTTTCCTATAATTATTTATACATAAACAAGTTTGGTTACTGCACAGTGAAGACACTAAATCAAAATCCAGTAACCAAAAACTCAACGAGTATATAGTGCAACGAATCCATTCCCGATTCTTTCAAAGCACAGTCAAGGCAAATAAGCTCATAAGAATAAACCAAACAGGTAACAACAATCATTCTTCAAAAA
>Ga0307517_10003818_pt1 | contig 23382 bp, 23 predicted proteins | sample 23_EM_MG_FD_194515 | JGI IMG/M metagenome (GOLD analysis project Ga0307517, IMG submission 194515) | Populus trichocarpa ectomycorrhiza microbial communities from riparian zone in the Pacific Northwest, United States - 23_EM | ecosystem: Host-associated > Plants > Roots > Unclassified | place...
CCCCCCCCCCCAAAAAAAAAATTAATTTTTTTTTGTTACCATTTACATTAAACCTTGTTTTTTTGGCAACCAAAAAATCGCACACCTTATATTTATCAAAATAAACAAATAAGAAAAAACAAAAACAAAAACAAATGGGAGATAAAAAATACCGAGGACCCAAAAGAACATCGGGAACTAGATCGACGGGTGTGTTCAATATCGATCTTAATTTCATTTCGATGTGGGTTTATGCAATGAACTTAGTCTAAATTAATAAATCTCAGAAGAGATTAAAAAAAAAACTATAACTACTAATTACAGTCCATTTTAAGATAAATTAAAAGAGAAAATTGAAGATTATCTTAGATTTCAAGATCAAGAATTGATAGATCGGGTTTTCGATCAAAAGGGAAGAAAGAGAGAGGGAGACACGGGGAAGATGAGAAGGTGCGATTGCTGTCAAAAAAGAAAAAAATAAAGGTTTACAATCAATAGATTTAAGGTGATCTTTCAAGTGTCAACAGGGAGGGAGAGAGATATGCCATGCGGCTGCTGTCAAAGAAAAAAGAAAAAAGGAAAAAAGAAAAAAGAAAAAAATGTTTCAGGGTCAGGGAGAGTGATTTTTCTAGTTTTTAGATTAATTTCTTTGATTTTTTCTCTTAGTTTAGTGTTTTTAGTTGTTTTTTTTTGGTTTTTTTGGTTGGCTGACTTTTGCTGAACACCTCCACGCAACACTACCTGCCTTTTCATTGGTGGAAAGTTGCAGCCTTTGTTTATACTGCCTCCACAGACAAAAAAAAAAAAAAAAAAAAAAAAACAGGAAAAGAAAAAAACTGAGGAATAGACGAGGACACCATTGTAAGAGCAGGCCCCTCCTCCCATCGTCCATTTGCCATCGATGAGACAACAAAAAGAAACCAACCAATCAAACGTGTGAATCCTGCTGTACACCCACCCACACACACCCATCTCAGAACCCTCTTGCCTCCAAAACACCAAACTTCCTTTACCTCATTTCGCTAAAAAAATATCGTCAGTCATGGCCTAAAATCAAACCAAAACCTCTCTCTTTCTCTCTCCATCCCTTAATAATCTCTCGCTGTCATCGCAAAAATCCCAAAAAATGGCCTCTCTCTCTGGCCTCTGCTCCTCTTCTCCCTCTCTCAAACCCAAGCACTCTCTTTGGAAAACCACCCTTAATCCTCCCCTACTCAAAACCTCGCTCACATATCGAACTCGGACTCTACTCACCCCTACTCGCTCAATCGCTAGCGATATCCCCGCCGATTTATCAAAAACAAACGACAAACTTCCGAACAAACCTAAACAACTCGGACTAGAAAAAGATCCTAATTCTCTATGGAGGAGATACGTTGACTGGCTCTACCAGCACAAGGAATTAGGGTTGTATTTGGATGTGAGTCGGATCGGTTTCACGGACGAGTTTGTTTCGGAAATGGAGCCCCGATTCCATAAGGCGTTTAAGGACATGGAGGAATTAGAGAAGGGCGCGATTGCCAATCCTGATGAAGGGAGAATGGTTGGGCATTATTGGTTGAGGAATTCAACCTTAGCGCCTAAGTCGTTTTTGAAAACTCAGATTGATAAGGCTCTTGATGCTGTTTGTGATTTTGCTGATCAAGTCGTCAGTGGTAAGGTTAGTTACGGGCTAATATATGTTTTTTTCATCACTGGAGACTGATTATTAAGGTTAATTCAAGTACTTTTTGATACTTTTTTTTTTGCTGATTATAAAATGTAGATTAAGACTCCGGACGGGGGGCGTTTTACTCAAATACTTTCTGTTGGGATTGGTGGTTCAGCTCTCGGTCCGCAGTTTGTTGCGGAGGCATTGGCGCCCGATAATCCTCCTCTCAAGGTATTTCCAATAAGCCACTAAAATATGTTAGTTCTGAATATGCATTCTTCTATTCTATGCTATTGTCGTTATCATCATCATCATCATTATCATTGCTGCTGTTCACATGGGGAGTTGCTTAGTGTTTGCTGAAATGCCATTACTTGTACTGCTGTGGGGGTTTTGTGTTACTTTTTAGAACCAAGAAAGCATGCATGCTGATGACATGACCTGATTGTCGTTTCTTTGCATGAAAATATTTTTTTTTCTTGTAAATGTCATGCTTTGAATGCGGAAGATAAATATTTTCTTTGTCTCCTTTCAGATAAGGTTCATTGATAATACAGACCCTGCTGGAATTGATCATCAGATTGCTCAGCTTGGACCCGAGCTGGCTTCTACTCTTGTCATTGTGATTTCAAAGGTCCATATGGACATACTGCTTCTTTCCTAGGAAGATGCAATTCTCTATTATTGTTATCGTTTTCTCTTCTCAGAAGTGTTTGTTACATTTTGCTACAAAGTAAGTTTGTTGCCAATGTAATGTTTTTGCCATTTCTTCTCAGAGTGGAGGAACCCCTGAAACTAGAAATGGTTTGTTGGAAGTACAGCAGGCCTTTCGTGAAGCTGGACTGGATTTTGCAAAACAGGTTTTGATCTCAGGTTCTTGTTTCTGCTTTTGTGATTTTCCCTTGCTTCTTATCAAGGGATTTTAAAAATTTTCTTTCACCACTAAATTGGAACTAAGCTGGAATAAAATGCTACAGCGTGCGGTAAACAATCTAGGTAATGCTCATTTTGTTATATTTCTTGATTTTTTATTCTATTCTTTGGCATTTCCTTGCATGTAACCCTTTGACATGGTCAAACCTCCTTTAGATGAGTAAATTGCATTGACAGTGTCCCAGTATTAGTTATAAGGATGATCAGTGCATGCAAGTGCCTGCTACGGTGCACTGTTCTAGTAGAGTCTTGTCCTAAGAACTGAAGTTTGTTGTCACTTATTATGGATTGTCTCACATGTTAATAACATAGCTTTCACATTTGTCGCATACATCAATTATGTTAGAAGAACTGAGTCAGGGTTAGTGTTGAGCTGCTAACTTTGTTATTAGATCATTGATTGTGCTGTCCATTGTGAGATGGCAGTGTGAGATGCTAACTTGTCTGATTCTATTTATGTGACAGATGACTTTATTGATTTTGAATGATGAATATTTGACCTGTCTCTTAAAATTATATGCTGCATTGTTTTTTAATACTGAAGTTGTTACTTCTGAATAAGATTTCCTTGTACTCTTCATGCAGTTTCCCTCCCCACTCTTTTATTTATGAAATTGTTGCATGTATTTGATGCAGGGTGTCGCTATAACACAAGAAAATTCATTACTAGACAACACTGCAAGAATTGAGGGCTGGTTGGCTAGATTCCCTATGTTTGATTGGGTGGGTGGTAGGACATCTGAAATGTCTGCAGTTGGCCTGCTTCCAGCAGCGCTTCAGGTAAATTACCGTTATTTTCAGAGTCTTAAGTGTTCATTTATCTTGATTTATTATACATGATTCCTTATGGGTGATCTTTCCTTCAGGGGATTGACATCAGAGAAATGCTAGCTGGTGCGGCATTGATGGATGAGGCAAATAGGACCACAGTGGTAAGTATTGATTCTTATATTTCTATACCATGAATTTGTCATATTTGATTTTTGAATTGCTAGTTGCTTGAACTTTTGAACACTTTCTTGATTCAATTTAGTTACTGTTTTGCTCAGAGGTTCCAAATTATAGGTGACCTGTTGGAACCTTGGAGAAAAACCATATTAATTTGCTCAGAGGTTCCAGTTTATTTGAAAATTCCGTGTCATCAAAACAGGATCCTTGCACTTCAGCTCATGCAATTCAAATATAAACAAGCGTGATTTATGGTGGTGGTTTTTAGGTATGCCTGGTGAACATTTTGGACAGGACTTTACAAATCTAGATGCTTGTCAGTTCATCCCCAACATTTTAAGTTTTGGAGGTTTCTTAAATAAGTTATAGACTGTTGTGAAGTTTATCTTTTTCAAATGAACCATGTAAGTTATTAGGATGATGAAAAATGTATGACAAGAAGGTGAAAAATGTGGATGTCACTCTAAAATACTATGTGGTCTAAGTATAATTGTAACTTTGCAGGGAATTTTCTGCTTCCACCCCTTCTGTTGAGCAGGCTATGTAGGAGATAGATGAGTCATCTAAGGATATCATAAATGTAAATGTGGTGTAAAGTGGATCTTGCATTAACCATCACTCACCTGTTCCAACCAAGCAGGCAAAAGACCAATTCATGCTTGCTGTTTCATCTTCTTCCTTTTATTGCTGCATAAATGGGATTGATCCAGTGGCATAGTCGAGGAGCTTTCTAGATGATTGCAATTAGGTTGCTTTGGAGTTATGGCCTGAAAATTCAACCACGATATCCTGTTGCCCCTTCTGAAGTACTGCTGTAGTATTTAGTTCTGTGGGAGAGCTAATTATTTTATTTTGTGATTTCTATGAACATGCTCAGTTCTTTGTTTAGAGGTCAATGATTTATCTACTCTGCAGGTTTTACCTTGCTTGCCACTAGAAAGTTGCATGGTTAACTGTGGCTTGATGTCTGGTTTATTGTCTTAGTTTTATTTTCTGTTTTATATTTGTGCATTGCATTGGGATCATCCTTCTGATCAATACAGTTCTCCTCCAGCTTAGGAATAACCCTGCAGCTTTGCTAGCTTTATGTTGGTATTGGGCTTCTGAGGGGGTGGGATCTAAGGTACGGGTTCCTTTTAAATGTTGGCACTATACAAGTTATCAGAAATTCAAAACCAGTTATGAGAATTGATTTTTTTTTTTGCTTGTCCTCGCTTGTTTGCTTTCTGCAGGACATGGTTGTGCTTCCATACAAGGACAGCCTATTGCTATTCAGTAGGTATTTGCAACAGCTGGTCATGGAATCACTTGGAAAGGAATTTGATCTTGATGGTAATCGGGTATGTGCAATCAGTAAAAAATTATCAATTTTAATTGCCTTGTTGCGTTTTTTTCACCAAGTTTTTCATCTTGAAGGTTGCTGTTAGTTCAGTTTGCTTTATGATTAAAGCTTGTAAAAACATTTGATAGAGATGTATAATATTGCGAGAGTCGTTGCCTCTTATGTGAGGACTCGGGGTGGCATCCCATCTGTGAACAGGGATGTCACTCGAGCTCTATAAACTGTTTCTCGCACCCTTTACCTATTGAATCCTCCCAGAATTTCCTAGGTGATGAGACTTTCTCTGATTTCTCAGGTAAATCAAGGACTTACCGTCTATGGAAATAAAGGGAGCACGGATCAGCATGCGTAAGTTTTGCTGATCATGTATAGTTTTCTATGATTTATTTGTTGGTGCTGTCTTGCTGCGTCCTGATGCACACAGTTATATTTTTTTAGTTACATTCAACAACTGAGAGAAGGAGTGCACAATTTCTTTGTAACGTTCATTGAAGTGCTACGAGATAGACCCCCTGGCCATGATTGGGAGCTTGAACCAGGTGTCACATGTGGTGACTACCTATTTGGAATGTTACAGGTAGATGTGCAAACAAGAGACGGTATCTAAACACTAATAGTGGTTTTAGTTCTAGACGGTGGAGATGAGATTTCAGCTCCACTGATTTCCTTTAATAAATGCTCAAGATGCTCCCATCTAAAACTGATTTGGTTTTGTGTAGGGAACTAGGTCAGCTCTGTATGCCAAGGACAGGGAATCTATAACAGTTACAGTGCAAGAAGTGACCCCCAGATCTGTTGGGGCTCTTATTGGGCTTTATGAGCGGGCAGTTGGGATATATGCCTCACTTGTCAACATCAATGCTTATCATCAACCTGGTAAATACTGCTGTATCCTGTTGCCTATAAATCACATCTGATTCTAGAAATGAAGGTTATTATTGTGGCTGCTCTTGCTTGTCCCTCTAGTCTAAGTGATCTTACTATACATGCATGCATATTTGATGAGTGATCTGTGTCTTACTAGTGTTAGTATCTACATCTAATCGCCATCCCAGGTGTGGAAGCAGGGAAGAAAGCAGCAGGAGAAGTTTTAGCTCTTCAGAAGCGGGTTTTGGCAGTGCTCAATGAGGCAAGGTAAGATATGACAATCTCACAATTGTACTCCCATTTGTACTTTATCTGATGTGCTAGTGCTATTGCAAAATCTACTTGCATGATGGTGTCTTTATGTGGAGGACTGTCCACCTACCCCCTGCCCCCACTCACAAATAGCATGTGCTCAAACCAACCTGGCTATACAATTACTACCTTTTCCATCAGCCTAAATTGTTTATAGTAACAGTTCAGCTCCACGAGATTATGAAGGCCAGAAGAATGATTCAACTTTGTTGTACTATTGGCTCCAAGGAACTCTCTTTTGGATGAAAAGTAGTCCCTAACCGTTTTTCAGCCAGACCTGAATTCTGACCTTTTGAACCATCTAACTTTTGCAACTTTATATAACTTCTAATCTCTGTGCTTTCTTCTTTACTTTATTGGAAGTAGTTTTCCTTTTGCTGATTGCAATCACGTTCCTCTGGCTTTTCAGCTGCAAACAGCCCGTGGAACCATTGACAATCGAGGAAGTAGCCGATCGTTGCCATGCTACCGAAGATGTATGTACAATAACCTCCTTTCGGCTTGCTTGAGCGATGAATGTCCAGCTAACACTTTTCTCTCTCTCTCTTTCCTTTTTTATCAAAAACTTTCCTTTCATTGATTGCAGATTGAAATGATATACAAGATAATTGCACACATGGCTGCTAATGACAGAGCACTTATAGCTGAAGGCAGCTGTGGTTCACCGCGCAGTCTCAAAGTTTTCCTTGGAGAGTGTAATGTGGATGAGCTATTTGCCTAAATTAAAAACAGTGAAGATCATAACAAAACATGTCTTCAAGTTCGGAAGAAGAACTCCAATAAGCTGATTTTGAACTGCATGTATTACATGAGCTGAGATTTTTTTAAACCTTGAGCACTCATCAAAATAAAAAAGTTTCCATTGTCCTTGTGTGTGATTAGAACCACTGTCAAGAAAGTTGCCCCCTGTAAGACGTATTTGTTTGGGATCAAGTGTCATTTGAAAGCATCTTGTATTATACCGGTGGTTTGCCCTCAAGTTTCAAGTGACCTAAATTCTCTGCTTTTATGCAAGATGTCCGACAATATATTGAATAAATCTTATGATCTCGGGACAAATTGGAGAAGATATGAAAGAAAACCACCAGATAGGAGGGCAAGAAATTTGAAGGCAATGCCTATATTACCCGTATCAAGCAGTCACCTCTCTGGTGCTTTCAATCTGTGCAGGCTGAATTTAAGGTTTATGCGTAGTTTTTGGTTGTTCACGGCAATGAGACTATGAATCAACTTGTACACGGAGAGACGGTTAGGCTTGCAATCGATGCGTTTGAACGGTTGGAGCATTTATTGGACAGGGAGAACTGATCTATCAACAAGACTATCTGTTCCACCTTTTTAAAATGGTAGGTGGTTAGGTGGGTCATCAGAGAGGCAGCGGGGCCTGGCTTCATTTCCTTGATACCGAACCTGATTGAGGTAATTGGATTGGTGAAGCACTCTAGCTTTGGCAAGCTAGTAGTGGCCCAGCCTAATGCCATAAGTACCCCATGTCAACAAGATTGGTAAATTGAAAATGAAACGAGGCCAGTTTCCAGCTGTTCAAAAAATTTCAAATTAAAGTTTATTCTCCTCTGATTTCCACCGTCAATGTTAGTGGAATGATTGGCTTATCACTATAAAAATTCAAAAAAACACCTATGTTGCTGTACGATCCAAACTCACGTATAGCCAAAAACAATAAAATCCGAAGTTCACATGCGTCGACCATGGACCATCTTCGTCGTCGTCGTCGTCGTCGTCGTCAAGCACACGGTTTTTTTTTATTTGAATACATCCCAGCCGGAGCCCTATCGACTTTCCTCTTTCGCCTCCGACGTCAAAAATTAGATATCTGATGCTGTACCATGTGAAGCTGCTTGTGTCTTTGCGTTTGTTAAACAACATTTTATTTGTTCATCAAACGGTTGATGATGGGCATTGTGGTCATTACAATTGAATTTGGTTACGACAAAGCAAAAAGAAAGAGCCGAACACTTCGGAGAAGAAAAGTGGTGTTGCGGTTCTCGTGGGGACCCCACCAAAGCACGTGAGTGATTCCTTAGCGTAGTGAATGTGTGCTTAGCGGGGAATTAGAGTAAGGAGTGCCTGTCCCCACTTTACAACGTTCGACTATTTATTGGTAATTAGTTAAATGTAAAATAACAAGAAAACGGAGCTCTTTTGCCACGTCAACTCACCCGTTACTTTTTTCACGAATCACGATTTCCTCATCTCTCTTACGTGCGCTTTATTTTCCGCCTGATGTATAGAATATTTGTTGATTATTGATACCATCTGCTGTCCTTCCACGGCGTCGTATTTCCTCACTATTAACGTAGACGACGGCGTTTTCTACAGATCACGTTGATGTCATTAATACTCTTCCTTATCTGGGTGATTTGGAAGAGAGAGAATCTAAAATAGAAAGAAAAAGAAAACCCTCGCTGTCTCTCTCATTCTCATATTTAATTACCCGCATAAAAGAGAAAGAGAGGAGCAAAAAGAAGCTTAAGCGTCTTGCAGTGGCTGGAAAAAAATAACAGTACTATCAAAAAAAGCTTATTAGAGAAGCAAACTTTTCTCAAATCTCACTGTCTTCCACTTCTCCAAGTTGATTTCGTTTCATCATCTCTCTCTCTCGAACTCGCACTCGCACTCGCACACACTGACAGTCCTTCTCACTCAATCGTGATCTCTCACTGAAGTCCTGTTGCTTTCATAATCTTAGAGGTTTGATTCGGTTGGTTTCTTCCAATGCTTTTATTTCACATTATATTTATTTGTTTCTCTTTCTGTCTGTCTGTCTGTCTGTTTTGTAAACTGAGATTCATGTTTTTGTGGCTGTGTAGGTTTTTTTTTTTTAAAAAAAAATGTTCCGTGAAGGACCTGACAGCCGTTGGGCTCGAGAGGTAAAGATAATAATATTAATAATTTGAACAAAATTAATTTTATTTTTTTACTATCAAACAATCGTAGTTCACTGAGATCTAATAATGTTTCTTGATTGAGAAGCAGAAAGAAGCAACTGCATTCGCACATTCAAGTTTAAGACCTAGAATTGATCCAATTAGAAACGGCCGAGGGTTTGGCTTACCTCCAGCTTCTAAATTCAGAAGTGGACACTTGCCATCCTCGGCAATTCCGTTACCTAGAACCCTACCGCCTGATGCCGATGATAGCCGGTCTGTCTCAGACAATGACATGGTCACGGAGTCAGACGAGGATGATGTTTATGGTGGACGGTATTCCTTAGATTCATCTCCACAGGACGAAAAAGTCCCCAATTCCACCACTAATCAACGAAGATATGGAAATGCTGCCCGAAGGACCTCGCGATATGCTAGTGATTATGGGTACTCTGATGTTAGTTCTTCTATGGAGACTGTGGCAGGTAGAGGGGGGAATTTCTCTGAGAGTTTGGTTAGAGGGAATGCGCGGTATGCTTCTGTTGGAAGGAATGGTTATACGGAGGATGAGGAAGAGGGATCAGATTCGGCAGGTAGTTCAGAGTTTTCTGCCAGTCAAGTTGGGAGTGTTAGTAGTGCTTTGCCGAGGAGTAAATTACATGTTTCAGAGGGTTATGCTTCAAGTGTACCTTCTCAAGCTAATGTAGAAACTGTTGCTGCCAAGGTTTGTTTACTTCAGTTTAATTGTAATTCGGAGTTGGGGCTGCATTTGCGTATGCTGTGTGTGTTGGGTTGTGATTGGTTGTGCATGTGTGCTTAGATGCCTGATGTTGAATGTCTGTAGTCATATTGCTGTTATTTGGTTGCTGTACACTGAGGTTGCTCAGGCTACATGAAGAATCTGCATAGAAATCTCAGGATTTAGTAACACTTTTTAGGCATCCATGTGTGCTGTTTCAATTCGATAAATACATGGTATAGAACATCCTTAGCAGATGTGAGGCACCATTTGAGGTTGGCATACCATATTGTAGATATACAATTTACAAGAATCAGAAGCTAAAGCAAGCGTCTAGAGAGCCAAAATGAGGGATGATTGTTTTGTGTCCATGTTGTATAATCTGAATTTCAACTTTCTGTTGGATGAACTAGTATCATTTTCACTAATTCTGTAACTTGTTAGCAATTTTATCTGAACCGTGGCTTGATGAATTGTGTTTGGGCCATCCTTCATCTATTACCTGCTCATTTTTACAGGATAAGCTTTCTGCATGGTTTTTGCACTTTCATGTTTTTACAGACTTTAGTTGCTGAGCTTGTTGGTTTGCAGGATTTGCATTCCAGAAACCTGAAGAATAATAAATTTTCTCATGATGATGACATTCCCAGTGCGCCTCCATTTTGTGGAGGTCAGGAAATTAAAGAAGGTGCCCAAAAAGCATTTGGAATACATGAAGCAGCTGGCCCTGAAAATTCACATGGTCTCTATACCAATAATGATCCAAATAAAATAAAAAATGCAACCGGAGTTGAACTGAAGGACAATAGTGGAGACCAGAATCCAGATAAGTTTGTAAGGTCCGTGAAGCTTTTCTAATAGTGGCTCTGTATTAGCTGAACTGATGCAACTGCTCTTTATTTTAGAAGTCCCTTTATTGGTATTTCACTGAAATGGGCTTTTTAATTGTTTATTTTAAATAAATCATATAAATTTCTTTATATTTTTTCTTCATTCACAGAGCAACTGCTGGTGCAGAAGCTGGCACATCTGGCTCAAACCCAGCTCGAGTCCCAACATTTCATGCAAGGTATTGTGTAACTAATGCAATAATTGTAGATGTTGAAGAAGATAAAACTGATATTTCATCTTTTGCCTTTTTTTCTGTTCATTAAATTTTTAATAATTTTTATAAATTTAACACAGTGCATTGGGGCCATGGCATGCTGTAATTGCATATGATGGGTGCGTGCGGCTTTGCCTTCATGCTTGGGCTAGGGGTTGCATGGAAGCACCAATGTTCTTGGAAAATGAATGTGCTTTACTACGGGAGGCATTTAGGTGAGTTTGCCTTTTCCTTTTCCTTTTTCTCCTATAAAAAGAAGAATATCTGATTGACTAGGCAAATGCAACAAAGTGAATGGGATGTCCTCTGACTTAAAAATATTTGAGAATTCTTGAATTCCACCATACTGTTGCAAGAGTGCAGAAAATTTTTTAGTTCCTTTTCCTTCAAGGTATTACCAGTTTTATATTTTGATATGCATTTATAATGTTTTGGCTCAGACCTAGGGCTGCTGGAGCATTAAGAAAGCAGACTGACATACTAGTTTTTTTGACCTGGACACTTGTGCCTGCCCCTTTTTTTTATTATAATTGCTTTGTGTGATATTCTATGATGAGATGCTTTAGCAGCCATTAGTTCAAGGGCCATCCAGGTCGTTTTCATCAGGTTTGATGTGTAAGAATTTGTATATAATTAGGAGAAAACAGTGCAATGCTCATTTTGTTTTTAGACAACAACATGAATTTTGAAGCAAATTTATTTTCCAGATGAAACCATATCAATTCCCAAAGTATAAATTAGAGGTTTATGAATTAATGGAAGTCCTCCAAAGTCTGTGAAGAAGTTTACTATAGCATATCAATGTGTTGTTTAGTGTCTGAGATTTAAGAACAAAGTTCATTTTTGCTCTCTTACTTGGAGAATCTTTATGTGATATCATTTTATTCTGAAGGTAACCATGCATGTTATAGCATCACTGTGAAGATCCCTTAAATTCCTAATTTGTAACTTCCCACAATCTCACTGTAGCTCCCATTTTTTGTATATGACAGTGTACATCACGTGCTACTACAATCAGAAGAGGAACTATTGGCAAAGCGCTCTTCTGAGCTTGTTTGTGAGGGAGCTGCCCCAAAGCCTAAGAAAATAATTGGGAAGATGAAGGTGCAAGGTAATACTTATCCCGGAATCAACATCTTCACCATCAAAATACTTGTTCTCAGCTGTCCTTTTATCTCATTTGTTGTGCAGTCCGTAAAGTTAAAACAAGTCTCGACCCTCCCAGTGGCTGTAGTATTTCAGCTCTTTCAGCACCAAAGCTAAAATTGGATGTGGTCCAGTATCGCTTATCCAAGTTTCAGTCATCGCTTTCTTCTGCTTGGAAAACTTTTCGAAAAATCCGTGTCGCCCCTCGTGTGCCTGCAAATGGTTCTTTCTCACGCCAAAGCTTGGCATATGTGCATGCCAGCACTCAGTACATCAAACAGGTTTCAGGACTTCTGAAGATTGGTGTTACTAGTCTACGCAACAGCTCATCATCATATGAAGTTGTGCAAGGTATGCATAGTTCAAAACCCCAAACTTATCAGTGGGGAATGTGAATTTTACATGGGGATCATACTATTTTGTTGCTCTGAATTGTTCAGCAGTAGCTTTTCTTTGGATCAGTAAGTCATCCAATCAGAGAGTTACTATTTTGACCTTGATGGGCTATTTATAGGAACCCCAGATATAATGATTTGGAAAGCTATCTAGCATGGTCAGATAGAGGTGCTTGGCTTGTCAACTTATCGGATGGCCATCCCAAACCATCTAGATAATTGTACTGTTCAAATGTTAACCGGTGGCTTCGTTCATTGCTGTGCATAAACATCTGAGCCTGCTGAATCCTGTTCATATTCTTAACAGCATTTCTTTCTATAAATGTAAACAGAAACTTACTCCTGCTCATTGAGACTGAAAAGTTCAGCAGAAGAGGATGCCATCAAGTTGCAGCCTGGATCTGGTGAAACTCATGTATTGTACGTATGATTATCCAATATTCGCCTTTTTAAATTTAATTTTTATGATTTTCCAATTCTAATTGTGAAAGGTATTGGTGGACTCTACAGCTTTCCAGATAGTCTAGGGGATGATCTAATTGTTGAAGTACTAGATTCCAAAGGGAAATATTATGGCCGTGTCCTTGCTCAAGTCGCTAGTATTGCTGAAGACTCGGTAATCTTCTCTGAGTATTTATCTAAAAAAATCTTTAAGCTTGGATAAAATCAGTTAGCAATGTATGTTGTTTTGTTTTAAGACTCGTATCGAAATTGGATGCAGGTTGATAAGCTCCGCTGGTGGTCTATATACCGAGAACCAGAACATGAGCTTGTGGGCAAACTGCAGCTCTACATAAATTACTCAACAAGTTCAGATGACAGTAATCTCAAGGTAAAGCTATGCTATACGTAGTACCTGTTTTCTCATAATTGATTGGAGTTTTATGCAAAAGTCTTTCCTCACCCCACCTGAAAAGGTAGAGGGTATTTTACTGTGTGAATTCAGTGTAGTATTGATTTTACATTTTGTGTGCTCTGTTTCTCAGAAATTAATTCTCATAGGTTATGTAATAGTGTTATGATATTTATTGCTGTTTCTTTTATTCTAGTGTGGCTCTGTAGCCGAAACTGTTGCGTATGACCTCGTTCTAGAAGTTGCCATGAAGGTTCAACATTTTCAACAAAGGAATCTATTGCTTTATGGTTCATGGAAATGGCTCCTAGCTGAATTTGCCACATATTATGGAGTATCCGATGTCTATACCAAGCTGAGGTAGGATATAAGATCTCAACTAACTCTACATAGATTTTGATTCCCAACATTATGTAATTCCTTGAGGTGCTCATGTGGATGTTGGGCCCAAGAAAGGGAAAGATAAAAACGGCGACCTGATTTTGAACTTTTGACTGCCATATGGAGCAACGTTGCTTTTGAATTCTAGTTTCTGTCTTGATTGGTATTTGAATAGAATGGTGGTATTAATACATGATGTTGACAGGTACCTTTCATATATAATGGATGTAGCTACACCAACAGCTGACTGCCTGACTTTGGTGTATGATTTGTTAAAGCCTGTTATTATGAAGGGCCACAACAAGAGCATGCTGAGTCATCAAGAGGTACATATAAAAAAATTCAGTTTTATGTATGTTCCTGTCATTATTCTTGTTGCTTTGTGGTATTCAAGTCCTTGTTTTGCTGTTATGTTTCCATGATTTCTGTTGTTGTCTGCTTTACCAGAACCGAATCCTGGGAGAAATCAAGGATCAGATTGAACAGGTTCTTTCTGTTGGTTTTGAGAACTACAAGTCTCTTGATGAATCATCACTGTCTGGTATTATGGATGTGTTCAAGCCTGCAACTGGGCTTGCAGCACCTGCCTTGGAGCCTGCTGTCAAGCTTTATACTCTTCTTCACGACATACTGTCTCCGGAGGCACAAACAAATTTAACTCATTATTTCCAGGTACAGACAATTGAGAATTTTCATGTAATGACCTTTTTGTAGGTTTTTTATTTCTTTATAATTGAAGGGTTGTTTCTTCAGGCTGCAGCCAAGAAAAGATCAAGAAGGCACTTGACCGAGACAGATGAATTTGTTAACAACAATAATGAAGCAACATTGATGGATTCTGTTGCTATGTCTACTGCTTATCAGAAGATGAGTTCTCTTTGTATGAACATAAAAAATGAAATTCAGACTGACATCGAAATACACAATCAACATATACTTCCCAGGTATTTCTTTTCTTTTTGAAATGACAGCAGAATTAGCTTCTTCTTTTTTTAATTTCTGATGATGTATTTGTGGAGAACAACTGCATCATTTATACTAGCTAATATAATGAAGTTACTGATACATATTAGATGATGTTTTCTTGGTGGGAATAGTTGTTTTTTCCTTACTGGTATAATGTATTAGATTCTAATTAGATCTTGATATCAAATGTATTTTCTGCCAAGGATATGCTACAGCTCATGTCATATAGAAATTTATCCCAAGTATGAACTGCTAGAAGAATATGGCATTGAAGTTATAGTGTCTGATATTTTGGAGTGCAAGTTCTTAATGGTAGCCTTTGGAAGAGAACAGTTGCTCATCAATTTCTCAGGTGTTTGTACCTCCAGCGGATATTTCTATAGATTTTTTACCAGTGTCTGTGTCAGTTTATCTTCTTGCATCAGAATTTTGGCACCTAAATTGAATTAAGTTTTGTGAACTGTGTTATTTGTGTATATGTTTGGATGGTTTCTTGCTTGGCACTTTGGCGATTCAATGTCAGACATGCAAGAATCTGATATTTGAGTTTCTTTTCCTGCAGTTTCATAGACCTTCCAATTTTATCTTCGTCCATATACAGCACAGAGCTTTGTAGTAGATTGCGTGCTTTCTTGCTTGCATGCCCCCCATCCGGTCCTTCACCCCCTGTAGCAGAACTTGTTATTGCAACAGCTGATTTTCAGAGGGACCTTGCAAGCTGGAACATTAGGTAGTACTATCCTTGAGGCAACTTTGTTGTTTCTTTACCTTGTTTTCAGGTCATTTTATGTCATTTATTTTATTTTATTTTATTCTAGTCCTGTGAAAGGAGGAGTGGATGCAAAAGAACTGTTTCATCTGTATATCATGATATGGATACAAGACAAGCGCCTTTCTTTGCTGGAATCGTGCAAATTAGACAAGGTATGTAATTAAGTATCCTCAAGAATGCAAAATTTTTAAGGAAACCATTAAAAAATATTATTGTTCGTCTCGATAATTTATCTTTCCATTTCTACCCTTAATTATGTTTCGCCATTTCCATTTCCATCTCTATTTTTTTTTTTAGTAAATTTAAAATATGATAAATGGTGAAAAAGTAAAATGGGCTATTTATTATACTGACTTTTGAATTTGATATTTAAATCGGGACTGCCAAAAAAGGAAAGGAGGAAACTTATTTAGGGACTGAGGAAGTAATTTTATGAGTACTGTTTTCATCCAACTATAGCTGTCTTAAACCTTAAAGTGATCGTGCATGACCTGAAGTTTGCATCAAGGCATCTGTAATGGTTCACTTACCAGGCTTGATCACCATATTGCATTTGAATGTTTAATTTGTAAAGAAGTTTTGTGTGAGTTGCCTTCAATTTCTGTGGGATTTGAAGGTGATCTGCAAATCTTTTTTTATTTTCTTTAAAATTTATATATCTGCAAAGAATATTGTATGGGACTTCATTGCATGTTTGTTTCAAGAAGATTGTGCTTGGAATTATCTCAACAGCTTATTTAATTGCAGGTAAAATGGTCAGGTGTCAGGACGCAACATTCTACAACCCCCTTTGTGGATGACATGTATGACCGCCTTAGAGATACACTGGAACAGTATGAAGTAATTATATGCAGATGGCCAGAGTATATCTTTGTTCTAGAGAATGTAAGTTTCAGATCAGTTCTTTTCCCATGATTTTGTGATCTTGTTTCTTCAACCCTTCTTGTTGCTCATGCTTCATGTGTAGATATACCATTTGCTTACTGAAGTGGCATGATGAGGTGCATTAAACATCTATAAGTCATGCAGATCCAACATTCTCCTTTATATTTGCCAATCAAATTATTTTCCATTATTTTTTCAATCTCAAGGGTTTCATAATGAAGAATTTTTGTTCAATTCTTTCAACATTTAAATACATATATCAATAGTTGTGCATGAGATGCACCCAAATTGAATACAATCAAAAGCATGTTTTGGGCCTTTATGGACTGAATATTCCTTCGCAATATATATGTGTGCTGGTTGTGTTTTCGGTGAGCTCACTTAGAATAGAGTTTGCTGTTTTTTAATCAACAAAATCTTTAAACCCTTTTCCTCAAGGTGCCTAGTCTAGTCCAATCAGCACTGGGCTATCAAATTTTCCTTGCTTTCTGTGCAAGCTTGGGCTAAGGGATCAAATAGGTGGTTGTTCCCATGTCCAATGGAGATGGTAAACAATCCCTTAGTATGATGATGTTGCCTCTGTGTAAGTAAAGCAAAAGTAAGGTAGAAGAAAGTCAATTGGTAACACTTTGTGCGTAGCTGCTTAAGGTAGTTCTATATGGAGCTTCATTTGCCTTTTTGACTCTTTCATGTTTTTCCCACCCACAGTGGATCCTCTTTATCTTATCATAGATAGGAGACCTCTTTTTTTTAATGAAAATGAAATTATAATAATAATGATATTTACTGAACGTGTTTGATGCATGTGGGCTATGCTTAAAAAAAAGGCTATTGCTGATGTCGAAAAGGCTATAGTGGAAGCTTTGGACAAGCAATATACAGACGTTCTAGCACCATTGAAGGAGAACTTGGAACCTTCGAAATTCGGCCTCAAGTATGTGAAGAAGCTTACAAAACGATCTGTTTGCTCATATATTGTCCCTGATGAGGTGAGCCACTTCTTTCAATGTTTAGCATGCTTTTAGCTATGCGATATTCTTATGGTTTGCATTTTTTATTCTCTTCAGCTTGGAATTCTGCTTAATTCCATGAAGAGGATGCTTGATGTCCTGCGTCCCAAGATAGAAACTCAATTTAAGGCATGGGGTTCTTGCATGCCTAATGGTGGACACACTGCTCCTGGAGAGCGTCTTAGTGAAGTGACTGTCATGCTAAGAGCCAAATTTAGAAGTTATCTGCAGGCTGTTGTAGAAAAGCTAGCAGAGAATGTGAGTATCTTTTAAATTTAGACTTAAATTAGTCTTTTCGTATCAATGCAATGCAAACAAGAGTCTGTTCCTTTATGCAGATTATTGTTTTATTTTCTTGAGAGTCTGATTAGATACTGATGCAATGAGTCCGAGTTTTACTTATTTTATTTGGTTACAGACCAAATTACAGAATCCTACAAAATTGAAAAAGATTCTCCAAGAATCAAAGGAATCAATGGTTGAATCTGATATTCAAAGTAGGATGCAGCCACTGAAAGACCAGCTGACAAACACAATTACCCACCTTCAATCTGTTTTTGAGACTCATGTCTTTGTTGCTATCTGCCGAGGTTACTGGGACCGAATGGGGCAGGTAATTTTGTGAGAGTGGATCAGTCTGTTCTTTTATCACTAATTTTGTTTTAGATTCTGGGTCAGCCATTTTGCTGATGTCATGATTTTTGTTTTTATTTTATTTGCATCATAGGATGTTCTGAGCTTCTTGGAAAACAGGAAAGAAAATCGATCATGGTATAAAGGTTCACGAATTGCAGTGTCTGTAAGTATTGCTTTAGCAAATATCCTATTTCAGTTAAATGAAGAGCTCCATATCTGCGTTCCATTGGATCCTAACCTCACCTTTTATCAATTTTTGCAGGTCTTGGATGATACCTTTGCCTCGCACATGCAGCAGCTGCTCGGAAATGCACTGCAGGAGAAAGACCTCGAGCCTCCTAGATCGATCATGGAAGTTCGCTCAATGCTCTGCAAGGATGCTCCAAATCACAAAGACAGCACCTATTACTATTAAACATCGGTTTAATTTGGAGGTAATGGTGCTGTGGTCGTAGAGTATGAACTTGGAAAACCTTATTAATTATGCGAAGCACCCATGGGATGAGATGATCTCATCGGCCTGATGCAATATGGCCGTCAGGTATACTTCTTGGCTACAACCAATTTTGTCTGGAGAGCACGCAACTTGGCTGCTCAAGATTCACAAGCTTCTTTTGCCCACCATAGTAGGGGTTCTGTCATTATAGTATTATTATAAAAATTGTATAGAGCAGCAGAAAGACGATATCACACTCTTTTCTTTTCTTTATTGTAATTTCCAAATATATTATTATCTTATAGCTTTCCATTACCACCTGCGTTTCATTGAGCTTGTGGGGTTTTGAATGGTTTGACCAGAACTGCTCCCACGTTGCCAAAACTTTTGTACTCGAACAAGAAGCTGCAGCTCAGACAAAACAAAAGGATAGAGGGAGGGAGGTAGGGAGGGAGATTACGGCGCTGACAATATCTGCACCTGAAGAGTCACGTTAGCTTATTTAGAAGAAAACACAACTTATGCCATGGAATGGCAAGTCATTTATTAACAATATACTATTGTAAGCAAATTGCTGGTCTTCGGAGGAGTCTGCCTTCCAATCAAACCACTAGAGAGAGAGTCCCATTTTCATATTGCAGGCAAGGGTTTTGCGTGGGTTAGCTTCCCACAGGCGTCGCACGTTTCTACATGATCACGTAACTGGACCATGTAGAAAGATGAGGAGTGTGCGATTCTCCGTGGGAAAAAAATCGTCTGAACAATTCAAGATCATTTGGGAGGTCAATAAATTCATTCTGTGCTCGGAAAATTCACTTGATAGTCGTTCAGGTATTGGTCCAGTAGTTGAAGATGCCTGGCTTTAAAATATACAAGGTCAGCGCAACTCAAAAATAATAACAGGAAGAAAAGTGCAAAAATGTTATGAGAATTCAATGGGCAGAAAATAATCTCGCTTGACGGCAGGGTACTTTCCGTCATCTTAGCAACTAAAGAGGATGCCAGCCTTGGAAGGATATTTTAACCTCGGAAGGATATTTAAAAGTACAGTAGCGATTAAATATATTAAAATAATATTTTTTATTTTTAAAAATTATTTTTATATAAATATAGTATATTAAAATGATTTCAAAAGATATAAATTTAAAAAATATTTTTAAAACACAAATAAATATGCTGAAAGCTAGAATTATTATGCAGGTTATTTATCTTAGAATCTATTTGGGATTGTAGTAGCGGTGACAATTCAAAATGCTTTTCACTTCAAAATATATCAAAATAAAATTTTTTATTTTTAAAAAATTATTTTTAATATCTTCACATCAAAATAATTTAAAAACATAATTTAAAAACATAATTTTTAGAAGCATGGTTACCAATCACTCTCTTACTCTGTTACCTAAACGCAAAACTATAGGAATTTTACCAGAAAAAGAAAAACGCGGAACGATTGGCTGGCAAAAGGCGATCTTGTAGAGGTTTTTCCAATTGCCTGGGGGGCTTCCTACTTCGGAGACATGGTTGGCGTTAGGAAGAGCTACTAACTTAACACGCAAAATTGCTTTCGTAGTGCATCCAAACCATTTTTTACAGCCAAAACATTGCTTTTTTATCACCATACAAACAAATTCGGCAAACCAAAAAAGATGGAGCATGGAAATGCATCCAATGAAACATCGTAGATACATGTGGAACACATTTCTGCCATTAGAGCCAACAGTCCAGGACTCCAGGGGAGATGACAGGACGGAACTAACAAGATCTCCATCTTACCAATGAATTTGAATTGGCACTCGGAAATATTGTGGAAGAATATTTACAGATTAAATCATTTCAGAGAAATCAATTGATCTGTGGCTTGAAAAGAATGGCATACAACTGAAACACCAAGCGGCAATCACAGCACACGCATAAATACAACAGTGGATCCCAACATGTAACAAGGACTTCAGAGAAGCTTGGACATAACATGACAGGAAGTCCAGAAGGCTTTAGAGGCAGCCCTGAAGAGCACAGGGTTTTGATATAACCTGTTAAGTAGAGTAACCAAAAAAGTTATTAAAAAGTCAGAAAATATTACTTTGCAATAATAGTTGAATGATCATATGCATGTCAAAATATCATTTAAAGAAAATTTAGCAATTCCGACAGTAAATGCTACAGAAAGTTTTACTGGGCAAAACATAAATGGATATTGATTGTATACAAGAAATCCACAAAAAAATAAACAAAAAAAATATATTAATTGTGTGATTAATGCAAGAAAGAAACAACCACTAAAGTTTTTAAATGAGATAGCCTACCCAATGGCAGTTGCTCCCCAAGAGGCTGCATTATAAATGATTTTGCTTCCATCCCAGGCCTTCCGAAGCTTTCCTGTTTTCTTTTTGACTGAGAATGTCTTGCTAAGGGCTAAAGGAAATATGAGAGGAGATGTCAGAATTCCTTTGCACAAAGTGCTGAAAAAGAAACTTATTTCAACTGAAGAATAAAATGTGCTCGGAGAAGATGGGCTGAGAATTAATTAGAGAAGCTTTGGACTGACCTTCCTGGAGTTGTGCAGGGGCCAAGTCCTGCAAGAAGAAAGTACCCAAGTAAGAATAACAGAAAAAATATCCATTTTAGTTAGCACTAATACACCAAGATAAAACCTTACAGCCTACAGCAGATTAAAGGCCAACTCATTGTGGTGATACAACAAGCACAGTTCACTGCTCAAAATTCTTGCATCAAGAAATCAAACAGCTGTGAACATTGGTCAAACAAGATATTTCATTCTAATGATTAACATCGATCGTCTTCCACCATGCAAATGTTATAAGGTTATTTCTCAGAGGATAGACTGTTGATTCCAACTGCTTCCTTCTTCACTAATATGATTGCCCCTCGATATTCTGTGTTTCTGTGTATACATGTGTATGTTCAAGCCTGTGTGCATATGTAAATACATCCATGTTTTTTAATATGTGGCTATATGAGGAATAGACGAGACTAAAGTTTTATTAATTCTTGGGAATTAACCAGCCTGGAGAATTCGTTTAACAGTTGTGTTACAGATACAACAGGTGGGGCAAAAGGTTGATGGTCTAAGACAGCAAAGCAGATCATCATGATTAGCATAGTTTATTACTAAAACAATGGTGAAAAAGGTACCATGAAGTAATAACATTACATACCTTTGTCTGTTTAAGGGACAACAAATAGGCAGCCATGAAGCAAGCGATACCCTCTACTATATCTTCTTGCTGGACAAGAACATAATCTTCCTGATCTGATCCATCATTTTCACCTTCCCAGAGATCATCCCCACTGACCATGTCCCAGGAACTACCATCTTCTGCCACCACACAAGAACTCATTAGCATCTAGGCTATATACAGAAAACAACTATCCTAGATATCCAACCACTGACGTTTCTAAAGCTAAACTTCAACATAGAAATAAAAAAATGCATGCAGTTGATAGCAAACTATCAGCTATGTTGCAGAAGTAACAGTCTTTCAGCACTTACCAGTAATGTATTGTGAACCTGGCAGTTGAGCACACTCTAACTCTAGCTTCTCAAGAAATTCAGGGCATTCAACTCTTGATTTGAGGAGGTCGCATAACTGCATCAGGAAAAAAAATACGACCCCCACAATCATACCTAGATCAAAATCTGGAAAAAATAAAACTTTGAAAAGGAACTAATTGCGGTCTTATTGAGACAAGATAACTAAATAACACCCCATTTTGCAATTTAACCAAATAAAACAGCCAAACAAATTCCATCAAAGACCAATATGTAAACCAAGGAATACTGATGGAATCTTTTTACAGTTAAGGAGGCATTATCCAAGTAAATTAGTAGTCTAGGTAATACTAATTGTCTCTTTCACTTGCACAATTCTCACGAAATAAATAAACATTGAGAAAAAAAAATTGAACCAGCTAAATAGTTAACATCTCTGAAGCAAATTTGAGTACTTTCTCTTCTGTTTCTCCATTTAATTACTCCAGTAACTCACAGCAACCAATCTTTTATTATGAATAAACCATCATAATCATCGATTATCTCCGAGGTATTAGCTAAACGAAGAAGTTTTCTTGTAATCGAACACCTATAATTTGAAGTAAGAAAACTAAGCCAAAAATAAGCAAGACTCTACCTCATCGGCTTCTCGATCGCCGAAAGAAGTTGATGAGCAGTCTCGGCTCGGAGACGACTCCACTTCCCTGGATTCTGCGCCACTGGTATCTCCTTCATCGTCATCTTCAACGCTGTCAGTGTTGTTTAGCAATTCAAGAGCTCTCTGGCACTGCTCCAGTACCACCACCAAGGTTTTTCTCCTCACGCGAACTTGATCCTTGTCTGTTTGCTTGTTTCTCTCCTCCAAATCCACAGCCGACGAAGATATCGGACTGGAAACCTCGAGTTCCATGCCGTAGAATACCAAAATGCGCAGAGAATCAGCAGCTTTCTTTTCTCTTTTAAGAAACAAGTTTACCGATATCTGTTGTCTGTCAGAAACCTAGAAAAATTTAAAAAGATAGTTCGTGTTCTATAGGGATCCGAGAAACTGTTCCTGTTTGGTTTTCAGAGGAAGAATTTGCAGTGTTCGGATTTGACATCCAATGATTATTTTTTTTAATTCTATCTCGCCTCTGTTTTTCGGTTGTCTATGGATCGATTGATGTCTGCGGAGGGGAGGGGAGGGGAGCCGCCGCGTAGGGTAGCTTTTCCTTTAATTTAATTTAGTTTTATTTTATCTTGGTTTTTACAGTATAGTGTTTAATTTAAAGTTGATTTTATTTTACACATATGGATTTTGGTGAGGTAACGTTAGGTTTTTGGTTCCGTGGATCAGAGGAGTTTTTTTTCCCAATTGGACGGCTCACGTGATGTTCTCATTTTACACGACACATGTTTATAATGCAAGAGTAAAGGACACCAGCATCTTGGATACGTTTTTAGTATTGTAATTTTTTTTAAGAGAAATCAACACATTGGTCATTTTTCATTTTATCTCTGTTATTTGATGAATTACATTTTATATATTCAGTAAACTTAAAATTTCAAACCTTGCAAAATGATGTTATTACCCTTGTATAAAATTTCAACCCTTGTAAAATTATTTTCAAGCTCCAGTAAACATAGT
>Ga0307517_10003819_pt1 | contig 23380 bp, 29 predicted proteins | sample 23_EM_MG_FD_194515 | JGI IMG/M metagenome (GOLD analysis project Ga0307517, IMG submission 194515) | Populus trichocarpa ectomycorrhiza microbial communities from riparian zone in the Pacific Northwest, United States - 23_EM | ecosystem: Host-associated > Plants > Roots > Unclassified | place...
CGCCACTTATCGGCACCAACCCCAGTGATGGAAGCGCAGGTGTTTGGAAGACCCCCCATCAGGTCACTGTCGAAGTTCGTACCAATCATTCAGAAAAGCCACCTTGACCGGCCCTCGCCATACTCACGTCAGCTCCATCTAACGGCCTAATTGACGTGAGGATGGCGACATACACAGGTTCAACCCCACACGGCGTCAACCCTACAGTCGCGACGTCAAGACGAACTCGCCCCGGCTGCGTTACTACGGGCGTGGCTAGTAACAACGGTGTTCCCTTCACCCCAATGACTTGGAATATTAAATCCCCGCACGCGGGGGATCGGTCATGAGTCTGTCCGCTGACGTGAGCCACGGCATACGCGGTTCCGGGAGGTGGGGCCAGAGTGGCGCCTGTCATGAGGTTCGCAAACCGGGTGTGCCGATCATCCCGTCTCCGACAGACATGTGAAGAGACGCCCTCTGGGCCCTTTTTTTTTTTTTTTCCATTTACATCCTATCGCTTCTGGGTTTCCGAGCTTCCACCTGACATGGTCCCTTCGGGCCGTGGGTCGTGGCGCAGTGCCTCATCCGCATTCCAGTGTCGTCCGTTACATACGACGTTCAGGCCGTGTTGGGATCGCCCCCTCTGATAGAACCCAAACCGCGATTCCCTGTCGCTTTCGTACGTTCGGTCATGTCTTCTGGTCCATTGCGTCAAACGTAACCCCCATGCTGTTCGCACTGCGGGATATCGGTCCAGAGTTCACCGATTTCGTGGTTTCCCTGAATAATTTACCGGGAAGCCCACACCTCCCTCTCCAGGTCGGTGTCTCCCCGATTCTCTGATAGCTTCTTGAGTGGGTGCGCATCCCAGCGTCGAGGGTAGGTCGTCGTAGACAGAAGTTACGTTTCGGTGGTTCGGATGTCGTTCGCTTTTCCTTTTGGTAAGCCCCTGTCGACGGTATGACTCATCCGGCAGTGCGAGCAGCTATGTAATTAGATCGATGGCCGCAGGCAGTCTGTCTCTCCGTCCTGCGTGATATTGCTCCGACGTAGCCACGAGGTGAGGCAGCCGAGCGTTTCCTCTGATCCAACCTCTTCGCTACCTCATCGGGAATTCAGCTATCTTCGAACATCACCGGGTGACTTGGAGCCGCGTGGCTTTTGAGTTGTTGATATCACGAGCGGCGCTCGGAAGATGCCGAAACTACTTTGCTCGTTCCACTCATCGCCTCGTCATCTCACGAATCTTCTGTATTGCCTCCTCTCCCTCTGCAATACCCATCCATCCGGTCGCAGCGATTGAAACTGAGTGCTTTGGATGATGCCACAGCGACGTTTTGAGTATGTGGTGGAAAGAAGGGATGCGATCAGCGGCTTTTCTCGGTGAGTGGCTTTCAGCGATCTGGGTCTGGGTGGAAGGTATTTTTAACCCCACAGATACCAAAACTGTCGGGGTCTTGATACTTTTCCGGCGAGTGTATTCGAGGTTTAGGAACTCTGGCGGGTGGCAGTCACTCAGGGTCTCTCCCACTATGTAATAATATACCGCTGCAGAGGCAGGGCTGAAAGTATAAATTCCTGTTTTCGTCGCCAATTACATCCCTTGGGATCCCCTTCCACTTGTTCCATCTCTCCCTTTCCCCACCATGCTGAATCTCGCTCATCTGTGTCCCTTGGCTGCGCTCTTCGCCGTGGTCTCGTCTGAATCCACCCCCTCATTCACCGCCCCTGCCGTGTACAACAACTGTTCAGGCGATTACCCACATCCTCTCCCCGGACCTGCCGCTTCTACCTCTTACTTCAAGCCCCAGATTCTCACCAAATCGCACGAGAAGAGTACTGGCTGGGAAGAATGGCTCATCTTCTCCCAGGGTTCCCTTGCAGACGGTTCGGATGTCACCCAGGGTTATAAGTGGAGCCTGGGAGATCCCGCTTCTGCCAACCTTTCGCAGAGCTCGTTCACTGCTTGGACGTTTTTCCCGAACGGAACGCTCTATCATGAGGTCGTGCAGGGTGCGTTCAAGTATGAGGAAAACACGGGCGGAGGATTCACCTGTTCGATCGCGAACAATCGGCTCACCTGGGACCCCGCGCATGAGTTCTGGAACGCTTCCATTAACGCTGAGGGCATGGTCGCTCAGATGAACATCGAAATGTGAGTACTTTTCTCCCTCTACCTATCCCTTCTCACGACTCACCTGAAACATTTCCCCGCAGCGCCGAGCCCGGCGTTCCGTTTGCACCAACCTACAACTCTACACTCGGACAGGTCTCCGAAGGCTTCTTCAGTCGGATGGAGGTCCCTCGCGGGCATACGAGCGGATACATAACTTTCCCCGAGGGTCTCAATGCCACCGTTCTTGGCGTCGGGTCTCTGAAGCACATGTGGAGCCGCAAACCGATAGCTGACACCATCTCCGCCTACCTTCGCGGCACCGCTTACTTTGCCGACGTTCCTACGACGGGTTCGACTCCTCTTGCCACCGTGAATTGGTACCAAGCCTGGGATCGTTCTGGAAACGGTGCATTTGTTTTCTTCCTGGAGGTGATTTCCCGTGACGTGTATATTGAACGCATTCCGCAGAGATCGATTCTATGCAACTCACGCTCGAGCGCGACGACTCTCTTGACGGTCAAGTGTTTAGGATCCAGATCACCGATGTTCCAGACATTCTGACCATCGTCACGACGCCGACACCAGCATCGCTCCCTCTCGGTTACAACAGCACTGAGATTTCCCTCCCTATGTGTGGACCTGGATCCGATTTCAAGAACACCTCTCAGGATATGGCCTTGACGATGACCAATGTGTCCAACTTGTTCGACTTTACCGACTCCGCGGGAGGCGTCACTCTATATCAAAGGGTCAACGCCACTGGAGTTGTGTGGATCAATGGGACGTCGAAGGCACTCTCCGGTGGTATTGGGGTAGTCGAGCTGTACTACCGAGGATGAGTTAGTAAATCTCGAGCAAACTGAGGGGCACACCACCATCCCTTCCCACACTCACCTTCCATACCCTTCCTACCTTAGCATACCGTAGATCTCTAAATACGTGCCATGTCTGATCTTGCGATTCCTCAGTTCGATAGGTCTGCATGGTCTTTACAATAATGAAAGAACCCTTTTGGTGCCTGGTTACCGAATCTCCGATCCGAGGGGGTGGCGGAGCCGGGATCGCTGATTACCGAGGCGGAGTTTGTAAAATTGCACGACTGTGCGGCAGTGCCGGCTGAAAGGAGAGATACGTCCCCCCTCCCCCACCTGCCATCACCCCCCCAGCGACGGGAGGGGGATTCAGTGCCCAGCCCGATGTGGGAATCCGGTTACGCCACATACGAGGTGCGTGACGACTGTAGAGTCCAAGGTGGGTGTGTCTTCAGGAACCAACGTCCCCCTCCCCCCCCTCTTGGTCGCCTTTGAATGGGTTTGGCTGTGCGTTCCTGGGAACTCTCGTAGCACCCAGATATCGCACGATGATCTTGTGTTTCTGCAGAGCGCCGATTCGGAGTTACACGCCATTGTTTTCTATCCTGGATCTCTCCCATCCCCCCTCTCCTAGAATACCCGGATTCCGCCAAAGGCGCAGCACCACATACTCCCCTCTCGCACGACCTTTCTCAGCAACCCCTCACCAACTGAGTTCTACTATACATTCCGACTCTCTAAGCGTTGGCTCCTCCCTTCACAAACTCCACTACCTCGCGCGGTCGCCCGGCGGGCGGGGCCGCCCATCCTTCCCAGTCATCAGACCACTCGAACTCTAGAACCTCCGACTCTCCGCTCAGGAACTCGCTTTTCACTCTAGTGATGGGGAGCCTACCTTTCCTCTCCGCTGGTGGACCTCAGCGGCCAACATGACTTCTCCGAGCGTTTTCTACGTGGCGCAGCTCGTGCTCTTTGCGTGGCGCTTGGTTTGACTTAATAATCGGTGGTTGGTCGCTTCCGTACCGCCCGGCTTTAATGTGGCTATTCTTACGTGGTTCTCGGCGGTCCAGGTGAGTTCCATCAGACCATCAGATCTACTCCACTCCCAGCTCCTACTCTCCATCCGCCCTCGTAAGTCAGGATGAACGAAGGTAAAGTCTACATCTGGTACGTCTGAGATAACAATCGGTGCGTTCGGAAAGTCCCCTCTCGGGTCATTGTCGAGGTAAATTTATATCCCCACCCCGAGGCTTGTGTCGGTATGGATACCTCTACAAGGTATTCGAAAGGGTCATCCTAACCGGCCTTCGTCGTAGCCATGTCTCCTACTGCCCCGGCTTGGCCAATTGCGGGGGCTGACACGGTTACGAACCCTTTTTCCGAGTATCCACAGGTGCGGGATTTAGTTTCAGAAATGTCACCGAAATCCTTTATTGAGGTGAGTGCGAATAGAAAGGACTACGCGCGTGGCCAGAGTGAGCGACGACGGTAAGTACCGAACGAACAAACGAGTGAGTGTGCAGATAAGGTTGGTGAGTGACATCGAAAAACGTATGACGAGAAGAATGTTTTGGAGGTAAGAAGGGACGGAAGGGGATGAGGGTTATTGCGCCCGTAATCAAGATGAAACTCCAACAGCGCACCCCCCCAGCAACACGCCCCGACGTGAACGTTTGAACCATGAGAGGTAAGTCCATTTATAGCTCAATTCCACGGTAAGTCGAGACCTGGAACTTGACACAGGCGATCCGGCCTGGAGTGAAGATATTCATGTCGGTGTAGTCCATGTAGTTCTGGACGGCTGGGAACGAAAGCGAATAAGTGACCGAGTTCCAAGGTGAGGATCTAGAGGTTGGCTTACGATCGAGACCGTCTTTGGAGCAGGTATCGCGTTCAGCGGGGCAACCAGAGGCCGGGGAAGCCTCAGCAGGGATATCATCGACGTCGTCACCGGGTGCGTCGCATCCACTCTGGAAGGTATGGCAGATCCCGACCTAGTGTCCGACCTCGCGAGTCAAGGTACGTCCCAGGTCGTAAGGAGCCTCAGGAGAACGACACCGTCATTCTGGGTGTTCGACTCGTACCCGTTATGGAAGGTAAGCGTGACCGATGGTGTAGACATCAAGCCTGCTGGCGTCTCCCACCCGAAGAGAGGCCCTCGTTGTGGTCTCCTGATCGGAATCTGCAGTGACATTATTGAACCACCCAACGTTCTCGGTTCTGGTGACCCCCGCCGGTGCGAAAGCGAGACCAGCTCCGGAATAGTCGCTGTTCAAGGCGTGCATCTGATCGAAAATCTGGCCACCTCTGCGGTAGGTAATCGGAATGAGGGGCAGGATAACGGGATCAGTTCAGGGACTTACGGAATGTAACCTTCCTCGGCGTCCTTGCTGGCGTAAATAACGTGGAAGTAGACCGGGACCATGAAGGTGTGGTGACCGTGTCAGCAACTTTGTTCTCTTCAAGGTCCTCTCCTTCTCGCTGATATCTTCGGGAGTGAGATGACTACCGCACTTGCGATCGATGGACCTAAGGTGAATGGCCCGCAACCCCTCGACGTTGGCAGGAGTGGCCGCGACAACAGCGGCGAGAGAAAGGAGAACGGTGAGTGTAATGTGGAGACGAAACAACATGGCGAAGAGGATCGGAAAACGTTCAGCGGGTGGTGGATCGTTCGGCGCGTTTATTCGAAGACCGACCGACCAAGGTGAGGATGATCCCAGCGATAAGGTGAAGTTGTTTTCCTGGATTCAATATCAGTCCGAAGGAGCACATGGCGACTTCCGTGCATCCCCACCTCACCTGGGCAGAGGCTGACTACGACCATAAGGACGACAAACGTAAGGAGTGTGTAGCTGCGTGGCGCACTACATTGGTTTTCGCTGCAAGTGTGGGGCATAAAAAGTGTGGCGCCCATCATCCCAGGTTGAGAAGGATGGATGTAAGTGTCGCGAGCCAGACCTAGATTTTGACTTCTGATTATGATGGCGGGAACAACTGACGTGTCCGGAAGGTCCTCCATCAGGTAGCTATGGGAATCAAAGTGGACCCACACCCCGAAGCGTATGCCGGCATGGATACCCAGGAGGCATTCGGAAGGGTCACCCTAACTGACCAGTCTTCTCGAAGTCAGCTCCGGATGCGCGCGCAAGGTAGGTGAGTTCAGTGCCATTGTAAGTTGGAAGGTGCGATGTGGGTGTTGGCGTCGTGACGGTGGTAAGAACCTTCGGAGAGTCGGTGATCTGAAACCCGAACGCTTGACTGTTATGAACGCCGTCGGGCCGGATCGCAGATCACACAGAATCGACCTCTACGGCACGGGTTCTATATGTGTGTTGTGGGACCCCGTCTCGACGCGAGAAAACACCTTTCCAGAACGATCCCAAGCCTGGTACTATCTGACGGTCATAATCGGAGTGGGGGAGTTCTGGAAGGAAGGGATATCGGACCGCGAACATGAGGCCAGGCTCCCGACGCTCCGAACGGTGCTGTTGGGGTCCCAAGAAATCTACATAAGAGTCGTAGCCTGGTGCAAATATAATGTCTAGTTCGATTCTACAGGAGATGTTTCAAGGTAAGTCACGAAGAAAAATCATGGGAAGGGAACGCTCACTTTTCAGTTTGCACCTCGATTATCGACCCATTTTCGTTGATCTCGAGTGGGTTGATGTGAATCTGGGGCTCGAGGAACGGGGTGGTGTTGTTGTACACAGCGGGAGTGGGGAAAGTGGTCAATAGGAGACGTAGATAAACGGGAGTCAACATGGTACACGACCGGATGGATGGTAGGAAAGAGAGGAGGTCCAGAGGGACGCGGGCGACGGCGATCACTGGAATCGATCCTTTTTATTCCGCCTCTTCCTTGACTTGTTGTGGCGCGTCGGAAGGGACTTCCCGTAAGATCGAGTGAACCTCCAAACATCGTAGAAGTGTAACAGTTGCCGGGGCAGTCCGCGCCTCGACAGGGGGCTAGGGTCCCTACACCCTAAATGTGCTCAGATGATCATTCACACACGTGTGCATGTGGCTGAGTTCGGATATGGTCACTGACCGAATGGTTTTCCGTCGCCTGTTAAACTTTCTAAACCGGGAACACGGAGCTGGAAAGTTCCAAGACCCCGGCCACCTTCTGGGCTCAACACAGTGCAGATAACCGCGACTAACACTTGGTGTTATCTAACAAAGCGTTTTACCCGGGCTGCAGAAAGTCACTCACAGAGAGGAAACGTTCGGAACTTGGGGTTGAGGGAGATGCCAATTGATCGCCGAGGTTTCGTTTTCCCGCTACCCATCAAAGTAACGCCGGCCCAAAATCCCGCTGTTGTATCTGTTGGTGTATCCAGTTTCAATGGTCGTGATTAGATAGGTGGATGTCCCAGAGGAGGATGGGAGGGGAGATTTGTGAGGCGACTCGGAAGCAACATGGAAGACGCGCGGAAGAGGTTTCGGCACATTCCGAGCGGTCTTCAGTGATTCCAAAATGGCACGATCCCAAGTCCTCCTGAGATGATCAAGAACGGTCGCATTGCTGACGACCTAAAGAACGTCCCGGAAAATTGGGCGAAGAGGCGAATCGAGTGAAACGTGGTGGGAACCAGGCAGTGGACGAAAGCGCTGTTGGATGAGCGCTAAAAGGCAGACCGTTCGTGGACTTCGGCAGCCCGGCCTGACTCCGTGATCCGCCAGCCCATCAAAAAAGAAGCCCAACTATCTCCGTCGGAACAAAGGGACTTTTATGAAATCGCAGCAACAGGAAAAAGAAAAGCGAACGGCTGAGACTTGACCACTGTACAAAACGACCCAGCTCTGCGTCAATGTCCGGGTATCATACACCTGCAAAATATTCAGGGGAGGTGGAATCTTGAAATTGTGGGGTGTGGATCGGTATCCAACGGAGAAGGCGGGTCAAGAAACGCCCGGTAGGGTCGTACATAGCCGATGAGAACAATTCCCGTTCATTTTGTCACCTCGAGGGTTTTCATTTACATATGTACCTTCAACCCGGAAGAGTCTATTCAAACTTAAGCATAGAATCATTACTTGAATGAAAAATACTTCATTGCCCGCGGTGGAAGAGCGCGGAAGGTTCTTCCCGCGCAATGTAGGTCCCACACTCTGATCAAATGCACGAACACAACCAATAAGTCCCGGGGGCTCGACTATCCCGATGACTTAAACATTGTGATGTCCAACAGACTTTGCATTCCGAACAACCCTGATGACAGAGCACGGTGCTCCGACGTTCAACCCGCGGCATGATCAGTACCGGCCACGCGCCAGGTACTGGGACGAGAAGTTTTGACCCGTGAGCCGATGTGGACGATATTCGATTTCGCGCGAATGAAGCCTTCTTCCTCGCCAACGTCGTACTTGCGACGGGACATTGTTTATCCGGCTCATTCAAGTTCTAGGCTCGAACAACGATCATGGCTGGGGGGAAGATTAATTAGAGTTAGCGCCGGTGAGTTGGCCAAGCGTGGCTCGGCCGGGGGAAGGCATACCACGTCTATTCGTCTTCTTGGCCGTCGCCACGCCAACTGAATGACCACACATAACAAAAGAGTAGAGCACAGGAGGAGGAGATCGGGAGGTTAAGTGTGATGTCGAACCCGAGACGATCTCAAGCAATCTGACGCCCTCTTCAACCCCTTCATTTCATTTTTAATACGAGTATGGAAGCAGAGGGGGGCGTAGCGGTACCGCCTACAGGACTTGAGTACTTGAGTGCTTAAGCCGCGGTTCAAAGCACACGGACAGTACACAATGTCGAAAGTTGCGATGTCCAAGATCCCAGGTTGTCGGGGCCCTTCCACGCTCGAAGTCATCATCTCATCGTTCCTGCTTTCGTTGATCTCCAGGACAATGATTCGGCGCACATGGGCTTGTTGGACCGAGCATTATATCGCTATGCCTAGGCGCCGTTCTTCGTTCCAGAGAATGTAAGTCCGTATCCTATTACTTTGCCTATCGCAATGCGACGTTTCTTATAAGTCGTGGTGGGATGGTATTACCTGTTGTGTAGCCGGGGTGTGGTCAACGGTATCTGGTACATCCCATAGAAGTCAACTCCCGCGCTGTTTGTCGGTTTCCGGATGTCCTCGGAAGGGGTACACATGTTTATCCGACGTCGGGGTCTGCTTTTCGCTTTCCCACTCCCATTTCCGTAGATTCAACTCAGAAAATGGAGCAAAGGGGTCTGATCGATGTCATTATGGTTTAGCTTTTTCCGAACATCGCCGAGCGCCTTGGAATCGCGTCGTCTCCGCGTCAGAAACGGCGCTCGGAAGATGCCGGAACTTCTCTCGTGTGCTTCTCTCGCGTCGCCACCTCACGGATTTCCTGTCTTGTCTCCTCTCCACCTAATGTTGGATACTTTTGTTGACGCTGTATCGAGGCTTTGTACCGCTTCGATGGGCGCGGCGCGGCATTTCCTTCAAACTCCAAGTCTGTTCCCAGTGAGTGGCCCCCGGTGGTCCGGGTGGGATGCCTTGTTAACTCGCAACGTATGCCAGTCACCATGAATGCTCGACAACGGTTCGGACCCTGCAGCCGGGAAACCTTCCTTCCTCAATAGGTATATTGAGGCCCAGGCACTCCAACAGACGGCGGTCACTCGGTGTCTTCGCGAAGGTTCCCAACATACCGGGGAAGAGGCGGAATACAAAATATAAATCACCGTTCTCCCCGTCGTTCGTGGCTGCCGTGTTCTTTTTTCTCTTACCTCTCCCTTCCCCACCATGTTGGGTCTCGCTCATTTGTATCCTTTGACCGTGTTCTCTGTTCTGGTCTCGTCCCAAACCACTCCCGCACTTACCCCTCCTTCCGTGTACAACAACTGCTCGGGCGACTCCCCGTTCCATCTCCCTAGCGGCGCCGCTTCTACTCCCTACTTCAAACCCCAAATCCCCACCGACCGGGATGAGAACGGTGCTGGTTGGGAAGAATGGGTCATGTTCATCCAGGGTACCCTCGAAGATGGTTCGGATGCCACTCATAGCTACAAGTGGAGTCGGGGAGATCCCACCTCTGCCAACCTATCCCATAGCGCGTTCTCTGCTTGGGCGTATTTCCCGAACGGAACGCTCTATCATCAGACTGTGCAGGGTGCATTCAAGTATGGTGAAAACGCGGATGGAGGATTCACCTGTTCGATCGCGAACAATCACCTCACTTGGGACCCCGTCCACGGGTTCTGGAACGCTTCCATCAATGCCGAGGGCTTGATCACCGAGACGCAATTCGAAGTGTGAATGCTTTACTCCTCTCCCGCTCTCCCTCTTGCGCCCCTTCTGAAACCATTTCCCGCAGCGTCGAACCCGCCGTACCATTTTCTGCAGATTACAAGTCTATACCTGGGCAGATCTCTGACGGCTTCTTCAGTCGGATGGACGCCCCTCGTGGGCATACCGGCGGATACATAGTTTTCCCCTCGGGCCTCAGCACCACCACCCGGGGAATTGGGAGCATAAAACACACATGGAGCCACAAGATCATGGCCGACACCCTATCTGCCTACGTTCGCGGCACGTTGTTCCTTCCCAACATTCCCCCTAATGCTCGCGCCACCCTCAGTTGGTACCAAGCCTGGGATCCTTCCGGTAAAGGTGCGATTGATTTTTCTCGCTTAAGGCTGTCCCCTGCGACGCACATATTGAATACGCGCCGCAGAGGTTGATTCTATGCAATTCTCGCTCCAGCCCGACGGCTACCCCGACGGCGAAGTGTTTAGGATCCGTGTCACCGACACGCCAGAGATCCTGAGCATTGTCACGACGCCAACACCCACATCACTCCCTCTCACCTACAATAGCACCGAACTCACACTCCCTCTGTGCGGACCTGGAGCTGATTTCGAGAACACTCACCAGGAAGTGAAATGGAAGATGACTGTCGAGCGCAACTTGTTCAACTTTGTTGACTCCGCGGGAGGTGTCACCCTATATCAAAGGGTGAATGTCACCGGAGTCGTGTGGGCGAATGGGACATCGATCCAAGTCTCCGGTGGTATTGGTATCGTCGAGGTGTACCACCCTTGATGAGTAAATCCCATGAAAAGTGGTGACGTACCACCGTACCATCCTTTCCCTCTCTCGTCTCTCGTACCCCCTCTACGTCAGTATACCGCAGTCTGTCGATGTGCCACATGTATGATACAACTCTTCGATTCGATAGGTCTGCTTGGTACACCTTTTAGTACTCAATACCGAACTTACTTAATACCGAACTCTTCAAAATAGTTTCCAAGACAATTGCTGCCTCGTGCTACAAAGGTCACTGGACGGTGGGAAACATCCTTAAATATTCTGTCGGTGATGTCGACCCAGTGTCCACTCGTCAGAACGAGATGCGCTTGTCCACCGATTCTCCCTCCATTCGAGTTACCGTCCTGAGGAGCTAGGGTGGGACCGGAAGCGTGTTATCATTCGCGATGCCCAAACGGCGAGCTTGTTATATCGCGAGGTCAAGTGGAGTGGGGACAAGGAAACGACGATACAAGTGTCGCTGGCTACAGTGTTCGAACTATCGTTACTATCTGTCTACACCTAGCATGGGATATTTCTCGCTCGCAATATCCGAGAAGCTCGTACTTCCCTGTTTCCCGAGTGGAGCTCTATCAACCTGCGGCCATTCGATGTCCCTGCCAACATTCCGCAAAAAACCAAGGAGGGGGCAATTCAACAGGTATAAATTCGTGTTCTCATCGTCGCTTGCATCCTTGGGGTACTCCTTTCCCTCTTCCTGTCGCTTCTCTCGCTTCTCTCTATCTCCTGCTGGCTGGGCTCTCCACCTTGGTCTCATCCAAACATACCCCCTCGCCCACCTCCCCCACCGTGTACAACAATTGCTCAGGCGACTACCCCCTCCCTCTCCCCAGCGGTGCCACTTCCACTTCCCACTTCAAGCTCCAGATCGCCGTCAACCCGCATAAGAGTGGTGCCGGTTGGGAAGAGTGGCTCATGTTCGTGCAGGGGAATCTTCCGGACGGTTCTGGGATTACCTATGGCTACAGGTGGGGTCGAGGAGATCCGGTCTGCTGACCTTTCGGACACGACGTTATCTGCTTGGCTCTATTTCCCCAACGGAACGTTCCATCACAGCCTCATACATGATGCGTTCGAGTACGAGAAAAACGCGGACGGAGGATTCACGTGTTCGATCGGGAACAACCGTCTCACTTGGGACGCTGTACAAGAGTCGTGGCAAGTTTCGGTCAACGCTGACGGCTTCATCACCTCCACGCACGTCGAAGTGTAAGCACTTGTTTTTTTTCCTTCCTCGTGACTCATCTCAAACCGTGCCGCTTAGTGTCCAACCCGAGGTTCCATTTGCACCAAACTACAAATCCACAGCTGGACAGGTCTTCGAGGGTTACTTCAGTCGGATGGACGTGCCTCGTGGTCATATGGCTGGATACTTGACTCTCCCGTCGGGCCTCAACATCACCATCAATCGGGGCATTGGGACCTTGAAGCCTTCATGGAGCCACAAGCCAATGGCCGATACCATCTCCGCCTACGTTCGCGGGACCGGGATTATTGCTGAAGTTGTTGCCACCGTCAATTGGTACCAAGCCTGGGATACTTCTGGCAAAGGTGTGTTGATTCTCTCGCTTGAGGCCGTCCCACGCGGTACGCATTCTTGACGCACATTGCAGAGATCGATTCTATGTAATTGCTCGAGCCCTGCACTCCTCCTGAGGGTCAACTGTTTAGGATCCAAATCACCGATGTCCCGAATATTCTAAGCATCGTCACGACACCGACACCCGCATCGCTTCCTCTCACGTACAACAACACGGGGGTCGCACTCCCCATGTGCGGACCTGAAGATGATTTCGAGAAGACTGATCGGAAGATGACGTGGAGGATGATCAGCTTGCGTAACTTGTTCGAATTTGTCAACTCGGCTGGGGTTACCCGGTATCAGATGACGGATGTTACTACGGTTGCGTGGGTTAACGGGACGTGGTAGGAATTTACCGGTGGTATCGGCTTTGTCGAGGTGTATCGCCGTGGATGAGTAAACGCCAAGTAAATGAGGACATACCACTATCCCTTCCCTCCTACCTTCATTTTTCATACCCTTCGTCTACTAGTATACTACGGACCTCTTGATGTGTGCTATGTATGACTTCGTTGCTCCTCGTTTGCTTGGTGCAAACATAGAGACCCACAAGTAGTTAGTACCGGGCTTTTGAGCCGGGGGGAAAAAACGCCGTGAAATGACTTCAATCCATGAGGCGCGTCCTCAGGTATTCCCCGTCAGCGCGAGATCGTCCCAACTCAATGCAGCGAATACCGTATAACCCCGTCAAGGTCCACAGCTCTCTGAACGCAATGAGCTAGTCGACTCATCCATCCACCCCTTCGGATTAGGAAGAGTCAGGAGAGTAGCTCCGTCCGGCGGAACCGTTTAATTCACTATATCTCTGCGGTGAAACCGGGAGCGCTCACCAACGATGCATTAACAACTCGCCTGTTGGGATTTTGACTGAATGGACGATGCTTGTGCTCATTCAACGATACGTTGCGCAGAACTGTAGGAGAATGTACCGAAGCGCTTCCATCATGGACGGGACATTCCAGTAGAAATGCATCCATAGGAAATTGCCCTGGTGGAATTGTTTCGTACTATCACTCGGAAGCGGACGGGCGTTCGACTGAAGAGCATTGATTGTACAGAATCGCATAAAATCCGATCCTAAAATTTCTTAGTGGCAGCCACTCGCATATTGACTTGTCGTTACTATCTGCCCATGCGTAGCACGGGACGCTTCTCACTGGTTACCGGATGACTTCGTGGTGTGGCTGTGTGTTCTGGCCCCCGCAGCAACGTAGGAGTTGCATCATCGTTCGTGGATACCCTGCCTTTGAGCGCTCCTTTAACGACGATTTTTTGTCTTTTTATCCATTGTAGACGTATGCTATTGCTCCTCCAATGCAGCTACGAGGCGAGAGTCTTGAACGTTTCTGCACACGCTTCATTGCTAGGGGCCAACTGACCTGTCGATCGCCGAGCGACTTCGAACTGGCTGGCTCCGGAAGGTGCCGAAACTTCTCCTGCGCGGTTCTCATGTCGCTTCGCCGTCTCACAAAGTCTGTTTTTTTCCCCTCTCCCTCTGGGATCTCTACTCGTCTGGTCTCAGCTATTCTCAGCTATTGAAGCTAAGTACTTTAGGTGCGGCCATAGTGAGGTTTTGAGCGGGTGGCTACTTTGATGGCCGGGGGAGGGGTAAGCCTACTCGGCGACTGGATGGCGCTTGTTTCGATTCCAGGTCTTAAAGGCCCATTCTCAGTGAGCGAGTTTGCGTTTTGTCTCAATAGAATATCCTATTAATAGGTGTCAGCCATTGTAATTCGCGCTGTGCTGGGTCCCGGGCAATGGCCGGGTTCTGACACTTCCTACTTCGACAAGTGTGTTCGGGGTTTGAGGGCTCTATCGGACGGCGGCCACCCAGTGTATGTGCGGGGATTCCGCAACAAACCGACAGAGGGGCAAATCAGCATGTATAAATTCGTGTTCTTGTCGTCACTTACATCCCCGAGGATCTCCTTTCCTCTCTCCTGTCTCTTCTGTTACTCACCATGTCTACTCTTGCTCATCTCTATCTTCTTCTGGCTGCGCTCTCCACCTTGGTCTCATCCAAACATACCCCCTCGCCCGCCTCCCCCTCGGCGTACAACAACTGCTCAGGCGACTACCCCCTCCCTCTCCCCGGCGGCGCCGTTTCCACTCCCCACTTCAAGCCCCAGATTTCCACCAACCCGGATGAGAGCAGTGTCGGTTGGGAAGAATGGTTCATTTTAGCCCAGGGTTATTCCACAAATGGTTCAGATATCACCTATGGCTACAGGTGGAGTATGGGGGATCCGGGTTCCGCTGACCTTTCGGACACCACGTTCTCTGTTTGGGCGCAATTGCCAAACGGAACGCTCTATCACCGTATCGTGCGTGATGTATTCAAGTATGAGGAAAATGAGGGTGGGGGATTCACGTGTTCGATCGCGAACAACAATCTTACTTGGGACCCTATGCGAGGGTGGTGGGAAGTTTCTGTCAATGCCGAAGGTTTGGTCACCGAGACCCATGTCGAGGTGTAAGCACTTCCCTTTGTTTTTTTTTTCCTTCCTCGTGACCTGCCTCAAACCGTTTAATGCAGCGTTGAACCTGGCGTTCCATTTGAACCAAACTACAAATCCGTGCTTGGACAACTTTCCAACGGCTTCTTCAGTCGGATGGACGTGCCTCGTGGCCATATGACCGGATATCTGGCTCTCCCGTCGGGCCTCAACATCACAATCGATCGGGGTATCGGGAGCCTGAAGCACACGTGGAGTCACAAGCCGATTGCTGACACCCTCTCCGCCTACGTACGCGGTACAGTGATCTCTGGAGACACTGTCGCCACCGTTAATTGGTACCAAGCCTGGGATACTTCCGGCAAAGGTGTGTTTTTTCTCCCTTGAGCGACCATCCTTGGAGCGTGCATTGAACGCACGCCACAGAGATTGATTCTATGCAATTGCTCCAGCCTGGCAACTCTCCACAGAGCCAAGCGTTTAGTATCCAGATCACCAATGTCCCGGACATTCTAAGCGTTGTCACGACACCGACACCTACGTCGCTCCCTCTTACATACAGCAGCAACAAACTCACGCCCCCTATGTGTGGACCCGGAGCCGATCTCGGGAACCGTGATCAGAAGATGACGTGGAATCTGACCAGTGCGCTCAACTTGTTCCACGTTGTTGACCCCAAGGGAGGTGTCATCCTGTATCAGAGGGCGAATGTCACTGGAGTTGTGTGGGCTAATGGGACGTCGCATGGAACCACCAATTGTCCTGGCTTTGTTGAGGTGTACCACCGTGGATGACTAAACGAGGACGCGCCGGTATCCCTTCTCCCTCTTCCCTACCCTTCCCATGCTAGCGTACCGTGGACTTCTTGGTGTACACTATGTATGAACTCACCACCCCTCAGGTCGATACGCACGCGCACAACGATGAAAACCTCTTGATGTTGATTGGTGCCTTTCATTTGTTCAAGTCGTTTCCTCAGTCGACGGCGTCTTGTCGCCTCTGTTTTCGGTGGCAAGTCAGATCAACAGCCGGCGGTGCCTTGTCTCCCGTTTCAAGGGAGGCAGGAAGTGAGACATTTGAACGTTCCGCCACGTCTCGCTCCGGTCTAATTACCACCAGAGCCAGAAGCCACCTGAATTTCGATCTCCGAGTGACTCGGGACCGGTAGTGTTTTGACGTCACGAGCACCCCCGGAACGCGCCGAACCCTCTTTTCCCCGCTTCTTATGTTGCGAACTCGTCACCTCCTGGGATTTGTCTTTTTCTCCTCTCTCTTTGGGGTGTCCGTCCGGCCAAAGCTATCAAAATGAAGCGCTGCAGTTGAGGCCGTGGTGAGGTTTGGAGCCGGGGGGGCGGAGGAAGGAGACTTGGCGATCGGTTTGCGTTTGGCCCAACTCCAAGTTTTTGAACGCGTTTTTTCTGTGAGTTTCCGTGGTCTGGGTGGAATCCTTTGTAGGCTCACGGCTGGCACTAATTAGTGGATTCAGGTACCGTTGTCCGCCCTGTTTTAGGTCCCAGATAATAGTTGGAGTCTTGTTTGCTCCTTCCTCGACGGATATATTCGAGATTGTGGAGCTCTATCAGAGGACGGTCACTCAGTGTCTCTGCCAACACACCGCAATAAACCAGGGAAGAGGCAAATCAAACAACTATAAATTTGCGCTCCCGTCGTCACCTACACCTTCGAGGATCTCCTTTCCCTCTTACTGTCGCTTCTCTCACTCACCATGCCTTGCCTTGCCTATACTTATCTCGTGCTCGCTGCACTCTCCACTCTGGTCTCGTCCGGACCTACCCCTTCACCCACCACTACCACCACCACTCCTGCCGTGTACAATAATTGCTCAGAAGACTACCCGCTCCCCCTTCCTAGCGGCGCCGCTTTCACTCCCTACTTAAAGCCTCACATTTCCACCGATACAAACGAGACCAGTGTCGGTTGGGAAGAGTGGCTCGTTTTCGCGCATGGTTACTCCACGGATGGATTGGACATCACCTATGGCTACAGGTGGAGTATGGGAGATCCGGGTTCTGCAGACCTTTCGAACAGCACGTTTTCTGTTTGGTTGCAATTTGGGAACGGAACGGTCTACCATCAGCTCGTGCATGATGTGTTCGAGTATGAGGAAAATGCGGGAGGGGGATTCACGTATTCGATCGCGAACAACCATCTCACTTGGGATCCTGTGCAAGACTCGTGGCAAGTTTCGGTCAACGCTGGGGGCTTGATCACTGAGACTCACGTCGAAGTGTAAGCGTTACCTTCCCCTTTTTCCCTTTCTCGTGACCCACCTTACACCGTTCCACGTAGCGTCGAACCCGGCCTTCCATTTGTACCAAACTATAACTCCACACCTGGACAGCTCTGCGATGGCTTCTTCACTCAGATAGAGGTGCCTCGTGGTCATATGATCGGATACTTGACTCTCCCCTCGGGCCTCAACATCACCACCGAGCAGGGCATCGGAAGTCTGAAGCACACGTGGAGCCACAGGCCGATAGCTGACACCCTCATTGCCTACGTTCGCGGTACGGCATTCTTTCGAGAAGTTACTACCACCGTCAGTTGGTACCAAGCTTGGGATCCTTCCGGCAAAGGTATGTTGATTCTTTGCTCGAGAGACCTTCCTTGGGGCATTGAACGCACTTCACAGAGATCGATTCTATGCAATTGCTCCAGCCCGGCGACTCTCCCGAGAGCCAAGTGTTTAGGATCCAGATCACCGACTCCCCAGAGGTCCTGAGCATTGTCACGACGCCAGCACCTACATCGCTCCCTCTCTCATACAACAGCACCGAGCTCACACTCCCCATGTGCGCACCCGGAGTCGATTTTGAGAACACCGATCGGAGGATGACGTGGAGGGTAGCCAACGTGGGCAACTTATTCGACTTTGTCGACTCGGCTGGGGGTATTACTTTGTATCAAAGGGTGAATGTCACTGGTGTTGTGCAGGTTAATGAGACGTTGAGGGGAATTTCCAGCGGTACCGCCCTTGTTGAGGTGTACCATCGAGGATGAGTACTAGTAACCGCTGAGGAAAGTGGTGATACTTGGTTGTCCCTTCCTTCCCTTCCTTGTCTTTTCTGCTGTTCCTATGTTAGTGAGCCGTGAACCAACCGTCGGGCCACGTATTGTTTCGCGACTGCTCAGTTCAATAGATGAGTGGAGTGATGGGACCGTTTGCTGCTCGTTAACATGGCCGAACCTCCGATCTGAGGGAAACAGTCCCTGGAAATGCTTCTCAAGAGAGAAACAACCCATGCGTGGTGAATGTGCTAGCAGGGTTCCCGGCTTCGTGTGATGCCTTATGGAATTCCTTGCCGGTATCTGCTGACGATTCGGAGGAGAGTCAAAGCGCACGGACCACCTCCACGTTGATCACTTCGCGGAATCGGGATGGGACCAGTAGATGGCGCCATGTCACAAGCGCGGCCTCATTCGATAACGAAGCAGAAGGCTTCGTCTTTGCCGGTGCGGACATTGTCCACACTAACTGACCAGTTCCTGGTAGTTCAGGTCACGAACGTCACTCGGAAGATGCCGAACCTTCTCCTGGGTCCACACCACACCCTCCTTCGCCACATTCATGACTTTTCTGCTCTCCCTGCAGGGTTTCCGCCCGCCTGATTACGTATCTTGACACCGAGCACTTTAGTCAAGACTGCGGTGAGACTCCGAGCCAGGTTGCGGAGAAACGAAATTCGGCGATCGATTGACGTTTCCAAGTCATGGACGCGGTTTCTCGATGAGTGTATTTCGGTGGTGGGGGGTAGACTGGTCCTGGTAGCTTACAGCGGGTCCCAGCCTCTGTCATTCGCGTTATTCCGGGTCCCAAGCAATTTCTGGGCTCTTGAAACCTTCCTCCCTCGACGAGCGGATTCTGGGTTTAGAACTCTAATGGGTGACGGCAAATCAGTGTCTCTGCCAACATTCCACAACAAGCAGAGGAAGGGGTGGGCCAACAAGTATAAATTTGTTTCCCTGTCGTCATTTACACCCCCGAGGATCAATTTTCCCTCTTGTCTCTCCTGTCCCTCACCATGTCGACTCTCGCTTATCTCTGTCTCTTGCTCGCCGCGTTCTCCACCTCGGTCTCATCGGAAACCACTTCCTCACTCGCCTCCTCCACTGTGTTCAACAACTGTTCAGGCGACTACCCGCTCCCTCTTCCCAGCGGCGCCGCTTCCACTCCCGATTCCAAGCCCCAGATCTCCGTCAACAAGACCGGTACCGGTTGGGAAGAGTGGCTCGTTTTGGCGCAGGGTTCTCTTACGGATGGTTCGAATATCACCTATGGCTACAGGTGGAGTCTAGGAGATCCCGCTTCTGCCAACCTTTCCGATACAACGTTCTCTGCTTGGGTCTATTTCCTCAACGGAACCTTTTATAATGGCCGTGTCCATGACGCGTTCAAGTATGAAGAAAATACCGACGGAGGATTCACCTGTTCGATCGCGGATAATCACCTCACCTGGGATCCTGTGGATGGCTCGTGGCAAGTTTCAGTCAACGCAGAGGGCTTGGTCACCGAGACGCACATCGAAGTGTAAGCACTTCTCTCCCCTTGTTGTTTTTTCTTCCTTCGTCGCGACTCGCCTCAAACCGTTCCATGCAGCGTCGAACCTGGAGTTCCATTTGCACCAAACTACAAGTCTTTATCTGGACAGATATCCGACGGCCTCTTCAGTCGGATGGATGTGCCTCGTGGCCATATGACCGGAAATATGACCTTTCCTGATGGCCTCAATGTTACCACCAATCGAGGCATCGGGATCCTGAAGCACTCGTGGAGCCACAAGCCCATGGCCGACACCCTCTCCGCCTACGTTCGCGGGACCGGGATCATCGCTGAACCTGTTACCACCGTCAATTGGTACCAAGTCTGGGATATTTCCGGTAAAGGTGTGTACTTCTTTCCCTCGGGAGACCTTCCTTGGGGCATTGAACGCACGCCACAGAGATCGATTCTATGCAATTGCTCCAGCCCGGCGACTCTCCCGAGAGCCAAGTGTTTAGGATCCAGATCACCGACTCCCCAGAGGTTCTGAGCATTATTACGACGCCAGTACCAGCATCGCTCCCTCTCGCATACAACAGCACCGAGGTCGCACTTCCCTTATGTGGACCTGGAGTCGATTTCGAGAAGACTGATCAGAAGACGACGTGGAAGATGAATAATCTGCACAACTTGTTTGAGTTTGTCGATTCGGCTGGAGGGACCACCATGTATCAGATGACGGATGCCACTACGGTTGCGTGGGTCAATGGGACGTTGCAGGAATTTACGAATGGTGTTGGCTTCGTGGAGGTGTACCTTCGTGGATGAGCAGACGCCGAGGAAATAAGGACATATTACTACCCCTACCCTTCCGGTAGTATACCACGGACTTCTTCATGTGTACTGCGTATGATTTCACAACTCCTCAGTTTGATAGGTCCTAGTGGCGCGTATAATGATGAAACTCTCTTGGTCCTCATTAATCACTGCCGAACCTCTGGCCCGAGGGAAATATCGCTCGAGCCTCCGTGCCCCGCGCGTGCTTGAAATCGATACCCCTTCTGCCCCCTTCTGTTTATGTATGCATCCAATCATGTGCTTCGCGCGGGGAGTGATCACTTCATCATTCTTGCTGTACTCTTCTGTCTCCTTGCAGCGTTTAAATTTAAAGTTCTGGAGGGAAGCTCGATGAATTAATTAAGCTTTAGGTCCGGGTACTGGGCATCTGGTAATCGGTGTCTTCCGTCTGTTCGGGTCGTTCCGCAACCAGCTGCGCCCCGCCGCCCCTGTTTTTGAGGTAGGGTGTCTTTCGCACCCCTTCAACGAAGCCACGAGATGAGGCATTTAAGCGTCCCCACACACGTTTCTCCGATCTGCCCTCTATCTCTCTATCATCGCATTTCATTGCGCCGGAGTCCATGCCAGGCACCAGCTGATTTTTTTGATCACCGAGTGGCTCGGAACCTTGCGGTTCTGACATCACGGGCCTTTTCCCGGAAGGCGCCGAACCTTCTTCTCCCCCGCTCCTCATTCCGCTTCACCACCTCCTCCTGGGATTTGCCTTTTTCTCCTCTCCCTCTGTGATTTTCGTCTGGTTAAAGATATCGAAACAGCGTGCTTTAGTTGGGAGTGCAGTGAGGTTTTGAGCCGGGCGCCGGAGGGAAGGGGATTTGGTGATCGGTTAGCGTTCCTTCAACTCCGGGTCTTGAACACCTCTTCTCAGTGAGTCTCCGTGGTCTGCGCGGAATGATCTGTTGATGCCTGCCGCAGCTATTTGCGTCTTAGGCAATGGCTGGGTTCCTGACACTTTTCTTCCCCGACGAATAAATCCAAGTTTAGGAACTCTAACAGGCGACGGCCACTCGGGGTCTCTGCGAACATCCCGTAACGAACCGAGGAAAAGGCAGGATGCAAAGTATAAATGTTGAAACCCTCGCTCTCCCTGTGGCTTGTGGTCCCTCTGCATTCCTTTTCGTCCCGTCCACCCCTCCCTCTACTCATTATGTCGACTCTCACTTCGCTGTATCTCCTACTGGCCGCGTCATCCGCCTTGGTCTCATCTCAAACCACCTCCTCAGTCACCTCCTCCGCCGTATTCAACAACTGTTCGGGAGACTACCCATACCCTCTCCCCGGCCACACCACTTTCACCCCCGACTTCAAGCCCCAGATTTCCACCAACGGGAGCGGTGCCGGTTGGGAAGAATGGCTCGTCTTTGCGGAGGGTTATCTTGAAGATGGTTCGAATATCGACTATGGTTATCGGTGGAGTATGGGAGATCCAGCTTCTGCCAACCTTTCGAACGTGACGTTCTCTGCTTGGGTGTCTCTCCCCAACGGAACCTTCTATGACCGCCGCGTGCATGATGCATTTGGGTGTGAGGACAATGAGGACGGAGGATTCGCGTGTTCGATCGCGAACAACAGTTTCACTTGGGATCCCGTCCACGGGTCGTGGCAAATTTCGGTCAACGCTGATGGCCTGGTCACCTCAACCCACATAGAAGTGTAAGCACTTCCCTCTCCCCTGATTTTTTCTTTCTCCTGACTCGCCTCAAACCGTTCTGCGTAGTGTCGAACCTGGCCTTCCATTTGCACCCAATTACAACTCTACAACCGGACAGCTCTGCGATGGCTTCTTCACTCGGATGGATGTGCCTCGTGGCCATATGACAGGATACCTGACTCTCCCCAACGGCCTCAACCTCACTACCGCGCGGGGGATTGGAAGTCTGAAGCACACGTGGGGCCACAAGTCGATGGCTGACACCCTCTCCGCCTACATTCGCGGTACGCTGATCCTTTCCAACATCGTCGCCACCGTCAATTGGTACCAAGCCTGGGATCTTACTGGCAAAGGTGTGTTCTATTTTCTGGCCTGGCGGCGGTGTTCCGTGGCGCATATATTGAACGACTGCCGCAGAGATCGCCTCTATACAATTTCTCGAGCCCGGTGACTCTTCTGGAACTCAAGCGTTTAGGATCCAGATCACCGACGTGCCAGATATCCTGGACATCGTCACGACACCAGAACCCACGTCGCTCCCTCTCACCTACAACGGCACCGAACTCACGTTCCCCATGTGCGGACCTGGAGCCGATTTCGACGACCCTGATCGGAAAATGAGATGGAATGTGACAAACCTGTACAATATGTTCGAGTTTACCGACTCGGCTGGAGGTGTTACGCTGTATCAAAAGGTGAACATCACCGGGATTGTGTGGGTCAATTCGACGTCGCAGGAGTTTACCGGTGATGGGATTGTTGAGTTGTACCACCGTGGATGAGTAGGCGCTGAGGAAAATTAGGACGTACCACCACCCTTTCCATCTTCCATCTCCTCCTACGCTAGTATACCGTGGACCTCCAGATAGTACAGTTTCACGACTCCTCGTTTCAGTAGGACTGTGTTACATGTGCAATAATTAAGATTTTTGGACATTTACTGTGGAATCGCTTGCCGGGGTATCTGACTGACCATCCGGTTTATCTCTACATCCACGTCAGAAAATGGCTTCGAATGGGTGTAGAAGTGGTATAACAGATTGTATTTGAGGCTCAGAGGGCATCCTGCCTTCGGCACTCTTTCGATGGCGACTTTGGTCCTCTAAATTTTGCTCACTGTAGATGCATCGTGGTTGCTCCAATGTAGCTGGCACGAGGTGAGGCATTCGAACTCGTTTCCGCACGTTCGGCTCCGATCTCGAACCGGCTGGCTTTTTCGATCGCCGAGCGACTCGGAACCCACGAGCATCGCTCGGAATGTGCCGAACCTTCTTCCGCCACGCTTCCCATGTTGTTTCGCCGCCTCGCAATGGATCCGTCGCTTTTCTTCTCTCCCTCTGGAATCTCTCTCTTTGGTAGCTGGTGAAGGGGTGGGGGATTCGG
>Ga0307517_10003820_pt1 | contig 23372 bp, 8 predicted proteins | sample 23_EM_MG_FD_194515 | JGI IMG/M metagenome (GOLD analysis project Ga0307517, IMG submission 194515) | Populus trichocarpa ectomycorrhiza microbial communities from riparian zone in the Pacific Northwest, United States - 23_EM | ecosystem: Host-associated > Plants > Roots > Unclassified | place...
TCTTTATATAATTAATTTATATATATATATATATATATATATATATATATATATATATATATGTAACAAATGGGAATGTATACTTTAGATAAACCTCAGCATGAGAGATTATATGGTTAATTCTTGGATAATAATTTTCCCATAATTGGAATCAAGTGGATTTTTAAGATCAAATTAGATGAGCATGAAAAAATCATAAGAAACAAAGCAAGACTAGTGGCACAAGAATACACTCAAGTCGAAAGGATTGATTTTGATGAAACATTTACACCAGTATCTCATTTGGTATTTGTTTACATATTACTTACAATTGTTTGTCACTTGAATTTTAAACAGTATCAAATGGATGTCAAGAGTGATTCCTAAATGGAATTTTACAATAAGAGGTCTACATAGAACAGCCCAAAGATTTCACTAATCATTAGTTTCTTGATCATTTGTGCAGGTTGAAGAAAGCTCTTTATGGTCTGAAACAAGCACTGCGAGCATGGTACGAATAGTTAACAAAATATTTGTTAGATAACAATTTCAAAAGAGAACAAACTAACAAGACATTTTTTATAAGAAAAACTGGTAAACATCTACTCATTTCTTAGATTTATGTTGATGACATTATATTTATAGCTATCCGTGATTCATTTTCTCATGAGTTTTCCAAAAAATGAAATCTGAATTTGAAAGGAGTATGATTGGTGAGTTAAACTTCTTCTTTGGCATACAAATTAAGTATATGTAGTGAAAATTGAATTTTTATTTCTCAATCTAAGTATGTTAGAAATATGGTTAATAAGTGTGGTATTGAAGGAAAGAGTCATGCTCATACATTTATGAACATGTATGTCTAAACCAGCTGATTATATAAGTAAGGGTGTTGATTCTACATTTTATAAAAGCATGATAAGGAGTCTACTTTACATTACTACAAGTAGACTTGGTATTGCTTTTAGTGTTGGTGTTTGTGTTAGATTTTAATGTAATCCTAAAGAATCACATCCTATAACAGTTAAAAGAATCTTAAAATATCTTAGTGCTACAATTGATTTTGAAATGTCATTCTTTTAAAAGACCAAATAAAAATATTATCTTAAAGCACTGTGAGGAATTCAAGTTATTTTACTACCTGTTAGCAAAATTTAAATTGAGTTAAATACAAGTATGCTAACAATTAAGGATGAGTAATCTTGAATTGACTAAAACTAGTTGAATCTAGTACACAAGCTGTTAAGACATTCCTCCTAACATATTCTTGAGAAAAAATCAAGTGTTCATATCATTATGGAGATAGACGAACACTTCGGTATGGATCCATTCTTCGTACGCTTCAATTCTTTGAGGAAAAAAAAATCAATTGCTCATTATGGAGATAAACCAGAAATTACATAATAGAAATGATAGAGTTCATCAGATATTATGTAAGAGTGAAAATCTTCTATATCTAGGTTCTAACATAAAGTCTGACTTTCAATGTATGCTCACACCTTGCTAGCATATCATATATTAAAAAGAAGAAGATGAAGGAAGAAATTTTAAAGCAGAACTATTGTATTTCTCACTCACACACTCACATATTGATTTGGTTAACTAAAAAGATATGTGTTCATAAATAAATATTGACCAATAAGATAAATATATCCTTTTAAATTGTCAATTGTGAGTATTTTTACGCTAGAAAATTAGGTTACTTTATGTAGGTTTATATTTTTGCCTAAATGTATAATTAGACACACTTGTGAAAAAATGTGAAAATGAAGGGCCTAATTGATTTATGAAACAAAAAGAGAAATGGTTAGTCTAAGGAGTCTATTTTCTTCATAACACTGATGTGTCCATAAAGGTTGTAGGTGCATGTCATGAAGCTTATTGTGAGTAGGAATAAGAGAAAAACATATGTTTCATGGCTGATTTAATGGTTTTGTTTATCAAAAAATACAATCATCATTCTCTTTCTCTTATTGTTTCTTATTTGAAGGCACTCATCTTGTGATTTTTCAAGAAAATCTCTTTCTTCATCTTTACTTACAATCTTCTGATAAATAAAAAAGAAATTTTTAAGACACAACATCTGCTTATTCTTCCATCTTACACTTAACATTTCTACAAAAATAATAAGGATATCCTCTCTTAATCTGAAATTTATTGAGAAGATTGTTAAAAAAATATGTTTTTATAATCATCTATGCATTAAATTTGTAGAGCAAATTTGTTTTGATTTATTGTTTTTGAAAATGACAAATTTATTTTCTTGTTGAAGGGATATTATAAAGTAAAAGCTAAGAAGAAACTTGAAACCCCTACTTCAAACTCTACCAATAAAGAAGAATAGGAGACCTCATCCTCTAAAAAGACTCTAGTCTCGCCCTTTAAGATTCAAAAGACAGAAGAAAATGGTAAAATAGTGACTAATTCCTTTAAATTTACAACACAGTCTAGAAAAATTGACTGCTTTATTTCCTCCAATACAAAGATGGCTTATACAACAAACTTCTCCAAAAAGAACATATTGGTAAAAGAAGCTCCAATAAGTAATCTTTTTGATCCCACATTTATGTTTATAAAAGATATCTTTAAGAAAAAACAATAGAGTAAACTGACTAAAGGAGCAACTGCTCCAAATGATGAAGTAGTTAGGGATTTTTATGCCAATCGCGAGCATTTCCATCTTGATGACCACTTCATTACTTCTATTGTTATAGATCAAAACCTTGAGTTGTCTCATGTTATCATTAAGAAGTTATATGAGCTACATGAAATCACAGATCTTGGCTTTTCCTATAAAGGAATAGTAGCCCCTTCAATAACTCAGATGAATGATCTGTTTGTTATCCTTAAAGAACCAAAATGATCTATCAAAGCATATATATAGACTACCTATGAACATTATATTACATCCTTACTGACTATTAGCAAAAATTATGCTAAAAAACCTCTAGCCTATTAGAAGACATATTGAGCTAACAATTAAGAAAACTTAGTTCATGTATGTTATTACTACTGATGTTTCTATTAACCTAGCCATTTACTTTGTTGATGTCATACAAAGAGCTGCAGTTGATAAGAAAATGAGTTTACCTTTTAGTAGGTTGACATCTAGGGTAACAATCATGGCTAAAATACCTTTGTGCAATAATGACCCCCAATAATAAATATTTATGGAAAGATCTTAGTCATAACTATTGTCAAATCTGAAGTTGTGGTCAGTTAAAAGAGGTCACATCTTGAAAAGTCTACATTCTCTCAGCTTAAGACTCCTCAAACTAGCCTAAGTTAATAACAGACTTGTTCAACTCAACTTAGATGTCGAACAAGTGCATCAATATGTTATCAGTTAAGATAAGGAGTAGGATTGATGTCAAACCAAAAGGAAGACAAAGATATAAGCAACCAACCAACAACCACACAAGCAGCCAGCAGTCAGCCCCGAGCCCTATCAGAGAATTTTTTGTTGTTATGGAATTTTACTGATTTTTAATCAGTAATGAATATTGAATATTCTTATCTATAATAACTTGGATATTTTTTTAGTATAGAAACCTCTATGCTGAATACTTGATACATTGAACTTGATGCATGTAGTTGCATAACAATATTAATGCATAATAATTTTCGAACATATTATGAACTATTTATTATGTAACATGCTACATGAAGTGTTCTTTGAATAAATTATGAAATTTATACATGAAACATGTTAGAAACTGATAGGATGTTATTGCATGAAAATTAATTGTTCTCATGCTACATAACATTATGTCAATTATGCTTACATGAATACTTTAATGAAGTATATATTTATGATTGAACTATTTGAACTACTTGCATGTTAATTCATCTTTAATATGTTTTGTCACAAATCAGCCAAAGAGAGAGATTATAAATGTCAAAATTATTGGCATTGATTAGTGAATGATTATTTGCATTGATAAAGATGAATTTATTTAGATTGTTAGTTTATCCAAATTAGATAAATAATTAGTCAAGTTTATTATTTATGTAATTACCTAATTTGTTTGAATAAATTATATAAGAAGCTTAGATAAGTTTTATTAAAAGAAGATAAATACAAGTTATCCAAAGATAACTGTTAGAGAAATGTTTTCGTGAAACATGATTAGTAGTTTGTTAGGCTTGAAGATAATGTTTATCAAAAGTTCTTATCCTTATCACATGGATGTATATTTAAGTAAGGACAATAAAAAGAATTAAAACGAGAGTAGCACTATATAGAGCAACACTTGCAGCGGAGTAAGAGTGCTCAACCAGCTAAAGAGTTATACAGAGTTTCGCAGCATATACTTTTGATATACAAGTGGGGTGTGAAGAAAATTATCGATGAAGAGTTGGAGATCTTGTAGACTCCTAACGGGAGTTTCTGTGTTAACTATTAGCAATTGGATGTTCTAGTTAGGATTACAATAGTTTGAAAATCATTAGGTGTTCTGACAAGCTACTATGGTAGAAGACAAAACAGTTTGTTTGTCTTGCAATTTCACCCTTAGCCTTTTACGATTGGATCCTTAAATTTTTGTGTTTTTTTTATAAAATAGTTATTGGTCTTGGATATTTTCAATTTAATTTTCTAATGGACCTTCAAACTTTTAATTTCTTCATTTTGACCCTTGTTTTTAACCAAATTAAGTCCCCAAAGTTTAACGTCTTTTTTAAAAAAGGTCATTGGTTGTGAATTTTTTCAATTTGACCCTTAATTAACCCCCTAAAACTTTGATTTTCTTACAATTTTATCCCTGATTTAACCAAATTGACTTGTAAAAATTAAATTGGTCATCTAAAACTCTAATCTTCTTAATTACGTCCAAATTAGGCTTCCAAACTTAATTTTTAACCAATTAAGTCCCTAATAAATATAATTTGACTAATTAAAAGTCTAATTATGTATTTGCACTTAATTAAATCTTTTAATTTGATATAAGTATTGAACTTGAAAAAAGAAAAAATAAATAAAAGATGGCCCAGGCACATGGGCGTAGGCTTTTTTTTTTCTTTTTCCTTCATCTTTTTTCTAATTTTATATTTCAACATTAGGTTTGTATTGAGTTTTTATTGATTTTTTTTCGACCTCATCCTACAACACAAGGTTTTTTTTAATTGACTTTTATAATTTATTTTGTTTTGCTTTTTTATATTTATCGTGATCTCAAATAAATATCTTAATATTTGGTTGGTGCTTAATTTTACGAGTGTTTACTTTATTTTTTTAATTAAATAAAAGTAATTTTTTAATTTTTTTTCATTAAAACCAGTTCAATTCATAGCTTGGATCGTGACTTTGACATGTTAAGTTATGAACTCGGATAAATTCAATAAGTCGTGGTTTCAATATTTAAAACAAATTATGGGAAGGATCTCGGTTTTAGAGAATGAATGATCTTAGATTTATTTTTAAATCAAATCATATTTTTATTATTTGTTAATGTTGTTTTTAGACTTATTACCGTGTTTGACATTGTGGTAACAATTAATTTTTAAATTGTTTTTCACTTAAAAATATATTAAAATATATTTTTGACATCCACGTATCAAAACGATTTAAAAATACTAAAAAAATTAATTTAAAACAAAACAAAATTTTAATTTTTTTAAAAAGCACGGCCGCAAAAGCAAATATGTTCTAAATTGATTAAAGTCAACCTCAAATTAGATTAAGATATTATTTGATATTATGGTAGAACTATGCTATTTAAAATTTTTAAATTGTTTATGGAAAAATTTTAAATTAATATTTTTATTTTAGTTTAATGGTTAATATAAAAAAATAAAAAAATATATGATTTTAATAAATTTTCAAAAAACAATTTAAAAATAATCTTTATTCCACTTTTATACACGCTCTAGTGACATTTTCTGAGAATTCATTCCTGTCTTGACATATTTTTTACGTTGAAAACAATTTTGTTCGGAACCGCAGCCGAGGCCGGTTATCTAGTTCATTATTAATTTATTATCACGCTGCGTCTCTCTCCGGCTTTACGATTTCAAAGATCAAGTCAAAATTAATCCCTGATTACTCACGATCCGAACACCCAATCTTCAATCAATTGCAGTAATTTGGGTTTTGTTTCTCTCTATTTCAATCGAAGAAGAAGAAGGCAAGTAACTAAGCAAAGAAGATGGGAGAAAGAAAGGTGTTAAACAAGTACTACCCCCCAGATTTTGATCCATCGAAATTACCCAGGATCCGAAGACCCAAGAACCAGCAAATCAAGGTCCGAATGATGCTTCCCATGAGCATTCGCTGCAATACTTGTGGTAATTACATCTATAAAGGCACCAAGTTTAATTCTCGCAAAGAAGACGTAATTGGCGAGGTAAAAATCAGGATTTAGTTTGTCCCAGTTCACTATCGTAGTTTTTTTTATTTATGATTATTAATTATTTTGGGTTTTGGCTGTGATTTTTTTTTTTTTTGCAGACGTATCTAGGAATACAAATATTTAGATTTTACTTCAAGTGTACCAAGTGTTCTGCCGAGATAGCAATGAAGACGGATCCTCAAAACTCGGATTATACAGTTGAAAGTGGTGCCACGCGGAATTTTGAACCTTGGCGTGCCGAGGATGAGGTAAAAATATTAGCTACCATGTTGTACTTTGGTTGTTGTTTATATGTGAGGATTGCTTGTTTGGAAAATAATGCTGTTGTTTGTGGTGGTAGGTGCTGGACGGTGAGAAGAAGAAGAGGGATGCTGAAGAGATGGGGGATGCCATGAAATCATTGGAGAATAGAACTTTGGATTCTAAAAGAGAGATGGACATTCTTGCTGCACTTGACGAAATGAAGTCTATGAAGGTAATTGGTTTGTGGGAAGTTGGTATTTTGATGCTTTGTATTGATGTTATTGGTTAAAATTATGCTCTGGTGATTTTTGTCTTCCTGTGCTGACTTTTGTTTTTGGTTTGTAGTCCCGGCATGCAACTGTCAGTGTAGATGCAATGCTCGAGGCTTTGCAGCACACTGCTTCTGAAAAGGTATGGAGTTTCAGCTATTCGATATATTCTCTCTTAGTTCATTGAAATGAAAAGCAGCGAAGCATTATGTGCATTCTGTGCTTTTACATGTGAATGTGTGAAATCCAAAATAGAGATTCTTGCAGGCATAATGCTTGCTTTCTTCTGGGAACGTTTTCTTTTTTATCTCTGTGTTGTATTGCCTTTGTTCTGACACCGGCAATGGATTTATGTGCTGACAGGAGAAGAAGTTGGAAGAAGAGGATGAAGCTCTTATAAAATCAATATTCCAAGTTAGTGCTCAATTTCTGTACTTGCTAGTTTTTCCTAACCAGCTCCTTTGAATCCCCTTCCTTTCCTTACTTTCGTCTATATGACTGGTTGCCCATACATGGTTTGTTTTGTGTTTAAAATTTAAAGCAAAGCAAAAAGGAGGTTATTAGAAGAATTTCTGATGAAGATTCTGATGATGATGAAGAGTTCAACATGTCAAATGATAAGCTCAAGGTATGAGAATCCTGTAATTCTATTTATTCCTTTTATTGGTTACTTTCTGGATATATGAGAAAAATATGAATGATACAGAATATAGTTGGTGTAATCATTTAAGGAAATTATGAGAAAACGAATCAAATGTGGTTGTAAACTTTCACATGCATTCTTTACCCTAGGCAATTTCCCCATCGGTATAATTTCAAAATATAAATGGTTATAGAACACATGTTTTACTTCTTCCAGAGAAAAGGAATGATTAATCTCAAAGCTAAATTCACTGTCTTTGTACTTTTATTTGCAAATATGACTATTGTTCCCCTTTAATTATTGTTGCTGCGGAGGCTTTGCCCTTTGATTGCGTTTATCACTTAGAAAATATAATGACGGAGCTTTGGATGCATTGAATTTGGAAAGAAATATGTAGATGCTCTTTGTAGGAATGAGCTAGTGTGTATGCTTTAGAGTTTACCTATAGAAAAACTGAAATATTCAATTAATTAGCTCCAAACTTCAAGAATCTATCCCTCCTACTGAAATCAACTTTTCTTGGATTTAGTTTTTAGTTTAGAACTCAGATAGATAAAGGGATGCGAAGGTGTATGTATTAAATCTTGTGCTTTTGGCTCACTGGTCCTGAATTTTGATCATATAGCCGTAGCTGAACCTACAACTGCAAAGACACATAGCAGGAGGGAAGCATATTTATGACAGGTGGGTCAAGAGTATTAACAAGGGGTGATATAGAGCATATATGAATATTTCGCAACCATGCCCATACTTGTGAAAATATTAATATTCCTACAATTATCTTCCATCCTTGCACTTTTTCACTCTACCAAAAAAACAAAATAAAAAAAATAGTTTTATTCCCTCATTTACTGCCCCACTTTCCAACCTTTCCATCTCTACAATTCCAGTTCAGAGAAAATGTTATGGTAATGACTTTTTGGAGTATACTAATTAAGCGACTCCTTATTCATTTAGGCACGAGGAGCAGTTTACCTGAATGCATATTTATCAGAAATACAGTCTGTCTGTGTGACCTTTTACATTCTGCAAGCATTGTGTCTGGATGCATCGCTATCGTGCATCAACTTGTCAATTTTATAAAGTATTTCATCTACTGCACTCATCATGAGCGTAATTGAACCATTTATATTTGCCCTTCTTTTTCATTTGCAATGTATTAAACTTCCAATATAGCAATTTATGGCTTTATGTGGAGATTAAATGGTTCCTTAACTTGAACTTTTGCCTGCATGCATTGCAGAAGAGGAAAGTTGCTGATGAAGTTTCAAGTAAACCAACAGATTCATTAACAAAAGCTAGTGTTTCAGATAGCTCAAATAACAAAGGTACTCTATATCCGTCTTTTACCTTTTCCTTAATTTTTACAGAACTAAAATTCTTGAAGTGCAGTTAGATTAGAGTTCATAATTAGAAGAAGCAAGGAATGAAAAGATGAGTTATATATAAGCTCCTTGTTGACATTGAATGGAGCTATTCATTTATCAATATCGATAGATTGACTATGATGTTTGAATAATGTGACAACTATGAGGCAAGAACAGCATAGATAGCTAGAATATTCTCAAAACACACTTCTGTGGCTAAATGTTCAGTGTATTTCTTCTAAATATCGAACATCTCCTGCAAAAAAGTATATTTTAATATTCAAAATGTTTCACTGCCTTTCTGGTGGTCTGCATGACAGGTCTAATGTATTCAGAAAAAACGTGTGTTGGTGTCCCAAATAGAAGTTATTAATGCTCTATGTAAAAGAATATCCTTCAAATGCTAATGTATTTAGAAACATTTATGTCAGAAAATTTGATTTCCTACACATCACCAAGATCATAATTTTCAGCTTAGGATTGTTACCTTTTGTTTTACTTGTTACATTCATCTGTTATTATGAAATCCTAGGTGAGTCTGACATTCATGTTCTTTGGTTGTCAACAGAAAATTCAAGCGGTTCAGGGACTAAGAATGATAGTAAACCCAGTTTCGGATCCCCGATGATCAGGATATCTGTGATAAAGAAACCAGTTGCATCTTCTGACATTAACAAGCCAGTGGAGAATAAACAAGTGGAGGAGAGTAAAGGCAATGATACAAGCACTGGGCTACAATCCCTATTCCAGAACTATGACAGTGATGATGAGGATGATTAGTAAATGGTATTGTTGTATACCAACATAGCTTCCTTTCCTTGATGAAGTTTTGGAAATCTATTTCACTCTCTTTCGCTCGAGGGGCAATGGTTATGGAATATTTTGTCCGAGTATAAGAAAGTGTCACTTGAAAGCATATGCCAGGCCGTTAGAAAGCGAAGTTTTCCTATGGCTCGGCTCTGGGTGTGCAATGTTAGGCGTTCGCTCTTTGGATTCTGCTCTGCAAACTAGAAGAGACAGGCTCTATTTGAATCAACTTGGAATTACAGATTCTGTTTGATTTAATGGTTCTGATTTGCTTGATGATGAGCATCGGTGTAGATGGCAATTATAGCAGTAAGCGATGGGCAATAAGAACAATGGGAAGTAAAATATTTGTCAGTTAAGGTCCCTTTGTTTTGCAAAATGTTTTCCAAATTTTTCCATGTTCATAATTTACAGTAAAGTGTTTGTTTTTTTTTTTAATATTTTACAGTAAAATTAGTTAATAAAAAATATTTTATAATTAATTTTTAAATTTAGTTTATTTACTGTAAATTATTTTTATTTTATAAAATATTTTATACAATTTACTTACAATATCATTTAATTATTATTTTTATCTAATCATCATCTTCTTCTTTTTCACTATCATTACCATCTTTTCAATTATTAATATCATCTAACCATCATTTTTTTTAACTATCTTCATCTCACTGCTACGATTTTTTCCACCACAATTACCTCACCACTCTCTCAACCACCAGTCTCATCATCACTACAACCAGTTATCACTATTAAAAAAATATTTTATAAGCAGAACATTTTACACATAAAATATATAAAATATTTTTTTACTTGTAAAATATTTTATACAAAATAAAAAATTTTAATTGTAAAATGCCCTCTTGTTTTTTCATGAGAAAACTAATATTCTCTTGAATATAAAAAATTCTGATTTTTCTTTCTATGCAAAGTAAATTTAGATAGTAAAGAAAGCATATGACGGTGGCGGCGGCGGAAAGAGGTAAGAGCACTGTTGGTGAAAAATGAAAGAGAGAGCAAACTGTATATTTTTTTTTAGCTTTTTTTTAAAATTTTATTACCTTGCAGAGAAGGAGAGCGAACAGTGGGGATTTTCAGGGTATTTTTGGTCAACTCACTAATAAAAGCCTTGATAAAAAAATTATATTATTTATGATTTTGGAATTTTTTTAGTTCAAGAATCTCTTTCCCCTCAAATTTCATAACTTAATAAGGGTATTTTACAATTTAAGCAATACTAGATCATTGGTTCATGTTATTAAATTTTTTTAACTTAAAAAAATATTCAAGTGTTATTACCATGTTTTTTAATAAAAAAAAATCTAATCATAAACTTAAAATATGATACATATTGGATGATATTTTTTTAATATTGATATGATGATATATTGAATGATTTTTTTTTCAAATAGTAATATAACAACGTATTGAATTAACCTGAGTTAACATGTTAAATGCGATCTAGGAGACTATAATAACTTATAGAAAGAAAATAAAAATAAATTATGAAAGTTAATTCTAAATTAACCCAATGTTGAATGACGAAATTAAAAAAAAAAGAACAAAAAAAATACTTAAGTCAACCTGGGTTAACTTATCAAATCCGTGACCTGAGTTATAAAATCAAGATAATCACATAGAAAGCAAATCGAAAAAAATTACAAAGCTTAATTTTCAACTAACCTAATATTGAAGGATAAAATCAAAAAAAAAAAAGGAACAAAAAAAAACTCAAATCAATATGAGCTAACTTATTAAACTTGCAACCTTAATTACGAGACTAAGATAACTTCATATAAAACAAATAAAAAAAGTTATGAAGCGTTATTTCTAATATATATAATGTTGAAGGTCGAAATATAATAAATAAATAAATTCATGAGACTAGGAAAACTCTCCTGAAAGCAAATTTTTCTTAAAACAAATATGAAGCTCAATTTCTAAACAATCAAATATTGAATGATGAAATTGAAAATAAAAACTAAATAGAAAAAAAGAAGATTGAGTTGTTGGAGGGTGAAATTAAAAAAAAAATACTCAATTAAAAATACCAAAAAAATAATGAAGATAACTCGAGTCAACCTGTCAAACTTGAAACCCGAATCATGATATCAGGATAATCCTATATAAAGAAAATACAAAAAGTTATGAAACCCAATTAAAAAGAGTATTCAATTAAAAAAGGACTAAAAAATAAACAAAGTCAACTTGGGTCAATTTATCAAACTTGTGACCTAGTTTATAAGATCACGATAACCTTATAGAAAGCAAATAAAAAAAATTATGAAGTTTAATGTACCACTAAGTCAAAGTTGAAGGATGAAATCGAGAAATAATTAATAAGAAAAAGTAGGCTACAAAATTACCCAAGTCAACTCGAGTTAACATGTTAAACCCACAACCTAAGTCATAAGATCGTGATAAATTCATATACGCAAATAAAAAAATTATAAAGCTCCACTTCCAACATATCTAATATTAAATGTTAAAATTGACAAAAAGAAACCTAAATCTATGAGACTAGTATATAATCTAATAGAAAAAATAGAAAAAATAATTATAAAACATAATTTCTAAAACAATTCAATATTGAAGAATGGAATTAAAAAAAAAAATTGAGTTGTTGAAGGTTAAAAATCGATAAAAAATTATAAAGCCTCAAATCTAATATATTTAATGTTAAAATTTGAGATTAAAAAAAAAATCTATGAGACCAATATATAATTCAATAGAAAATAAATTATGAAGTATGATTTTTAAAAAAATTAAATGATAAAATAAAAAAAATAACTCTTTCCTAAAGCCTTTAATGTTTTGTTAATTAATAATAATAATAATTGTCCCCACAAAAGAAAGATTTACATTTCTTTCCTATAGGCTTCATGGGAATTTGGTGGTTCTGCATTTTTGATTGATCGATGCAGGGCCTAAGCTTAATGTTGTATGTTTAGGTAAAATAATTATGTTTTATTTGCAAAAGTGCATTAAGAAATACCAAGTGGGATATAGTTTTCCCCGCGCCACTATTCAGGAATAAATTATTATAGATTGTTACATCAATATGTTTTATTTTTAATTTTTTTCTATTACACTTTTATAGAACCAAATTAATAGCTATTTAAAGCAAATTTATTAAGAAAAGAAAAAAATTTAAAGCTAGGGAAATAAGATGAAAAAAAGTAGCCAAATTTTTTTTTCAAAACTTGAGACTAAAAGTACACTTTGGTTCTCCAACTTTATAAATTATAAACTTTCAATTCCTGACCATTTATGAAATTCAATTTTGATCCTAAATTTTTTTATTATTATTATTTATTTGAGAGATGAGAGAGAAAGTGACTGGATTTCAGTGATAAAAAAAAGAAAATCTTGGTTAAAATCGATTTTGACTATGAAAACGGGTGGTTTTGGTGTCAATGAATTCCTTTTGATAAAGAAAGCTTATACAAGGTGTTTTTTTTTTTTTCCTTAAAATGGTAGATCTAAACTTGAAAATGTTTTTGTTTCGGGTTGATTGTGAGTTTTGGAACTAATTTCTAAGTTGTTAGATGCTATAAATATATTTTAGAAGGTGTTTAAGGTTTTTTTTTTTCCTGTTTTTCCGGGTTATAATATGGTTGAAAATTGGTTTCTCATGGTTTGAAACAGACCAACCTGATTTGTCAATGACCGAAGGTCGTCGAAATCTGGGCAGTCCAGGCAACACGTCGCTTACTATTTTATTTTTCAAAGCATTAAGAGGTGGACAACCCCTTAAAAAAATTAAAAAAAAATTAAGGTCCAGGCGCGTGGGCTACTTTAGACCCACACACCTAGGCCTTTTTCTAGAATCCTATGAACTTTGGATCTTCTTATCGTAAAAAATTGGGCCTTTTTTGTATTTTTATCTATTTAAATTGTATTTTTTTCTTGTTTATTTTTCAATTTTATTATTTGATATTTGATTAATTATTAATTTAATAACGTAATTTGTTAAAGTTTGATTTTTTTTTCCAATCACTTTAATATAATTTTTTTTTTCAATCACTTTAATATTTTGTTCATTATTAAATTTATAGGTGTCTATCTATTTTAGATCAAAAATCAACCAAACACAGCAAAATCAATTTGTAGCAGCAGAGTAGCTTTATTGGTAAAATCTCATGTTATATCAAAATCCAAATCCCTTATCAATAAAAAGGTTCAAACCCGTGGAGTTGTAATTGTAATGTACACTTCGGTAGAGCATGTTGAGAGTGTTATTACGGTTGTTTTTTAAAATATTTTTTATTAAAAAATATATTAAAATAATATTTTTTTATTTTTAAAAAATTATTTCTGATATCAACACATCAAAATAATTTAAAAATATAAAAAAATATATTAATTTTAAACAAAAAAAATATAAAAAAATTATTTCTGATATCAACACATCAAAATAATCTAAAAATATAAAAAAAATATATTAATTTTAAACAAAAAAAATATAAAAAAATATATTAATTTTAAACAAAAAAAATATAAAAAAATTATTTCTGATATCAACACATTAAAATAATCTAAAAATATAAAAAAAATATATTAATTTTAAACAAAAAAAATATAAAAAAATTCAAAATTTTTCATAAAAATATTTTTAAAACACAAAAATAAATAGATCGAACCCCAAGAAAACCATCAAATTTCAATCATTCAAAGGGGTAGTTCGGTGTTTGCACTTTGCAGTATCCTCTCAAGCTCAAGTATCTTAAAAAAGAGTGAGGTCTCCACATATTTTATTGTGAAAGTTAGGAGGATTCCCAGTTTCACCAAAGCAACAACATGCTACAAAATCATCCCTGGAAAGGTTTAGATAACGTAACTTCAACATATATAAACACTGACAACAAAATGTGAAATGGTAAGCAACCATTTCCTTACCAACACAATAAAAAAAGGTGGATCAGGATTTCAACAACGTAACATCTTATTTCTGGCCCTTCTTTTTCCACAAGTCTCCAAACTTCTTGATCCCAGAGCTCTTTCGCTTCACGCTACCAAAACCATCGTCCAAATCATCAGCCATTCCAGGTGATCCGACAAAACCAGCATACCCTCCTGCTGGTGGCTCGAATACACCACCAAAGTGCTTATCCATGGAGCCACACCTCTCTGGAATCCTTCCACTCATCTCCACTCCCCCAGCGAGTACTGCAGCAGCAGCATCTGCTGCTTTTCTCCACTGCTCTGTCTGCACTCTCATTTTCTTCATTTCTGTCTCCAATGCTTCGTTCGCTCCTTCGGCAGCTTCCAGTTTCCCCTTTAACTGGGCAGCATTTGCTTTACTTGCTTCCAGCTCTTCTCCCAATTGGCCCAGCTTCAAGGACACTTCCTCTTCCTTGGATTTGGCAGATGAGATGTACAAATTTGCTTCATTCAGTTGATTCTTCAAGTTCTCATTTTCCATACCAAACACCTCTAGGTCCTTTTGTTTCTCTTCTAGCTTGGTTTTTAGCATATTTATCTCATCATCCTTCAATGCCAGGTCATGAAAAGACAGCTTTTCTGGCTCTGAAATCACTAGCGGTTCAGCCGGTATATCAGTTGGGTTGTTTTCTTTTTCTACCTGATCAAGCAGGTCGCCAGGATCATCCTTGGGCTCAACAGTCTTTTTCTCCACTGGAACTTCAAAAACATCAGTTTCCAGCTGGTTGTCTTCAGAAACTTCATCTGCTGAGTTGCTATCTGCTTTTTTGGAATCCACCTCTGGCTCTGGAACAGCACCTTTCCTGGCTTTTTTCTCCAATTCTTTTTGAGCTTCTTTCTTTGCAGCTTCAGCTGAAGCCAACTGCTCTTTTAGAGTCTTCAGCTCTACTTGTGCTTGGCCAAGCTGAGATTCTAAATCTGCAATGCGGGTTCCAAGCTTCTTTTGGTTTAATGAGTCAGGCTGGGAGCCTCTTGGGGAGCAACGGTCTCCTAGCTTTTCTCTTCGATCAGTTATAGGTCTATGATGCAGTGGGTCGGAATCAGAGTTAGATGTCCTAAGTGGATGTGAGCCTCGAGGAGACTGCCTTTGAGGCATTTCTGATCCTCTAATTATCATTGAAACAGAAAATGGAAACCAAAATAGCCATCAGACATTTTTGACACAATGAATTCGTAAGTTACTGGTAATATTATAGCCAAAATCAAAATGAACAGCAACTTCATTTTCAAAAAACAAAACAAAAAAAGAATTTAGACTGTTAATGCATGCCACTTGTAATGTAATGTGACACTCACGATGTTCATTGTAAAATTGAATTGATTCAAGACTACATTGAGGAAAAAAATTGACAAGGAAATGATAGAACGAATCCAAAGTGATTGAGGATACAGCATCTATAGGACGAGTTGAGTAACCCTACTAAAGTATGGATATTATTTGCAGCTGCATGCAATCAGGAAGCCGAGTCAAACAATTGTTAAATAGCATAAATTCATTCTACTTGATTCGTGGTTGATTTCATCATTTTATACCATACAACAACAAAGCCTCAACCTGAAACTAGTTGGGGCATTTCATGCCATCCAACTGAAATAAAGTAGGTTTCTTCGATGACGCCTAGTTCCTGAGGGATAAATCAATGTATTGTCATGGTTTAAACCAAGCTACTAGTTTAACAACCGATGCTTCATGTTATGATTCTGGCATAAATCAAGAGTTTTATAATAATTTAACCTTGCTGAATGAAATGATAGTAGATTTGGATATCCTATAGAAGAATAGAATTTTGTAAGTACAATCACATCTAAAAGTACATATAAAGGCATCAATACACTCTAACAGAAAAACATGCCTGTAGCCTTTTAATTTGCTTTAAAGCATGTTATAAGTATAAAGCAAGTAAAATCTCTTAATCCAAATAACTTGAATCAACAGTTCAATCAGGGCACGCGCATGCATGTGATGTAAAAACAGTATATTGATAAATGATAGCAGGGTAATGTTCTCTGACCTTGATCTCGGCATTGAAGCACCTAAAGCAATGTTTGTTCAAGAGAGCTGGAAGCAACTGTCATTGGAAATTTGTGTTCTTAGCACTTAATATGTAAACAGAAGGGAAACTTAAAAAAAGAAAAAGAAAAAAGGAGGCTATAATGAAAATGATGAACAAAATATCAGTCCAATTATAGGTGTAAGAATGAAATCGCAATTTGTAATAAAAAATCCAGTGACCTCTGAGCCAAGCTCCAGCAAGCTATATTCCAAGCTATTTTTACAGGATCTTAACTCAACTCTTCTAGTTAACCGTAAAAGGTCAAAGCATGGGCTTGTGAAGCATTTAAAAACTCCCATGTGAAATGAAATAAATCCTGGCTTCACATCTTAATTTGTTCCATGAGCTATATTCTAGAGGGCACACTAAAGAAGAACGAGTGTAGCATCACAAATATAATCAAATAACTTGGAGTAGCAATAGCATTTGCAAAAGCCAACTTCTTGTGACGGTAAACATTACATGAGCCTACGTCCTTGAGGACATACAAGAGCCTGTGAAATGATCATTACTAAATAATGCAGACTTAAGCTTGCTACGCCAACTTTAATGTAAGAAAACATAATAAAGAGAACAGGTGTATATGCCCCCACAACATTGACCTGGCCTAACTTGACATGTTGCCCCAAATACACCACTAGATTTCCTCAGGGAAAAAAAGAAAAACACTGCAATGAGAAATCTGGATCACCAAAAGCTGGAAAACCTACAGTTAAGAAACAATAAATGGAGTACTGTGTTGCATTATTAATATCTCATGGTCCATCAAGAGAAACGGATGTAGAATCATACATTACATCCACCAGACACAAGTAATGAAGAACTAAGATAATCCAACCACCCCAGACAGGATTTTCCATCTTTTTATTTCGCAGGAAAAGCTGGTAAAGAGGTGACAGTTTTACTTTCCACATGGTCTCAACAGGTCCACAATATGCACATATCAGGGGCCTGTTAATCATTATCATTGGGACCCTTTAATGGGAGCAGTTAAGATATCAACTTTACTTCAAATAATTATAGGTAAAGTATAAGCTCTCAAACCACTTGATTAAGATAAAGATCGAGACCTGCCATTTTCAGGACCTAGCACACAGTTCAAATGCCAAGCCAAGCATGACAGAATTTTACTGGAAACCCTGATGAGATGATACCAGTCTACGGAGCAAAGCACATTCATATCATTTGACTTAATTGATTTCCATAGTCACATGATTTCTTTTCTGAAGATTTCCATTCCTTGTTACTCGTAGTCAATCCCTGAATACTAACTAGGCTACACAATTGAAAAAAGTACCATCCAATCCAACTTTTACAAGCACCAAGGCCGCGATATCCTGCCAGTGTGCTTTGTTTTCTTGGACAGTGCAAACGCAATCTTTTAACCACTCCTTTTCACTATCCATATCCATCAATCAAAATATGCCTTCCCTTTCACCCTAACTGCTTTTTAAAAAAGAGAGCTTCGAATCTCAACTTTGGCAGGGGCATTATTGTCCTTTCAGCCCCATATCTCTTCCACCTCTTTTTTTTTACAGAAAAAAGGTGAAGGATGACAACAAAGAAACGTTAAATAAGCGACTGGAAGGTGTCAGAGGAGGAGGGACATGCTCTGCCCAAGAATATTTCTAAAGACAAGAAAAGGAACATGCCACCACACGCGCCACCGTGCACGTGTTGGTGTATTACAACTTCAAAACTAGACATTTTTTAAAGTGAAAAAATAGTAATAAATAGTGATAGTGTTGACTCAATAATTCAAGACACAATTTTTTTTCTCTCGGTTTATTAAAACCAAAGAAATAAATTCAAACAAATCAAAGTACCCAGATAGATCTGAAACAGCATTCATGGATTCGCATGTTTGACCCATTTAACATCTCAACATTGTTTTTTCCTTAAAATGATCAGATGGGAAAATACAAATTATAGATACCCAAAACAGGTGTATGTGTAAAATGAGTGTTTGGTTGCCCAGAAAAAAACATGGACAGACTAAAGCTTGAATTTTATAACAGATTGAATTGTGGGTACTGGGTAGTGATGAGATTCCAAAGTTTCGCTCTTCTTATATTCTCTCTCTCGAAAACCAAATGGATCATAGTTAGAAGGGCAATGGTACTTTGTTGGTACCAAAATATTAAAAAGAAGAAGAAGAAGAAGAAAAACTCAACAAGCTAGCACACATGATTTGCAGAAAAACAGAAGGAAAAAGAAGAATAACAATGAGATCCAAAGAAACTCCTTTTGTTTTGCACGTTCATCAACTACACCTACATGCATTGTTACATACAAATAAATTGCTTTGCTTCTCAAAAACAAAACAAAAAATGAGAAACTCACCTTGGTATCTATCTGAATGCAGAACTAGAACTGTTCCTTAAACCAGTCAGCTCCTCTTGTGGGTTGTAAGAGAGACAGAGTATTCATATAATCAATGATTCCATGAAACACCCTTCGGTAAACAGGTGTAGAGGGAGCTGCTTAATGTCAAAATTACGATACTTCTTTTTTCAAACACAAACACTAAAGACAAGGGAGTGGTAGCCTAAAAAATATGAAGTTAGAGAGAGGAAGACAGAAGTTTGAAGTTTGAAGTTTGAAGTTTGAAGTTTGAAAGAAAGCTGGTACCAATAAGTGAAGGGAAAAAAAATAAAGAAGCAAGGTGACAAAAGGGTAATTTTTAAGGGAAAGGACGAGTGGGCAGTGTGATATGGTGATAATAAATGCAATAAGATAGTGGTGAATCTTTGGAAATCCAACCTCTATCTCACCTCTCCAAGAACTCTTGTCTTTTTTTGTCTCTTTTCAAAGTTCAAACCTTTTTTTTTTCTTGTCTTTTTTCAACTCCACTTCCAATACTGTTCTTAATAGCAAGTCCTTGTAGAACGTATCCTTTTTCCCGCCTGCAGTTTATTATCATGTTCTCCAACTTAAGTTTGAAAATTTAGTAGTAAAGTGTTGAAGAACAAACAAGTGATCAAGTATTAATATTTCTGTTTACTTGTGATTTATAGAAGAATTTACACTCATGGGTTTATTTCAGCTAGCATTACATGTGAAATGCACAGAGGAATTTTATAATTTGAAGATCACCGGAAGCCGAATAAAGATGGAAGTTTTCATTTTATTTTACAAATAGAAAGGTATTCTAAGATCCTCGAAAGTTCAAATTAAAGAGTTTGTTTGCATAAAAGCAGCTTATTTATTATTATTATTATTATACAATCAAGAGACTTCAACTATTTTTTTTATATAAACACGCAATAATTCTAAGAGTGTAGTTGTGGTTGTTTTTCAAAGTACTTTTCGTGTCAAAATGCATCAAAATAATGTTTTTTTATTTTTTAAAAATTATTTTTAAAATTAGCATATCAAAACGATCCAAAATATTCAAAAAAAATTAATTTTTTACAAAATAAAAATAAAAATTTGAAAACATGATTTGTACCTCGTTTCCTAACGAGCGCTAAATATTAGGGGTGTATGGTTGTTTTGTTTATAATCAATTTTTAAAACTTCAATTTTCAGTCATCATTTGGAAAAGCCTTTAATGGGTTTTTCAATGTTTTTGCATCGAAATCACTTTTAACTTAATGTATTATCATTATTAGACTATATCATTCATTAGCAGTATGTCATGGGTATGCTTTTTTTTATTAAAAAAAACATATAAGATTTAGACATTATTAACATTTTTTTCTAGTAAAAAAAATTAAATCATATGGGTTGACTCGATATGACTCGGTTTATTTCATAAGTCCAAAAACAACTCGAATAACTAGTAAAAATATAGTTTAACTCAAAAACATTAGCATCTTTGTTTTAAATAATGAGACAAGAATTTATTGAATCGATTCGGGTCAATCCAAATTAACTTGTCAAATCTTAGACTTGAGTCATGAGACCATGAGACCATGATAACCTTATAGAAAGCAAATCGAAACAAGTTGAGTCAACTCAGAATAGCTTGTCAAATCTTCAACCTGGATTATGAGATATGGATAACCCCATAAAAAGCAAATCGAAACAATTCATAAAACTCAATTTTTAATTAACCAAATATTGAAGTATGAAATTGAAAAATTCAATTAAAAAACAACAAAAATGACCTAATTTAACTAGAGTTAACCTGTCAAACTCATATCCTGGTTCATGAGACCAGGATAATTATATAGAAAGCAAATAAAAACAAATAATGAAACTTAATTCTCAATCAATCAAATATTGAAGGATGAAATTGAAAAAAATAATTTAAAAAGGACCAAAAAAAGACTTGAATCAACTTGGACTCAGGTCATGATACCAGAATAACCTTAAAGAAAGAAAATGGAAACAAATTACGAAACTTAATTCTCAATCAACCTAATATTGAAGGATGAAATTGAAAAGAAAAAAAAACAAAACTCAACTCAACGAGGGTTAGCCTAGAAAACTCACAAATCGGGTCATGAGACCAGGATAACCTTGTAATGAAATTAAGAAAATCAATTAAAAAATGTGAAAAATAAATACTCAAGTCAACCGGGGTTAACATAGAAAACTCATTAGCCTGACATCGAAAAACCGAACCGAAAAAATAAAAAAACCAAACCAAATCGAAACCAAGCTCATTAAAAAGTCCAAAAAAATAGTATAGTTTTTTGTTTTTAATATAAAATAACCGAACCGAACTGCACCAAAACCAAACCGAAAATAACCAAAACCGATCGGTTGAGTTTTGGTTTTTAATATAAAATAACTGAACCGAAACTGGTCGGTTTGAACCGGTTTCAATTTTAATTTTTGTATTTTACAAAATTTAGGTTTGGTTGTTTTTATACGTAAAAACCAAATCGAACTGAAAATGATCACCTCTAAGATAACCTCATAGAAAGAAAATTAAAACAAATTCTAAAACTCAATCCCTAATAAACCCAATGTTAAAGGATAAAATTAAAAATAATAATTTATTCATAATATTTTAAATTTATTAATTTTTTAAAAAATAAATTTAGTTAAACAAAAACAAAAGGAAAAACAATATCCCTAACATCCTATGGTTTGGTCATAATTGCACTTATTTATCAAGTTTTGCAAAATTACACAATGCATTTTAAACTTTATACGCTCATTAATACTTAATATCCTCGCCGAAAAAAGTCAACAAAAATTACCTAATTATTTACAAATTTGTCATTATTTTTCATTTAATAACTAAAATGACCTTATATTAAATATTATAATTTTTTCCATCAAATTAAAAAAAGAAAAACCTATCCACCAACCTCATCCTTTTTTCTCATTGTTGGAGTTTCAGCTGCCTAACAATTGAATAATGGAATGACCAATTTGATAGAAATAGAAGTTGTAATATTTTTTTAAGTCAAGTATCTAACACATAATTGTTATAAAATTTTAATCCAACCCAATTTTAGGGCAAGAAGTCCCTTCAAAGAGTATCCTAATTATGTTTCACAAGCAAGGCAACTCCATCACCTTTATTCGCTTCAAAAACTTGATCTAAATGGTGAAACCAAATTGGGACAGAAATGATCTAAGAGCTTTTACTAAATTTTGCTTAGATCTTTAAATTTCTTGTTTTTCCTATATAAAAAAAAAATTTCAACCTAGATCTCTTTCACTTAGTTACAAATCTTAGTCATTTGCTCTTATTTATAGAAATTTGAAATGGAGGCAAACTCTTCCTAGTCTTGCACTAACAATTATTCAGAAAAAAAAAGAAGAGAAAACAAACATTTTCTTCTTAAATATGATGACTAGAGAGAAAATGAATAAAAACAATAGGACGAAATGCTTGAGAGAAAACATTGTTCACCATCTTCCAAAACTAAACCCTAGCCATCAAGACCACAAACTCAAAACCTAGCCAACACACCACCTCCATAACCACCTTGTTATACCTCCATACCAGTCTCTCTCCCTATCCAAACAACCTAACACCGAACCACCACTTCTCCCTATCCATTATGACAACAAAAAAAAACAATCACCCTCCTATCAAAATTGCCACCATTTTTCCATTTCACAAACCACCACTCATAGTCGAAAGCCACTGCCACCATTTTCCTATCTCATAAATTACCACCCACAACTAAGAGCCATTGTCACTCTTTCCCCCACAACAGCATCACCATAAATAAATCAACTAATAGGTTTTTATCCACTATCACTCTTTGCATAAGCGTAAGTATATTTTGGCTCACCTTCACCTCTCTCGATAATAAACCCAAATACTCCTAACCCCTAAAAAAATCCAAATACAAAACCAAATCCACCTTCTCCCATAAGATTTTGGGTTGAAAACCTATTTGTTGCCTTAACGAGCTTTTTAAAAGCAAACAATTGAATTTGCCTAATTCACTTGATTCAATTAGATAATACCTAGAATTGCCTAGTCAATTGGGTTTTTTTTTTAAAAAAAATGTTGGATGTAGCCTTTAATAAATTCAACTTGGTTTATGGACAATCGATGAGATGATTGAAAAAAATAAAGTTCTTTCTAAGCTTTAGTTTGGGTTTTTTCAGGTGTTTTTAAGATATAGAAATTGTGTTTGGAGGAGAATGTTGGGGGTAATTTTTCCAAAACAAAAAATAAAAACAAGACATGCCCACCTATTTAGGCTTTATTAAAAAACCTAGGCTCACACTTGAGGTTTTTTATATTTTTTTCTTTGGAGTCATATGCTTTATATATATATATATATATATATATATAT
>Ga0307517_10003821_pt1 | contig 23370 bp, 9 predicted proteins | sample 23_EM_MG_FD_194515 | JGI IMG/M metagenome (GOLD analysis project Ga0307517, IMG submission 194515) | Populus trichocarpa ectomycorrhiza microbial communities from riparian zone in the Pacific Northwest, United States - 23_EM | ecosystem: Host-associated > Plants > Roots > Unclassified | place...
GGAGCCATGCTCCACTGTCACACTGTTCACTAAAGTGCACAGTTTTTTTTTCGAAAAACCAGTGCGAGTGAATTAATTCACTCGCACTGTTCACATGAAAAGTTTAGTTTTTTTTTTCTGAAAAACCAGTGCAGTTAATTGATTTCACTCGCACTGTTTACGTGAACGTGAACAATAATTTTTTTTTAAAAAAATAGTTTAAGATGAATTGAATTTACTCGTACTGTAATCTCAATTTTATTTCTGATAATATTTTACCTAATTTTATTACACGCTCAAAAAATCATAGAACTGTAGTTCTTGTCGAATGAATTTTATACGTAATGAAATTGTAAATGTTTTTTAAAAAATTGAGTTTTACTCGAAAAAAAGTATTTAATATTATTTAATAACACTATATAAATTAGAAGGATATCGCATGATGACGTAGCATTTGTGGAATTTGATCGCAATTCTAATTATGTTCTTGCCGGGTCCAACCCAGTTAAAAAAAATTCAGTTTTTATTTTTATTTTAATTGTGTTTTATTCAAAAAATTAGAAGGAGATCGCTTGATGACGTAGCCAAAAATTCAGTTTTTGTTGTTGCGTGCTTAAGAAATCATGGAAAATATAGTCCTTATTGGATAGATTTCGTATGTGATGACACTGCATATAGTTTAATGAAATAATAAAAAATATTTGATATCAATATTATTTATTTCATTATTTAATAACAGTATTTAAATATATAATATTTAAATAAAAATTATATATATATATATATATATATATATATATATATATATATATTATGTTATAACCTCAATTTGAAAATCATTTTTTTTTAAGCAAACACATTAAGCTACCTTTTGTTCAACTTTAATTTCAACTACAGTTTTAACCAAACATATATTTTTTCAAATCAACCTTAACTAAAAGTATTTTTTATAAAATATATTTTTTAAAACCACAACCACGACAACAACCTCGTTACCAACCTTATTTCTTGTTTTTATGGAGAAATTAGTTAACTGTGAAATGATATGAAAAACTTTCACGACACATGCAGTAAGGAAAATCCATAGCACTTAATTAATGGTTATATGGAAAATATTGCTGATGCTATTCTGATATCCCTTCTGTACATGAAGATGATTTGCTGTCATTTTGGCCCAAAATAACAGCAAATCATCCATAGCCATTCTCTTTCGTGCGTGCGTGCGTGTAGATGGCCCTAAATGGTTTTCTGCTGCATTCTACCAGATTATCATCATGCCTAGCTACCCATCTTCATCCATGATTCTGGGCAAGTGAAAACCACATGAATTAATATCCCCGAACTTCATGTGTCACGTGGGCATCTAACACAGGGTAGGTACCAGCAGAGAAGTACAGGTTTTCGGACAATCACCGTTCACTATAGCTTAAAAAATCTACTTCGATATAAACTATGTAAATTTGTTTTCTTTCTATGGCTTTTCGAGTGTCCCGCCAAAACAATACCAGAACAGTACAACTTTACCTAGCAAAGTCTTTACTTCCCCTCGAAGATTATAGCAGCAAGTTGCCCATCCAGGTGGGTATGCTGTGTCACGTCTTATCCTACTCTTCAGCCCCACATAATTTGGATGGATTCTTCTAGATCCATTCACTCGCTTTCTACGAGTTTTGAGACACGGGGAGTGTTGAATCAAGCATGTTCGTTCGATTTGGGAACTGGTTTCCCTTTGAAATACGAGGAACCAGCCGTATAGATAGAAATTGAATTTTGATGTGAATCCATGAAAGTGAAAGCTCTTGAGTTTATAACCACAGGTGTAAAGAGCTCATAGATTCGTCGGCCACATGTAGCCGTACCATGCAAATAAGACGTCAATATCTCAATCTCTCTCATACAATATGGAAACAATTTTTTTGTGTTTTCATGCTGTAACAACAATAATGTGTTGAAAGAACTTCCCAAGTCCATGGCTGTCGTCGTTGGCATCGATTTATGATTCAATTGGGAGCAGAGGTAACCAAGCACGAATTAAGCTGGATTGCCTAAGATCATTCATCAAAAGCTCGATGACAAGTTCATATGGTGGGTACTGCAAAAGAAGCATAGATTCTATGCTAATGATTGGTGACATGTGTCAGTTTAAAGGGCTGAAACTGGAAAGTTTTGGCTAGGAATATTGCTTTTGTGAACACCATGCGTGTCTAGTTGAGTGTCCTTGTTATTTTTGGAGGAAGTAAAGATCTGATTTTGGCTTGATTTTACTCTTGTTCCCCACAGAATATTGTTGATATGGTAGTAGTGTTCTATAAATATATTTTCAAGGCAGTCAATGTAATGGAGCACGCGTCTTCCTGCTAACCTCAGTTTTAAAAATTAACCAGGCATGGTGTCCCAATTTAATTATTTTAGAAAAAAAGTGATTTTGATTTCGCAAAAACTTCAATACATTATTTAAAATAATTACTTCATTCACAATTTATAACGTTGCATTCAATTAGTTTGACACATTTAATTTTGCATTCCGTTGATTTGACACAAGTAATTATAATGGTGAGTCAATTATTAAAATAAAAAAAAAAGCGTAATCTTTAATGGACTACTTATAATCTTGTATATATATTACATAAGTGAAAAGAAATACATTTTGAAATTTTAGATAAAATAACTTAATACTTGTTTAAGAAATATATTAATTGAAAAGTTTGGAAATTGAATTTAAATAACTTAATACTTGTTTAATACATGTTAATTTGTTCGTCAAAAAATAAATTAATTACTTTTAAAATGTGAATTCATGGAAAATAGTTTTTTAAAATAAATTATTTTTTAATATTTAACCGTAGTATAAAAAAATTTAGGTCATCATTGAGGTTTTTATTAATTGAAATTTCCAGTTATCTTAATAAAAACTTGATATATTTATTATTGTCTCACAAAATAATTTATTTTCCACAAGGGATCGGATATCTTTCTATGGGCTCTTCAATTTGTTAATTATTTTTTTGATTAATGTGAGTATTTGGACCAGCTTGCGCACATCTCGACTAATCTCACGGGCCTTGAAGTTAACGACCATATAAGTTTCTGGTGGCTATTATATTAACAATTGCAGAGCTTGAACCTGAGATTATAAAGAGAACAACCTCCTTAATTTCAAGCTTTTACCATTGTATCACTTGCTAAATGATTTCTTCATTTATTTATTAACTCTTAATTTTGGTGCATAATTTTATGGAAGGTAGGTAATGGTAATGATTGATTCGATAAAAAAAACAAAGAAGGAATACTATATTTTTTTGTTGGGAAAAAATCATAACATTTTACTTGGACTCTTTATAAAAGATATTATTTTATCAAAGGCCATAGGCTAATCCTTTGACTTGTGGTGATGAGAATTTGACTCCACGAGAAATTGAAAGCTGCAGAATTAGCTTATTTTTTACGCATATGATCAATTGCAGTATTTTGAAATAAATCAAAGCACTTTTCTTAGCATGAAATAAAAAAAACCAAAAACAATCCTCTGGTTTTTCTATAACATAGCTTAATATAAATTTCTTCATAATATTGGTGAACCAATAAAATCGTATATCGTAGAAAAATAAAAAATTTGAAAACAAAACTTTTTTAAATGATATTCAAGAAAATAGTATTTTGCATTTTTTGATCAGTATCCATGACATGAATCCGTATTGATATGATTTTTCATTTTTTTGACAAATATAATATGTTTTTGTTATTCTAAGTTTTTTTTTAGTTAACTAAGAACTTACTATTCTTGATTTTTAGGTTAGATAATTCATATATAACTTAACCATACGATAAAAGCCATTTCTATTCATATATCACTTGATCCGTGAATGCTTTCACCGACCATTATGAGCATTACTTTTGGCAAAACAAGTTCCCAAGTAAAGGGGGTAATTGTGAATTACTCTCTCCAATGGACTTCTGCAATATTGCAGGCGGACAAAATTTGTCAATCTTTCATCTTTTGTCTTATATAATTACAGCAGGTCCTCCTGATTTCAATCTCGACATGAATATCATTGTCATATATGGGCCTGATCTTAGTCCAAAATAATAACATTAAATTAATTCTTCAGCATCATGGACATGATTATATAATTAAGAACCACAAATATTTAGATCTCTTGCAAATTGTCGATAAAAGTTTCTCAGTTTGACAAATTACGACGACTGTTGAACTGTTTCGCGAGAAATACTGGATACACTGATGAATATTGCTAATGAAGCTACGGATGGATGAAAGCCATGCAAATATTTGTGGCTTCTAAGTTCTAATTGTGTTAGATGCCAGTAGCTAGATTAAAGTTCAAGAAGAAGAAGAAGAAGAAGAAGACAAACTATATAGATTAATGTGATTAATAAGGCTGTCTATATTAAACAGAACGAGACAATTATACATCGTTTACAGACATGATAATTGGCTGATAATATGAATTAATTAGCCATGACTAGATATTGTTGTTGAGCTTCAGTTCTTATCTCTTCTTTCGTCTTTCTAATGAATTCTTCAAACTTCTCGTTCAACTCTTGTGTACTCAGCACTCCATTTTCTTCACCATCGTCGACATAATATTCTGCTTGATATTCTTCTTGAGTAGTGGCATGGAATTCCTCATCATTCAAGGACTCTACCTCCTCGTGTCCTTGAAGAGAAAGTTCACTTCCATGGTCTCCTTCTTTCCCAATAATCAAGAACCCAATTCCTCCATCTCCCTTGTCATCATCCTTTTCTTCTCGATCTCCCACGATGAGCTCCTCAATTTCTCTATCTTCTGTTCGTCCATGATCATTATCATTCACGAACCCATCTTCTTTCGTGACAGCAATGTTTTCTTGCAGGAAACCATCAACATTCTCCACCAAACCTGATCCATCCCCCTGCTGCACTGGCATTCTAGACTCCGATGTGGCATCTTCATACTTCTTGAAAGACTGATGATCATCAATAGTGGGGGCCAAACCCGAGTATCTAGCGACGAAAACTAGGAGTCCATTGCAGAGGAGGAAGATGCAGTTCTTGTCTAAGGTATGGGTAAACAACTGGACAGGGACTGTAGACAAGTAGAAGTACAAGGAATGAAGGAAAGAAGGCCCAGAGGAATAATTAGATAAAAGCAAGGAAAACACTGAAACTGAGAGTAGGAATTGGGTTATTTTCTTTAGAATCCGAGACTCTGTTAGCTTACTCAGGACTCGTAGGTTTGGATGCTTAGCTCGGTTCATCTTTTCTTTTTTTTAATCTTGAAGAAGAAGAAGAGGAAGAGTTAGGAGGGGCTGGTGGTTCCTCGGTTGGTGTGTCAAAACCCAGCAAGTACACCTCTCTATATATAGACCATGGAGAAACTGCGATGGACAGAGATGTGCGATCGTGTCGTGTTCTACAATAACATTACTAAAATACCCTTTCATTAGGGGCATATGGACCAGAAAATCAAGATTTTAGTACCCCTTGAAAGTTGTGTGGTGGTCGGGGTTTGCCCGAGCGGAGAGGGTATCTACTTGAAGAGGATACCTGAACATTCTCAGCCACCCCGTCGGTAAGACGTAGTTATCTGCAAGTTTATATTTGGATTACGTTTTTAAAATGTTTTTTATTTAAAAATATATTAACACATCAAAATAATTTAAAAATATTAAAACAATATTAATTTAAAATAAAAAAATTTAATTTTTTCTAAAATACTTTTAAAATATAAAAACAATCTAGAAGATTTCTACTTTAGAAAGTTGATCATGCGCCAATCACAAGGCGATCGGGACCAGCAACTGCACTAAGAAACCAGCAACTGCACTCAGAAAAGAAAAGGAGATTCACTTTAAAAAAAGCTAACTACTCTACTGTAGATTTCCATTAAAAACAGAAACATGTTGTTTTTTTAGAGTATTTTGAAATATTTTAAAATAATTTTTTATTTTTTAAAATTTATTGTCAAAACAATCTAAAAGAAGTAATTTGAAGAAAAAAAACACCTTTAGAGATAAATTAGAGTGGTTCCGAACCGCGTAGAAGACAATATTTTGAGGTTTTTCCTCGAAGGATAAAGGGATGTCGCTGTAGGTGTAGTTGATTTGGATACTGTAGCGCAGGAGGCTTCAGAAGGAAGCATTTATAATAAATACTCTCTCTATTGTTTTCAGCAAACTTCCCACGATACCAACTTCAAGCATCATTACATAATTGCGATCGGACCAATCTCATTGGTCACAATATCTTTCCACGTGTTAGCATTTTCACACATGCACTCCCAGTAAATAATTAAAGTTTTTTTTTTAAAAAAAAAAACAAAAATAGAAGGGTTAGTTAAGTAAAATAATAAAATGGGTTCAGGACTAAGTAAAATTGCCCTTTTAACCTTTATTCTTGTATTTTTTTAAAGCTTTAGCTGAGGGTGAGGGGTAGGATGATTTTTGCACAACATCAATTTGTTATTCTTAATTTGTTTGGGCGTAGCACTGACTTTATATTTTTTAATAATAGTGTATTTATTGTATTGCCCTTGAAAAGTAAACAATTAAAATCTTTGATTTAGGAGTTGTGTGGTGGTTTTAATTTTGTTATGAATAGTTAAATTACACAGGTATCTTTAATATGCAAATTTGTTAGTCTTGATTTCAGGGGCTTGATTGTCATTTTTTACTGGTTTTCTTTTGTTATTGTTATTTAGTCCAAAAGCATTTTTTATATATAATTTTATGAATAGTTGGATAACTCCATTATCCTTGCCATTTAAATTTTTTAGCCTTGGCTTCAAGGGCTTGGTTGTAACCTCATAAGGGTATTTTGTTATTGTTGTTTAGTCAAAGGGGAATTTTTGGTTTTTCGCACATAAAATAAAAGGCTACTGATGTGTGCCTGACACACATCATCCTCTCTGTCGCCTTCGAGCAGCGTATGTGACTGATGATAGTGGTTCAAATCAAGCTTCCGTTATATTATTTGATGTGTCTTGGCCGACAAGGGTCTTTTTATAATTCATTTTTTGTTTTCCTTTAAAACTAATTTTTTTTTAGTTTTTCTATGTTTTTCGATTTTTTATTTTAAAAATCAAGTTTTAAATGTACTTTATATCTTACGGACTCGAATGCTAAATACAAATTGGAGAAAGGGTCCAATGTTTCTAAAACACGAATAATCTTAGTTACTTTTTTTTTATTATTAAAAAACAATGTTTAGGTAATACTTGCTTTTCTTCGAAATCAAAGCAAACGTTACTTTCAAAGAAAAATGTTTTTGTTTCCAACCACTAGCACAATGGCTTATTTAGGTTCCTTTTTATTTATTCAAATGACAGCTTTCTCCATTATTTTTTTTAAAATGACACTTATCAAAGATATTAGTACTTTTCGTAATTATATTTCAAAATCTTTTTTTATTATGATTTTATTAAAATGATGCGTCTTGATATATTATCATCTTACGATGTAATATCGAAAGCTTTAACCGACAATGAAAGTGTAAACTTATTTTCTTGTACAATGTTACAAGAGTTCAATGTCAAGCACCCATAGGGTGTTGCACCATTATAGCATCACAAGTTGGACAATTACTTCCAACTAGTTTACACTACATGTCATGCGACGAGTCATATAAAAAGTTTTTTAAAAAATTAATAAAAAATATTAATATCATACAGAACTATTTGATATTTTTATTAAACTTGATTTAGTTGGTTAATCTTGATATTTTCTTATCTGACTTCTTGTCTAGCATATGTTTAACATTAAACTATGTAGAAGTTATCTTAATATATCTCATTTAACTTGGCCGATTCAAAGACATCCCGGTTAACCAGTAAAAAGAAATTGAGGATGAAAATGGGGAAAAATAATGAAATTGACATAAATAAACCCTTCAGACCCAAGTTCTTGCACAGTCCAAGTTAAAAATTAAACCGTGTGCGAGTTTTTCTAACATGACCGAATCGACTTGGTTGGTCAAAAAATAACTTGGTTGACCAGTAAAAAAACAGTCTAGAGTAGAAATTGAGAAAAGAAAAATATGAAATTGACAAAAAAAATTCTCAATCCAAATTTTTGCTTGGCTTAACTTGGCTTTAAAACTAAATCTTGTGAGAGTTGTCTTGACGTGACCAAGTCGACTTGACATGTCAAAAGGTAACCTAGCTGACCAGTAAAAAAAATGATTATGATGAAATTGACAAAAAAAACAAACCCTCGATCTATCTCCTTTCTTAGCCTAGGTTTAAAATTAAATCATGTGAAAGTTGTTCTGACATGATCCAACTAACTTGGCCGGTTCAAGAACAATTCGGACAATTGATAAAAAAAAGATGATGAAATTGAAAAATAAAAATAAAAATAAAAATGAAGAAGAAAAAAAGGCGCATCACAATGAAGCTATGTAACGATTTCCAAGTTTTTTTTATTAACGTAGGTGTTCGGGCTAACTTATGTACGCATTAACTAATCTCACGGGTCCTGAAATTAACAACCATGTAAATTTTCAGTAGCCTGAAGTTTCTAAAACTTAAATTGATGATCTTTAGATAATAAATATATATTCTAATCAATTAAGGTGAGGGTTTGATTTCCAAGTTTTTTTTTTTTAGTTTAACGTGGGTGTCCCGGCCAGCTTGCGCGCACCTCGACTAATCCCACGGGCCCTGAAGTTAACGATCATGTAAGCCTCCAGTAGCCATTATATGAGTAACCACATGGCTCGAATTTAAGACCACATAGAAAGCAAACCTCTTGATTCGATTTCCAAGTTTTTTAAAAGGCTGGGTGCTAGCCTCCAATAAGGCTAACAATATTAACACTCGAAAAAAAAAAGCATGGTTGATTGATTCCTAACCTAACTTCCTTGCGATCAACACATTCTACTTGTAAGCTCGTACACACGTGTCAGCTGCAAGAGATGGGTATCTCAATAATTTTCCATCACATACAGCACGGCTCTCACATAATATTCCTTGTAATGACAGGTCTGTTTTTTTTTTATGATTGCCTCGCTCTTTGGTATATCTTCTTTTGGAGCTTTTCAGATGAGAACTGCCTTCCTTTTGCTCTGCGGTCTACAGCACGTAAAGTCCTCTCTGCCTAAATTAGTCAACAGCAGATTAAATTTCAAAAATATTTATCCACGCCCCCATTATTCAAGCTTATCCTGAAAAAAAGATAAAGAAAAATCCAGGTTTTCATGAATAATAGCAGATATAAATAAATGTATATTATTGTGTGCGGTTATGCCTTGTTTAAAGATTTGCAAAAATAAATTATGTTAAATTGGTGTGAAAGATCACCCTCATACCTGCCTACTAATTCCAGTCCTCCCCATAATCATATTCATAACTGATAGTACGTTTATTTATGATAACTTGCAAAATCCAACACAGGGAACGGAGACTTTGCTTCAACTCCACTGCTAAATCTAAAGATTTCCAACATGGACTCGTTACAGGAAGTGGGGTGGTTCACTTGCTTCTTGTCCTGCTAGTGCCTAGGAAAAGGTTAGCTCATGGGAAGAAAATGTTTCAAGGGTGATCTGGCCACAGGAATATATGCTCCCATGGCAGATGCCCTTTTCTCATCTAGGGCGTATTCCTTGCGAAGCAAGTCAAGCTTCCACTCGGCCTCCATTTTCTCATAATCTGCCTTGGGAAGTGATGAAGAGGCATTTGGAACCCATTTGGACGTGCTTCTTCTTTTGGCAATATTCCAGCAAGTCCCTCTTTTGCGTCCTTCAAGCTCTCGAGACATTCTTGGATGTGTCCTTGATCATTTTGTCTGCGTGACCAAAAACTTGAGCAAATGCAGAATTGAGAAACCATTCCAAGGCCATCCTTCCCAAACTCAAGAAAAAGAGCAGGAAATTAAAGGCAAGAGCTTAAAGAACAGACCTCACCTCTATTAATATATAAACAACATCAACGGCTACATATTCATTATTTTGCATAAATTATCTCAATCGATCAAGCAAGATAGTTTTTTTTTTTTTAAAAAAAAAAATCTCTCTATTACTGGGGTCTCATTAAATGCATTTTTTGAAAGAAATCACTACACCATTAAACAGTTTTACCGACGGGTTAATTCCGTCGGTGTAAGGCACGCAATTCTTCAGTAAAATTCTTACCGATGGCATCACCGACGGAATACGTCCGTTGGAATATCGATCGTCGGTAATTTCCCGTTCCGTCGCTAACTCTGTCAGAAAAAAAAAAACCAAACACCGACGGTCTTACACTGGAAGACAAACATCTATATTCCGCACTGGACTGCTCGGACCTGGTATGACCATAGATAAAAACATGAACGATGATGGCAAGTTATAAACCGTTAGTATGACCGGCCAACAAGAATAAGGAGCAGCAAATGACCCGAATGGGTTGAATCCGTTTGTACACAACCCAAGACGGACGTTCCTTGATTCAGCTGAAAAGTGAGGATGCACACTGTAAAAGTGTTTCCATGCTTCGCTGTCAGAAGGATGCACCACCATTCCATCAACCGCATGGTGATTGGTGCCATGTTATGTGCTCAGCAGTCCTTGGTGACATGAATAACCTCTGCAGTCTAGGTGTGATTGGGAAGTATCTGAGTTTTTTATATGCCACGAGAGTCTTTCCCCTGCCAGTTCTGGGTTTGTAACGGGAATGCCCACATGTCATGCACTTGGCCAGCTTAGCATTTTCAAGGTAGTATAACATGCAGAAGTTAGGGCACATGTCAATTTTCTAGTATCCCAAACCAAGGGGTTTCATCATGGACTTTGCAGCATAGAAGTTTTCTTTCAGTCTGTTCCCTTCAGGTAAAATGCTTATCGCCCATTCGATAATCTTGTCATAACCGGCCTCACTCAACCTGTGATCTAACTTGATGGTAAACACATGTGCTACGGCCGATAATTTACTGTGGTTCATATAGCCATTCCATAATGGTTCGTTAGAATCTTTCAACAGATCAAAAAACCTTGCTGCATCTAAATTAGGTTCTTCTACGATTGGACATTCACTAACATTACCTTCACTCATTCTCATTGCATCCATAACCATATTCCGGTAAGGATTACTGTTGTCATTTCCAACTTCATGCACGTTGCTAGCACTAGAAGTTGACCCAACCACCTTTGCTACCATGCTCTCATTAGGAACAAATAGTTCTCCGTGTGCATACCAACACAGGTAATCCTCCATGAACCCTTTGGTTAGAAGATGCATCGTTACAACATTTTGATGCAAAAACTTTTTTATTTTTACACTTCATGCATGGACACCTAATACCGCCATCAGTAAAATTTCTCGGAATAGATGTTGCGAAATTAATAAAACCCTGAACCTCGTTACAATAATCCATCATCCGCAATCCTTGGAGTGAGTCCCGATACATCCATGAACGATCATCCATGACTTCTATCGAACCTCTATAAAATTATGACGACAACATGTATTAATTAACTATGTTACGTAAATAAATTTATAAAAATATTGGTTTGCCCCGACATTATCCAACAAACTAAAAAAACACTTATGTTAAATATTCATTATCAATTATCAACTATCAACGTCCATACAAATTTATACATATATAAATTTACGAAAATCACAACTTCGCAATAGAATTGATAAAAATTAAAACGGACTCATTAAACAAGTAATTATTTATTTCATCACAATACATCTAATTCGGTGTAATTCAAACAAAGTTTCAACAATTTACAAACAAATACAATTTGACAAGATCTAAAACAAACTATAACAACTACAAAATTATACATTCATACTACAAGTTTCTTTGACAAATAACAATCAAACAAGTACATACGTTAACAAAATACATATACTAAAAAAATAATAAAATTTACATTTAAATGTTAAAACTAAAAATGATAGATTTACTTACAAAAAATGATAAAATCCACAATAAATTGCTCAGAGAACGGATGTTATGACCACGTACAAAAGTATAAGAAACTTGAGTGCTTGTGTTGAGAAGAGGGGGAGAGTTGGGATGGGGAAGAAGAAGGGGAAGAAGAAGGAGAAATAGAGGAAGAGAGTGTCGGCAGAGTGAGTATATATTGGCTTTTACCGATGGAATCACCGACGGACATGTTCCGTCTGTGAGTCCACCGGTGACTGTGTCACGTCAGTGTACGGAGATCCCGGTTTGAATCCCTCGGTCATTCCGATGGTAAAATCATCTGAAAAAATCCACGTCATCACACCATTGCAACTTTTCAAAAAAACTATATAATTCGTCGGTGATATGGTTGGTATATACCAACAGACGTATTTCGTCGGTATATACCAACCATATCGTCGACGGGGATTGTCTGTCGGTATATACCAACAGAAGTAGAGAAGGAAATTATTTCAGTCGGTAAAAATTACCAACGAAAAAATTATGTCGGTAATTCTGTTGATTTTCGTTGATTTTCTGGTAGTGAATTGTATAGACTTGGACTAGATGGCATGTTGTTATTATGGTAGTTGTTTCTCTTTTGATATTTGAGTTCACTAACTTCTTTCGAAGTTGACGACGAGAAATATTAGCCATTTGTTAACTTTCTAATTTTCCAAGTGGCTTCCACTAATAAATTTGAAGGGCGTTATTAAGCTGGGGTTGGTGCGTATTTAAGGAGCCATCGTGCTACTTGTAGTGATGTATGGATAAGGACCAAAATTCAGAGTTAATAGATAAATTAGAGGGTTAATGTCACATATTATCCTTTTATTCTTTAAATTAGATGTTAAAAATTAAGAAAAAATAATAAAATTAAGGCGAAATGGTGTATACTTTACCTGGTAATTTTATTTTAATTTCTCTAATATTATTCTCTTAATTTAATTTTATAATAGTAATATTAATGTAAGGATGAAAGGCTTACTGTGTCCCAACGTTTTTAATTGTAGTTATTATGTTCTTGTACAGTGTTCAATTCTCTAATATGTTTTTATTATCAAATCTTTTCGGTCGAATTTGAAAAAATTGTATTTTCCATTTCAAAAATGTCATTAATAATATCATTTTTTAATTCCTTGAAAAAAATTAAAATTTTAGTGATTGACTAATTTCTTAAAACTTTCCAATAATTTTGAGTAATTTTTTATTATATCCTTGTATAACTAGAGGATTTTTTATATGAAAAATACTATTTTATCTGTCAAAGAATTAATTTAATTCAAAAGTTTAAGCTAGTAGGTGAGGTCCCAAGATATGATTTATATTATTCTCTAATACATCCCCTCAAATGAAAGCCCTTTGAGCTTGAAACTTGCACAGGTCCACATTATATTGTGCTTAATTTTTATCAAATAAATTAGAATGGTGAGATTCGAACTCGTGACCGCTTGGTCATTAAGGTTCTAATACCATGCCAAAGAACCAATTTAACCTAAAAGCTTAAGCTATTAGGTGAGGTCTCAAGACATGATTTATATTATTTTCTAATATTATCAATTTGAATGAAAAACATATACACAAGGAAATATGTATTTGAAATATGTATATTTTTTTATTATTTTATTTTTTTGTATTTGTTGTATTTTTTTATTTGAATACTCGTATTCATAAAATATGGTTAATTAAGTATTTTCGTTAGTTTTGTTATCAAAATATTGATGTGATAGTTAACTCTTTGATGTATCCGATATCCAAGGAATTTATGAACATCACTGTACTATGCACTATGCAGTAGATAATTAAGTTTTTGTGTGTTTTGAAATTTTAAGTCTGAGGCTGATATTTGAGGCATTCCTGCATGTGGCTGGCAATGGATTCTCTTTCCACATCTGTTCTTCTCCATGGTGTCTCTCTCTGCTCATATCAATTTCTGCAATTACTGTCTTGGCTGCTTGTGTGGTAAGTCTACAGTTCAGTGATAGCATGTACATCTGTTTTTCCCAAGAGATTGACGATGCCACGAGCTATTTCATTTCACACTCAGCTGCGCCTCCACTCATTTAGTCCTGGTCTCATCATACTCGACTGCAGCATCTTCCTTCTACTCAGTGATTCAAGAATTCCATGCACAATAAGCCCTACTCATTAAAAGTTTCATCTTTTTTTTTTAGTTTAACGTGGGTGTCCGGGCCAGCTTGCACGTACCTCGACTAATCTCACGGGCCCTGAAGTTAACGACCATGTAAACCTCCAGCAGCCATTATATGAGCAACCACAGGGCTTGATTTCATCTTTAACCATTCCTGTATTTGTCTGTTATTTCGCTCTCATTTTCGGGTTGCAATCAAGTGAAGTTGATCGGAGACAATTTAAGTTCAATGCAACCGAGAAAGCAATAGACAGAGACACCATTCCTTGTTTTCAAAACATAATTAAATTTAACTATTTTCTTTTATGCATTGGCACATAAGACATCATCTTCAGCTTATTTATAATTTCAATCGCCATCCCTAATGTTGATTTCCGTTGTATCGTTATTATATTTATGTCCGAACAACAGCCATGAGAAATTCCATGAAAACAGACCGGAATACATGCTGCTTTGTGTTTAAAACTTTCATGATGATTGATGAACTATAAGATATTGAGGTTTTACTTTAGCGTTTTTAGTGTTCATTGTTGTTTCTCCTCTCATTAATCTCTGTGTGAATTTTTTTCAAAAACTTTCAATTTAATTCTCAAACTTTTATTTTTGTACAATTGAGCTCTTTTCAACTTAAATTAGAACTCAATACTTTGTTTTTTAGAGGGAAGGTTGGATTGAAAGACAAAGAATTGAAGTGAAAAAGATGGATAAAATAGGAGGCATCTTTTAAATTGGTTTGCAAAGTTCATTTTAGCCCCCCAACTTTTTTAGCTATTAGGTAACTAGTCTCTAAACGTTAAAAAAATCTGTTTTGATACCAAATTTTATTTTTTCAGTTCTTTTTTGGTGGAGGAGAGAGAGAGGGTCGCCAGATTCCTGCATAGAGAGAGAAAATTATCATTGGTGATGATTTCGACCATCAAAACGGTCTATTTTTATGTCAAATTGTTCCGTATAATGAGAAAAGTTAAGATTGAGGGTTATTTTCCCTTGAAAACACCTACAAACACATACATGAGCTCATGAAGATTTTTTCGGGTTGATTTTATGTTTTAGGGTTGTTTTTTTTTTGTGTTTTTGGAAGCAATGGATTGGTTTAGCAAGGCTTTTAGGGTGTTTCCTGGGTATTTTGAGTCAAAACGGTTTGAAAATAAGTTTTTGGATGAAAAAACAACAATCATGTTTTTGTATGACAACAATCATGTTTTTCCAACAATAAGTTTTTGGATGAAAAAATTGGTTTGACACATCATCTTTTTTTTTTCCAAACAATTAAATTAAGAAAAAATAAAATTAAAGGCTCGCAATTTCTAACAATTTAGAATGAATATCTTACAAACAAAGACATGGTTAATTTCTGACAATTCATCTAAAGATATTATGAAAGATTATCTTGAAGTTTTTTTATATATAAAGGTTGGAGTATTGGAAGTCATAAATGATGAGGAGATAAGTTTGAATTAGAAGACAGTGTGAAGGAACTACATGTAGACTTCATAGGAGCGAAAAGTATAACATTAAATATGGATGTTTTTTTAGCGTGCACGTATCATAAATTAAATTTTGAAATTCATGAATCAAAGACATGTTACTTCATGAATATGTTTGCTACAATGTTATATTTGAAATATTTATTTTTTTTAGCGTGGTTGAGTTCAATTTTTAACAACTAACTCGAGGGTGAGTTTTTCGCAAGTAAAAATGATTAACGTGGGGCATTTTCTTCATTATTTTTGGTATAATTATTTTTATTGTATTATTTACTTAATTGTTAAGATTTTCTAGGTTTTGAGGAGTTTAATAAGAGTCTAAGATGCAGTTTAATAAATCAAATATAACTTTTAATCTGATTATTGGATTAACATAAGATTCTCACAAAAGATTTTGAAGGTCTTGTTTTTTATTGGATTAAAATTTCATGATGATCGAAAATCAAGAAGGCCTTCAAATGAGAACCGGAAGTTACTATGTGAAAATCTTTTTATTTATCTTATTGTATTTGTATTTTTTTTATTTAGCTTAAAATTTTTAATTTAATTAATATTTTACTAGTTAAAAACCTAATACTAAATAAATGGATTTTATTAGTTAGATAAGTTTTAATTTGTAATCATGTCATCTAGAACTAATATAAATAGAAATGTAAAATTTATTTTGAGAACATTTACATTGAAAATTTTATAAAATATCAAAGATTTTCTTTCCTCTAATTCTTCTACATGTTAGGGCTGTAAATCTAAGACTTAAAAATCTTAATTTTTATTCACGTCAGTAGGGAAAAAACACATATATCATCATTGTAATGAAATTTAATTCACTATTTTATATAACATACTTATATACAATATTAAATATTTTGTTTTTGAAGAATTATATTTGAGAACCACCCCTCATGAGCTTTGGGGCGGTTCGTCGACTAGGATTGTTATAATCTCGTTTATAAATAATTATTATATGTATTTGTATGCTTCCTATTTATTATACAAGAATATCGATGGATCTCATACCGTCAAAAATAATTACCCCAATTTTTTTATAGCTTCATAGCAATTTCTTTTCTTTTTTTTTCAACTTATTATCAATGTTTAAATTTTTTTTAGTGATTTTAAAAAACTATATGCCAAAAATAATATCAAAAAGTAATAAAAATTTCAAAAATATATAATATAATTTATCTTCTCGATGCATATTAAATTTAAATTCTTAATCACTTTCTATTTTTTTCAGAAAATATTATTATATCAACTAAATTTCATAATTTTATTAAAAAAAAAGAGCTTAATTAAAAAATAATAAGAGTACAAATAATACAAAATTCAATTTTTATACTACCATAAATTTTTGAAAAACATAAAAAAAAAAAAACCTTACAAGAATTAATCTAGTATTCATTATATATATATCTTAAATTGAACTTAAAATGGGTTTTTAATTGATATAAATAAAAATAATTAACAGCACGTGTTTTAGTCAAGACTTTTCTCATTCTCTCTATTTCTTGAGCTTGTTATCAAATATCTCTAATCTTTGCCTAGGAGCAAACAGAGAGTTGCTCCCATTTTACTATTGCATATACAGATAAATAGATAGAAGATTGTTATGGACCTTACTGTCAAGAGAGTTTTCCAGCAATTGAACAAAGGCACTTCAGGTACGTTATGTGAACTGATAAAATAGAAATCAAGAGAAAGACATTTCATAACATCGACAGAAAATGGCTATCATGTCTTAATGGGTGTTCAATTTCTGAAAAAAAAAAAAACAAAATTAATAACAGAATAGCTAGATTTTTGAAAGCCTAGATTGGCAATAGGACTACAATTATTTCAGTGCTAGAAAATCAGTGGCATGCATCCAAGTGTTGCTACAGGGAAGAAGAAAAACTCAGTGAATCTCAATCTCTTCAGTAATCTCGATAGTTTTGTAAGAAATATGACTCCAAAAGCAGGGGATCAAAAATCACAAATTCTCATGTCAGACATTGAAGTTATGCAGGGAAGTGAATTTCAACAATCCTTATCTCATTAAGAGGGAAACCGGTTTTTAATGGAATGTGCTTTCAATATCTCCAACAGCAATCTTCACTTTCATCTCCTTGTCTACCAAAAATTCATTTACTGTATTGTACACTAACCCCGAGCCTCAACGATGCCAGATGCGACCTTGCTGCCTCTGTTCTTGCATTCGCCTGTATCATCATTTGAGCAACTCAAAATGCCGTTCAAATAAAATATCATTTCATGTACTCAATTTACTTCTCACATTGGTGTCTCAGCTTTCTCATCACAGAATTTCACAAATTCAACAAAAATTAAAGGACAAGAATGTAAAATACCTCTGATAATCTTTAGAACGCTCAAGGAACTCTTTTCCTACATCTTTTCTTTCATAAGATGCCAACACCTTTCTGATATCAGATGGACTGTTGCGAGCAACATCTGTGTGCAAACCAAAATGGGAATACATTTTATACAATATTAACAATAATAAAGAATTGTGATGATGATTGAAATAAGGTAATAGCCTGGGTATTTACTCCAGGCTCATTGTATAGAGATTGATAGATAAGAAAGTTCTATAAAGGGAAGAACTGAAGGTATACTGGAGTCTCAGCGCTTCATAAAATAAACCAAATCCCATCAGTAACAGCAAGGGTTATAATATTTTGGCCTTCTTTATGGCTGTGCCTCTTCAAGAAAAATGTTCATAACTAGTGTGCAATGAAATCTAAGAACACAACCGTTTCAATTCCATGAGGACAATCAAATGAACTGTTATATACTCATGCAAAAAGGAAATTCAACTTTACTTACACTCGAGAAAGGGAATGAGATCCAAAAGTGCTGTATCCAGTGGTACTTCACCCATTTCGTCGGTCTTAAATGGCTTAATTGGGACACAGTTTTCTGGCTGAAGGCTATTTTCAAATGCATGGCCACTCACATAGAGAATTTTACCTGGATCCCTATTTAGTTTTGAAAGATCCTGCAAACAATAACTAACATCAAATACAGCTTTTCCATTTCACAAAAACACAGTAAAAATAACATTAAGAATAAAACACCACGATGAAATAGAAAATAGTGAAAAGCTTTAGAGGCATTGCCACCATTACCACATCTCATTAAATGGTGCTAGCATTTTGAGAGGTAGCACCACACAGCAATACGAATAGTATAATGCAAAATGGTAGAAATTTGGCAGATATGGTCTATGAGAATTATAAAGCTTCACCAAACCTTTCCAGACACGACAGTGCTACACTAGCTTCGCAAAACCCACAATGGTAGAGACTGTTTTGCAAAAAATTAAAGCTAATGAGCTGAACCCCAGTCCAAATATCAGGCCCTAACTTCAGAGTGTTTCAGCTCTTATCCTCAAATTCAAAGACCACTTAACAGCACCTCATATGTAGATATATATCAGTTTCATTTATGATTCCATCCCAGAATCCAGCCCACCTGTAAACTTTTGCCAAGGCCTAGAGCTTCACTTTTTTTCGTCGCCTTTGTTTGGGGCTTCAGTTTATATCTAAATCTTATGAACCTAAGATAGAATTTCTAACTTTGATTTCCAATTTCATCCTTAGGGTGTGTTTTGGCATTGCAGTTCAAGAAATGCAGTTATAGGAGTAGTTAGCCAAAGATCCCCATTAATGCTTTGGCCAACAACAATTATAAACCCCATGAAATGTATTTGCATTCCAAATCACCATTTCAGGCACTCTTTATAACATCCACAAACTTAGCAGCTTCACATCTAGGACATGAGAGTTTAATCAGAAATGGAAACTAACATCCCTGATTTGGAATGCTTCGTGTATAGAATGAATATGCCCTTATTTTAGATTGTAGACATGAGACTTTCTGGTTTACAGAAAGGCAAGCAGCATAACAGTACCAATTTTAACCAAGTAAACAAATCCAAATTACAGACTTTTTGGTGAAGTTCAATCGTTACCATAACTCACAAATCAAGCAAACTTGAAATGAACGTGAAGAAAATCCTGTATGTAAAACCCTTACATGTGCCCAACCAAATCACGATGATGAAGAATAATGCAGAACTAAGAAATACATGCCAAGGCGAATAGAATGCCAAAAGCCCCAAAACATACTGACAAACAAAATTTGAAATTCTGAGAAATGACTTCATAGGCTTGGTTACAGAATTTTATCAAACTGACTCAGTTTTGCAGATAAGCATCTTCAATTAATTTAACAGAACATTCTAAAGAACGGTTATCAACTCCACTATAACAAAATCAAACCTAGATGCTTAAATGTAATTCAGTAAGCAAAAACACACTGAGAACCGTGCAATGTTTCCAGCTGGATAAACATTAGAAGGACCTCTAATGCCATCATCAGGGCACATGCAGAGGACAAATTTTAACTTCCAAACAGAGGGAGAAACAACCATGGAAACAATCTTGTACAAGCTGCAAATGTCAAAGTAAAAACAAGAATAATGGCAAAAACTGAAAAACAAACCATCACCCTTAAAGGAAAACTCTAAAAGGCACATAAAAGAAAAGAAACGGTGAAAATAAATGGCATGTTGAAAGCAATCAAATATAACAGATTACTCTATAATGCTTGCCATCCTGATACTTGGTAGCACTCCTTGATAGTCTATATCGTATAAAGTGGTTTGTATCCAACCTTTCAACAACAGGATCAACATACTGCAGAAGCCAGAAAAGGAAAATTCATAATGAGCGACTTCATGGATTATAAAGATTACCCAAAACTGGGAGACGGGGAAAGGGGAATTTTGTTACCATACTCAGCTGGTCAGAATACACAACAATTTCATAGAACCGTCCAACATGTTGCAAGAAGTCATCTACTCCAGGTCGTTTGAATGTTCGCCAGCCTCTATCACGCTTCACACGGAGGCACAGAGAATATTTTCATTACAAATTCACCAGATACAAATGTTATGTGCATATACAAGTAAGAAGTGGACAGCAAGCACATATAATTTTATACACTAAACATACAGAGACAGTAAGGCTAAAGGAACATCTCATTCTAAATTGGTTACTTACCCGAATAGAAGTATCAAATGACTTGGATAATCATGCCAAAACTATCATACAAGATTTAAGTTATCATGCAAACTCTGAAGACATGTTTGACACTACATACTTCCAGTAGAAGCCTTACCTTCCAATCACTATAAATTATTGTCTCATTAAGATCTAAAACTAGCGTAAAAACATGCTGCTCCGCAGGATGCAAATCAGGAAGAAGCTTTTCTGCAGCTGGTTCAGTAAAACCCTGCATGAAGCAAACAGAGTTCATTGTTTATAAAGGAAATGAAATGAAGATGTAATGGAAATTATGAACTCATAACAATATTTGCACTCACTTTGACATGTTCTTCCAGCAGCCTCCTCATATCCAAGTAAAGTTCCACTGCTTTAGCAGGAACTGAAATATAATAGGCAGAAAATGATATTATTCTAATGCCAGCAATTATCAACAGAGAACATATCTGCCACGTAGCAGCAAAGCAGGTGTGGAAGCATCACTTAATTACAGTTGAACAGCCTGTAAACATGCAAACCTAACTACCAAAAAAACATCATCGCTCCCATAGCTAGATTTGGCGTGTATTTCAACATTCTAGAGGTGTGATATGTTTCTGCAATTGGCACGCGTTGATAACAGGAAAAAAAAAATCCAAGAATCAATCTTGAGATTTCAAACTATAAACTGGGGGGCAAAAATTAAGAGCTTTGATGAAAAGCAATTTGGTATTAGGTGGGGCTATGAGCACACCAAATTTATAGAGAGAGAGAATGAAATGGAGAGAAAAGCGGAGTGTCATTAACACTTAGATGGGTGCTTATAGCCCCATCCCTTGGCAGTCAACAGACAGTTGAGGATGGCAGAGAAAAGATCAAGCAAAGCATCACTGGCAACAGAATTCAGTAAAAACGCTTTTAATGGTAATACACTATGATTACCGATATAGATAGAAAATAATTCAGAGGACCACACCTGTCATTGCAGTGGAGTACAGCAAACCTTGATATTTCTGCGAAAGGGAATGATAAAGAAATCTCAATCATCTCTTTATGTCTCATTTGTTCAAGTATTTTATATAACAGCGGCACCCCAACATAAAATCAACTCAACTATGCCTAAAATCAATAATGCCGAACCTATCTCATAACACAGATGACATCAATTCAAAACAATCAAATTGAAAATAAAGTTACGAATCAGAGAGAGTTACCTCAACATTGGACGCATCATTAGCAGCAGTATAGTTCACTGATTCTCGCAACGCTTTCGTCTTTTCCTCCACTTCATCCAAGCTGTGTGCTGAAAGCAAGGGAGAAAAATAGAAATGAAAATCCCAACTAGACTCCTCCTTTTTCCTCCGCATTTAAGTTTTAAGATTAAGCAAGAAACTGAACAAAACCGACAAATTAATATACATAGATATATAATAAAACAAACCGTAAGAAGCGTAGCCAGCAAAAGCAGTGGCTCCAGTGAGAGCGCCAACAATTCCGTACTTAAAGAAATTCCACGCCTTATTCTCCGAACTCCCAACAGCCTGCGCCGGTGCTTCCCCCGCCGCCGCAGATTGATCGGATATAATTGATTGAGAACAGATGGTGGATTCTTTGTTTGAACAAAAGAATCGGCGATTAGGTTTATTGGTTCTGGATGCGATAGATAAAATGCGAGATCGAAGCATTGTTGAAGCCATTCTTTCTTCTTCTTCTGATTATTGTGTTTTTGGGTTTTCGGGGTTTAAATAGGGTTTTGGGTCTGCGTGGATTTTCCGAGAAGGAAAGATATACGGGGAGGCAGAGAGAGAGAGAGCCAAAAGCAGTGTTTGGTTGCTTGCTTGCTTGCTTGCTTGCTTTCAAGGCTTCGAAGTATGTAAGAGGGTGTGTTTGGATGCCGATGCATTATGTAACTAGTCCTGTTTAAACAAATTTTCTTTTGGTTTAGGAAGAACAATTAGGGGTTTTACTTTTACCCGTGATTCTTCTTTGTACTCTTTTTATTTGTTTTAGTTAAGCCCTGCTTTTATTTTTTGGTTTGACCGGTTATATTTATGATATGCAATGTCTCTATTATTATTATTATTATTATTATTATAGGTTATGTTTGTTTCTTGAAAAGTGGTTAAATTATTTTTCAAATTTTCTTGTGTTTGTTTGCCATTAGAAAAGTTGATCAACGGAAAACACTTTCCAGTCAAAGAAAAATTTGGCTTGGTTTGCAGGAAAGTGTTTTCCTAGAAAATTTGGACGGAAAACACTTTCCGGAAGTTGTGAAAAATTTAGAAATGTTATATTATTTGCTGATTATATCAAATTTGATCTTCAAACTTTTTATTGCTATATATATTTTGTTTTGAATATTTATTTTTCAATTTCATCTCTTAAAATTTAATTTTTATATTATCTTTGGTCCTCATTTTTATAATTGTTATTTGCTTTTTCCTTATCATTTTTTTATTGAAATTTTTTATCTATCAAATTTGACTCATTCTTTTGATTGTTACTTATTTTATTTGAAATAATTTATGAAATGTTAATTATTATTATTTTAATTTCTTCATCTTTCATTTTTTTAATTTTTTAGATTTGATCTCTATTATTTTGATTATTATTTATTTTATTTGAGATAATTTATGAAATTATATTTTTTTCAATTTCATTCTCATTCAACTTTTTAATTTGTAAGATTTTTTCCTCATTATTTTAATAAACTTGAGAAAAATAAAACATTAATAAGTTATTTTCCAGCTCATTTTCCATGACATAACCAAACACTGGAAAATATTTTCCAACTTATTTTCCATTACACTACCAAACA
>Ga0307517_10003822_pt1 | contig 23369 bp, 10 predicted proteins | sample 23_EM_MG_FD_194515 | JGI IMG/M metagenome (GOLD analysis project Ga0307517, IMG submission 194515) | Populus trichocarpa ectomycorrhiza microbial communities from riparian zone in the Pacific Northwest, United States - 23_EM | ecosystem: Host-associated > Plants > Roots > Unclassified | place...
TAATTCAAAACAAAAAATATTTTTAAAATATAAAAATAAACATGATATTCAGCCCTGAACCACTGTTCTTAATTTTATGAATGTACCTGCAATAGCATTCTTATTTATCTAGATTTTTATCCATGGTACCCAACTTTTCCTGAATTAGTAGGTTCATCGGTACCTAGAATGTGCCTAAACAGGATGGATAATCTTTTTTTTTTTAATTTTTTTATTAACTTGGATATCTAGATCATTTTATATGTACCCGACTAAATGACAGTACAAACTTCTAGTGGTTTTGAGGGGATTCGAACTTATGATCATTAGGGAGCAAATCCAAGATGTGACCAGTTGAGTTACCTCTCGGGGTTAATATTTTTCAATTTTGATTTGATGTTTGTGGGCATAATTTTATTGACCGTCATGGAATTTTAGTTGTAGCGTTTGTTAATTATTTTAAAATAAAAAATAAAGAAATTTGTTGGGATCAAAAGCACACGTTGTTCTGTATTTTTTATTTTAAAAATATAAAGATTCATTTAAAAAATATATTTATCTTATATCTTCACTCCATATCCTTCTTGTCAATATATATATATAAATGCAAATGCAAGCTAAGATCCTGCATTACGAAGCATCCGTCCCTCTATTTCATGCCTTAGATTTGAAGCATTAAATCATTTGCTACGAGGAGTTGATTGCTCGTAACATTAATTTTATTTGTTTTTATGTTTTAAAATAATTCTGTTTTAATTCTGTTTTTAGTATTTTTAGATTATTTTGATGTTTTAATATTAAAAATAAATTTTAAAATATAAAAAAAATATTATTTTAATATATTTATAAATAAAAAAATATTTTAAAAAATAATTTTTACTATAATATAAAAAAACTCGTTTTGAATGCTTAGATGGGCCATGGGACGAAAACCTCAAATGAAAAATAATAACTGAAGTCTGAAGATGGCTGTCTTCTTATCAAATTGCTGGACCATTTGAGAAAAGGATGGCTCAACATACTGAGCCCAACAGCTGCTCTTGTGTCATGTGATGGTTCATACTTTCTTTAATAAAGAATCCGACAGGATCAGCCTATATTCTTGACTTTTAATGTTTCCAAATCTCCAATTTTATGGTTATGGTATGACGATGAATTAATTTTTAATAAATTAATAGTTTTAATTAAATAATATTTTTTAATCTCAATTTTAATTTTAAATTTAAATAATATTTGAGTGATTGATTGATTGAATGATAAGCTTTTGTAGTCTTGAAAATTTCAAGCTTTGACATCAATAATAATAATAATAATTAATAAGCATGTTCCCAAAGCTTCGTTTTTCTTTTCTTTTCTTTTCCCCTCCAAGAACTTATTAGTCATCGAAGAGTTGAAGATTTCAAGCTTGGACATTGATTAAGTTTCATTTTAACCATATTTTCATGCGTTAATGAAAAATTAAGGGATGCAGGGGATTTGAAATCTGGAATATTCAATAAAATGTTTTAATTTTAGATGTTAGAAGTAACATGCTTAGTTATAAGATCATGACATGACCCATGACTTGGACTAGTCCAAGATATAATGTGGATGAGTTGGCTTGGGTTATAAAGTCAATTAAAAAAATTATTGTTTTAAATTTTTTTAAAAAACTAAAATAAATTTATTATATTTTAATAGGTTCGATCAGATCATAAATAGATCTATCAAGTAAATCAAATTTAAATAAATTAGCTGTCATTTAGTTCAATATAAAACTTGATTTGAATTATAAGCTAATGGATTAATCAACTTGGCTAAGTCTGATTTAATGAATAGGATGAGTTTATTTTCATACCATTATTTAGTACAAAATTCTCTTTTACAAAAAAAAAAAAATGATATTGAAGAGATGAGTACTGATTGATTGATGCAATAAAAGTGTAGACAAATTTTGCACGATCAAACCCCGCTTCCCTCATTCTAAAGTGTTTAATGAAAAAAAGAGAAATTCCTTAGGTCCCCAATAATCCTCCTGCCCATGTTCGTGGATTTCAAGCCAACCCCACAGAAGGAAATAGCTGAACTCAAGGGTTTTGGTGGATCAATGGCTAGCTAGGCAGCAGCCATAACTAACTAGTGTAATCGGCTACCACAGTCGAGAGCTGGAAAAACGTTTGGCCCATCAGTTTTGACAGCGATGAAACGATTAGAAGAACAACTGGTTCTTAGCATCTGTATCCCTGCAAGGTCACATGCAAAATGAACAACTGGTTCTCAGTATACTACGTGGTTGCTTTTGTTTTTAAAACAACCCACAGAAAACAAGTGTTTGATAACTAAAGAAACATGATTTACTTTTTGTGGATCCCAGCACAATTTATGTTTAAAACGCAGGGCAGTGGAAAACAGCTTGAAGCTGTTTCTTTTTATCTGTGAAGAGTGAATTTTCACTCTGAAGATGAACAATAAAAGAATCTAATTTTTTTATTTTTAATTATGTTTTATTTAAAAAAATTAGTGTTTAACATTATTCAATGACACTACATAAATTAAAAGGAGATCGCATGATGATGTAATATTTACAGAATTTGATCGTAATCTTAATTTTGTTCATGATGATATTTTACCTGATTTTGTTACACGCTCAAAAAACCATGGAAACTGTAGTCCTTATCGGATAAATTTTATAAGCGATGAAATTATAGATAGTTTAATAAAATAATAAAAAATATTTTATATAAAGTATATTTATTTGATGATGTAATAGCATTAGTTAAATTTACAATATTTAAATTAAAAAACTATCAATATTAATATATATCTTTTTTAGTTATTTTATCACCTTAATTTGAAAAATATTATTAACCAAATACATTAAACTACTTTTTGTTTAACCTCAATTTCAACTACAGTTTTAATCAAACATATATAAATATCAAACCAACCTCAACCAAAAATACTTTTATAAAAATAATTTTTTTCAAACTACAACCATAAAAGCTATCACAATACCAAACACTAACATGTATATATCTCATGATAAAGAAGTGTTTTGGTTTTTCGAATAACATATGCAGCGGAAATAATAAAACAGGAAAATAATAAAATAAAACCAATCAGAAAGGGTCAATTTGATTGATTCTAGATGAAAGAATCCTTTTATTGAATTTCATTGCATTTAGTCAGAATTTATATAATTAATTAATTAATTAAGTAATTGGGAGAGTGACTAAGCTTGAGCATTTGAAAGAGGGGACAAAGCAAACCAAAAAAGAACTTTACAGTTTTCCTGTGAATATGAATATAAAATCATGTACAGAAATAGCATACGGCATAAATTAGTGACAAGGCATTTTTTGAAAATCTTAAAATCAAAGTATTTTGACAAAATTAAGAATTTCAAATTGAAAATAATAATTAAATGGAATATAGCGATACATAGCATATATTATAAAATAATAAATATTAAAATGATGAAAATATAAGGTGGGATGGATATAATAAGGAAATCAACAAGAAAAACAGTTGAAAATAAGTTATAAAATTTAAAATGTGTATATGATATTTCTTTATTCCTAACTGATTTTTCACTAGATTATTGGTTGGATTAAATGTTATACGAAAGAACTAGTTGATATAAAACATACAAGCTTAGATTATCTTTGTTTTTTATTTTATTTTAATGTTTTTAGCTTATTTTTATACATTTATTTTCATAGCATTAATGATCAAAACAAAGTGTTATAAGAGACTATTTTGTTATGGATAATTTAATAAAATTATTTTGTGATATTTATAATTGTTTTATAACTTCTAAGAACATATAAGAGAGAAAAATAAAAATAAAAATAAAATATTGAATAATAAAATATATGAGAATAAGGATAGTTTATTTATTTATTTTATTTCTCCAGACATTTATTTCTGATTAAAGACAGGCTCCCTGAAGACGACGCTGTTTAGCGAAATAAACGAAGCCGCAAGGCAGGCTGAAAAGTGAAAAGCTCATAACAATTTTCTCATCCTTTTTTCTTTCTCAAGCCATCAATTTAACCCTTATTAAAAATATTTTCAATTTAACTTTCATGTATTCTAATTTCAATCAATTGAGTCCAATACAAAACTTCCATCCAATTATTCCGTTATCTTAGATTTACAAAGCTAGAAGAGAGAAAGTGAACTACAAGTCACCCTATCAACTCAAATTAATTATTTTTTAAATTAAAATAATATTATTTTATGTTTTTAAACAAGTTAAATATAAATTAGATTTAACATGGTCAATTAAATCATGAGTTAATCTATCAGATCAATCAGATTTGGTAAGGTTAAGAACTTTTCTAATTCAAATTGAAAATTGGCCTGGTCAAGCTTTGGCTTGCTGGTTTCTAGATCAATCCATTATACGGGGTTTGATAATTATGGATGGATGTTACATATCGGGCCTTGATTGACAGTCTTCATTTATACAGGGACTAAATAGACTAATAAGAGATAATACAGGGCTTAAAACACAGATATAGCCTTCCAAGGTTTCTTCTTCAACGAGTCAGTTCTCTCTCTATTAAAACTTAGTTTTTTATTTTGCAGAAGCAAAACACAGAAAAACCAGAGAGAGAGAATGAGCAGAGGAAGCGGAGCTGGATATGATCGGCATATCACCATATTCTCCCCTGAAGGCCGCCTCTTTCAAGTCGGTACGTACTGTCCTCTATCACTGTAACTGAAATGTCCTGTCTCCCCCTCTCCTTTTCTCGCTATTAATTGAAATTGAAAATGAAATTGCCGGTGCAGAGTATGCGTTCAAGGCAGTGAAGGCAGCTTCCACCACTTCCATTGGAGTTCGTGGCAGCGATTCTGTATGTGTTGTTACTCAAAAGAAGGTTCCGGTGAGTTAATCACTATTTTTTCTGTTTCTTCTTTTTAATTCTATCAACTGCCTTGATCTAGGGTTTGTATGTTTTTTTAATAATTGTTTTTTGAAATGTGGGAGCAGGACAAGCTTTTGGATCAGACTAGTGTTACTCACCTTTTCCCTATTACCAAGTTCCTTGGATTACTGGCCACCGGCATTACTGGTCTGCTTCTTTGGCTTTTATCCTTTTCTTGTTAGCAAAAATTTTATAGCACAAGGTAATTGATATATCTTGATTTTTTTTTTGTAGCTGATGCAAGGAATTTAGTGCAACAAGCAAGGAATGAAGCGGCGGAGTTTAGGTTTAGATATGGGTATGAAATGCCTGTGGATGCATTAGCCAGATGGTATGTTTGTGATTTTCATCATAATTTACATTAGAACATTCAGATGGATACGTTTGATTATGTTCGAGTTTTTCAATATGTGGGATGAATACATTTCTGTTTGGGTTATTAATAGCAAGTAGAGGTTTCATCTTAACTGTGTCTACCGTTAATTGTTAAAAAATAAACGAATTTTTACTGCCTGTTCTCGAGTTTTAACTGATGATATCTTGTCTAACCTAGTTTGTTTTTCATCCTTGTAATCTCGAATTTTTCTAAATTATCTATCGATAGCGGCATGTATTTTTTTTTTGCTTTACCGCTACTATAGCCTTATATAAGCTAATGATGATGTTTACGTTTTGTATATATAGGATAGCAGACAAATCGCAAGTTTATACACAGCATGCATATATGAGACCTCTTGGAGTAGGTAGGGGTTCTTGTTTTTATTTTTGCTTTTGTAGCTAAGATTGTTATTACTTCTACATGCAGCACCTTCATAACACGTATCTCAGTGTGTGTCGTGGACATTTACACCTGCTAATTGCTGCTGGTGGTCTTATTCTTTTTTTATTTTGAAATATTTACTGCATCTTTTCTGTGAAGTTGCTATGATTTTGGGTATTGATGAAGAGAACGGGCCTCAGCTTTACAAGTGTGATCCAGCTGGCCACTTTTATGGTCACAAGGTATTTGACAAATTTGTTCTTTTCATCAAAATGCGTTACATTATCGATGCTTTATGCAGAATGTGCTGTTTGTCTATTGTGTAATGGGTGCACCTGTGAATCCTGTGATCATATAACCAACAAAACTTGAATAAGTTGAGGTAAATATTTCTCTGAAGACATGCTCAAGCTATGTCCTCAGAAGAGAATATCTGATAATTTGTGTATGATTTTGAATTTCACATGACAATGGCATTTGCCTTTTTTTGGTGATCTCCTGTGTTTTTCTAGTATTTCTAAATCTGGCAACTATTGTTATTTGTTGTTTAGCTAGGCCAGTTAATTTGCATCTAGGGTGTGTTTACTAGATTTGGTAGCTGATGAACAGTGTAGATATTAACATTCAGGAAGCTACCTGGTTCTATGATATGATCACTTAATCATGTATGATGCAACTCTGGAATTATTGATCGCATGTTGGTGGTTTATTTTAAATTTGCATTCTACATAATTCTAAGGGAGCATTTTGCTTGAGGAACTAACTTTATGCTCATGTTGCAGGCTACAAGTGCTGGATTGAAAGAACAAGAGGCTATCAATTTCCTGGAAAAGAAAATGAAAAATGACCCTGCTCTCTCCTATGAGGAAACTGTGCAGGTACTTGTGTCTATTTCCTATTACTCGGAAGGGACTGTATTTATTTTGTTAACTTATTACCATGGGCCTCTAATTGTTTTGCACAAGAGAAATATGCCCTTTGCTTGTCAACTATTAAGTCCTCTTACTTTCCTTCTTCTCATTTTGGAGATACTTTAGTATGCTTATGATTTTTTGGGCCATAAAACATGCAGTAGCTATCAAGTACTTTTAATTTTGCCTCATAGTGTTAAAGAATCTCAGGGGTATTTATTGGAGTTTCCCATGGTTTTATTTACAGAAATGGATTATTTGATTTCCTGGGCTATGAAAGGATTCCGAGCATGACATAAAATAATTGTGGGGATAGATATGATTGCTATTTTGTCTGATTGTTTGACTAATTGGTGCAAAGCTGCTTTTAGATTATTTCTAAGGGGTTTTCTGTTTGTTCCAGACATAACATTCTATATGAGGTCCTGATATAGCATATTGGTTTTACTGTGCAGACTGCTATTTCTGCTCTGCAATCTGTTCTCCAAGAGGATTTCAAGGCTACTGAGATAGAGGTTGGATGTCTCCCTTTTATACATTCTGCAGTTAGTGATACTAGACCACTAATATTAAATGACCGAAAACAAAAGGATACTGGTATTAAATATACTGCAAGGGCAGATATTAAAAAAGAAAAAGAAAGAAACTTCAGTGTAATTTGTCTTCTCTGACACATGTCCTATGATTGAACTCTGGTATTTCCACTTCTGTTAAGGTGGCTTTCCTTCTGTTATGTTTCCACTAGAATTTGGAATATTTGCAGTGTCTGCTAAACATGCTTACCATTACAGCATGGGCATGAAAATGCTGTTTTAATAGATTTAAATATAGAAGTAAAATGGTTTCTCACGGTCAGTGTTTGATTTTCGGCAGGTGGGAGTTGTGAGAACAGGTGACTGTGTTTTTAGAGTGCTGTCCACTGAGGAAATTGATGAACATTTAACTGCTATCAGTGAACGTGATTGATCTACGGAGCAATCAGAGCCACTTGGGGAAATGTTCTTGCTATAATTTGAAGTTATCGAAACATTCTTACTTAATTATGGAGTTTGACAGGAAAAGGAAGAGTTGGAAACATTGTTTTGAATTGTATTCCAAGATCCCTCCCAATATTTGTTAAATTGCCGAATCATGTTACCATTAATGACATTTCTGCAGTTTTCTGTCTGCTGTCATCCATGAAATGATAACGGGTCGGTTTAGGGAGAACGTTCTTAGCGATCCTAACTATTTGCATGTGTATGTTTGGGATTTTATGAGCACCTCGACTGCTTGGTGTTTTGGATCTTTGAAAATTCGCCTGTAGTGAACCCATGCAGTTAGATCTTTTCATGCTGGGTCTAGTTGATATCTATGAAGCCAGCATACAATAACTCTCTACTAGTTATTCTGAGTCACCTGGAGTAGTAATTATCAGAACTTATTTCAGGAGTTTACTTGTATCCATGTTCCATGCTTATTCTTCAACGTGAAAGTTCAAGTACTAGTTGGATTCAATATTGACACCTTTCCTTGGATTCCAAAGCTGCTGCTGTCACAGAAGACGACACCACTTTGCTGTCAGGATCATCCAACCTCCTGGTAATCTTTCCATCAGCTACCCCATTTATTATGGTTGCTTTCTTGTACACAGCATTGACGAGGTTTACCAACTTTAAAAGGATGCTACCAAGTGTTTGAATGACAAATTTTAAAAATCATAAATTTGGCAACTTTAAAGTTAAATTGGGTTTGGTTTAATTATTAATTTTCACCTAGTTTAATTTGGAATTCAATTTAAGTCGGGACTTGGATCAAGATGTCATTGAATTGACTTGCCACGCTGGTTTGAGTTTAATAACACCTCTAGCCAAAGAAAAGACACAACAGAAACCACTGGTACCACATTTGCATGCAACTGATTCATTATTTTAGTTATATCTACAAGCTAGCTTAGCTAGGAAAACAAAATAGGAAGGAAACAGTGGAATCTGATGACAGAATTGCTTACACCATTGTTAATTTTCCGAGCTTCTCACCATTGAATTATTAACATCAAATGACACCAGGAGGCCCCCCAAACACTTGAGTGGGAATGATAATACTCTTTCAAGTCGGTTGATGCATGGAAGAGTCCTAGTAAAGTGCTTAGAGAAATTTTAGAGTATTAAAGAACCAATTCAACTTCAAAATTTAAATGGTTAGGTAAGGTCCTAAGACCTCTCATTTTCATACGAAACTCGTCATTTTTCCCTACCTAGAAGCTCCTAGAAATAGGAAGAAGATTTGAAAGCCCTTTGCTTGAAACTTGTAGAGGTTCTTTGCTTGAAACTTGTCAAAGGACACCCTCTCAAGTGAAAGCCCTTTACTTGAAACTTATACAGGCCCACATTACCCCGTGTTTAATTTTTATCAAATAAATAAGGATGGTGAAATTCGAACTCGTGACCGCTTAGTCATCAAGGCTCTGATACCATGTCAAAGAACCATCTCAACCCAATAGCTTAAGCTGTTAAGTAAAATTTCAAGATATGATTTATATTATTCTCTATCATAAAAGACACACTTGAGTTGATGCATGCTATGCTATGATGTTCCTCTCATTGTTTTATCTGCTTAGTATTAATGGTCATTGACCATACTATTTATAGCAGCTGTTCTATGCGAAAGGGAGATTGTCAGCAACAGAATAATCCCACGCCGTTCTTTCATCTCTATCCACCCTTCACTTTTCTGAAAATCTTATTAGATTATGGGACTATATGCATCACACTACTAAATTATCAGTTATGACATTATTTTGGAAGGAACTCTTTCTTGAAAAAGGTAAAAAAACAAATTTAAAGTTAATTAGTTGTTCAAAACTCAAAATCTTAACAAGACACTGACCAAACGCAATCTAAAAGTGTCATTTGAAACTGGTTAGCAACACGAAGCTAGCAGACTGGCCATTCGCTTAATTTGTGCTAACATGTTTTTCTAACTTGTTTGTGAAATCAGTTTGTCACATCTCTTAATTTGATCCAATGTTTCGCCCTCATGTCACTGTTTCCAGGGAAATCCATTTACACAATGGATGCCTCAAACATCTCCCATTACAGCCCCATGCCAGCATAAGTAATCCCTTCATGTGAGTACAACAAAGACATCAGCACCACAACCACAGGCATGCATGAATGTGAGAGAGCAGACTAAATGCAAGCATTTAGGCTTCATTTTGATGATAAATTTGTATATGAACCATAGAGAATGATCTGCAGCGAGAGGTTATGCTCCAAAACATTTCTATAATACCGAGCTAGTTTCATTTTTAATCTATTTGACAGAAGTCATTGTCATATATGTATATATCCCAATGTTTAGTGCCATGATGAATTAATGATGCTTATCATCTTTCATTGATTTTGGTCACGAATTCAGCAGCCTAATTACTTCCAGTCCTCATCCTCTTGAGTAGGGCAGCTATTCATTCTTCGTTTACCTCAGGTACAAGTTTCCACTTTCCACTGTCTCTTTTTCTTTGTTTCCCCCTCATGTTCATGCTACCATTAGTAGATTCATCTTTCACCGTGCAGGTAAGTTGATTTAGAAAACCCCAGTTATAGTACTGTTGATCAGGACCAGTATATTTTGAGCTCCCGCTTAGCCTAGCTTCGCGTTCATGTTGAGCTGCATGTCGCCGGCTTGCCTGGTCCGGCGAAGTTAGGGTGGCACAGCCCAGTGCACTGCACCGTTTGGTCGGCTGGCCCTAAGAACATTATCCTGACACAAACTGATTTCTAGCTAGGGTAATAAAATAATTCTTTCCATGTTTTGATTTGGAGGCTATTTAACTGGTGCATCAGCATGACTTCTCAAAACAAAAAAAGGTCGATGATAACATTCTTGGTCCAAACACCCTTTCTGCACTGCTTCCATCAGGTTAATTGCCTCCATCTCGACAATCGGTCAAACTGCATGATATCTCGAGATAAAAAAATAGAAGAGACCGGAAACATCTAGGAAATACAGAAATAGAGAGGAAAAAACTATATCATATACAAAATTCTATAAATTAATATATATATGAATGATTGGTAGATTAAAATAAACCACACACACACACCAATTAGAAGAATATATAGAGAGGTCTGACGATTGTAATAAGCAAACAAGTTTCGCCAATATTGCAGGCTCTCCATTAATGGAAGGTAGTGCAGTGCCTGTCATTTGATGACTCATGTAAGTGCCTGGATGACTTGAATATGCGCCGGCCGTCTTCTATTATATTACATTATCTCTTAGTAGCCAAAACTCTATGCTTATGCCAACTGCTGGTTGACTTGTTTGAAAACGCGGTTCAACCCGTGTTTTTTTTAAAATTAAAATATTTTTATTTTATTAAAAATTAATATTTTTTTTAGTGTTTTTGAATCATTTTGATACGCTAATATTAAAAATAATTTTTAAAAAATAAAAAACCATCACCTTAATATATTTCTAAGTAAAAACTATCACAATACTAAAAAGAAATTCAATCCCCTTCCATCATCCATCCATTTTTATCCTGGTCCAAGATATAATTAATTGGTTTTGACTTTTGAGTGATCCAATAAGGTGGCCAATTTTTTATTATTTTTATATATGTTGAGACTCGAATCTTCTTTTATCAAATAATATTATTTGAGATCATGCACGATCATTAAACTAAATGTTATTACAATATCCAACACTTATGTTCATCTACCTTCGTAATTCACAGGTTTATTTCTTCCATTACTGGTTTGAATTTTTAAGATTGGCATGATAAATAAAATATAAATATATGAATCTGAATAACTCTCGAAGAGAAATGTTATGTTTTTTTTTTCTTGGATCAATTCAAACCCATAATAAACTAGGTTTATTTCTTCCATTACTGGTTTGAATTTTTAAGATTGGATATAAATATCTGAATCTGAATAACTCTTGAAAAGAATTGACTCGCGTTACAAGTTGAGAGAGTTGACGTTTTAGAATTTTTTTTTTTAAAAATCAAAATAATATTATTTTAATAAAAATAATAAAAAAAACCAACTAATTAAGAGTCAGATTTTAACCTGATTAAGCTCAAGTTGGCCGAGTAATCTAATCCACTTGAGTTTTTAATCGGATTAGCCAAGTTTTATCTTCTTCTTCTTTACCTAGATCAATTTAAATCCATAATAAAACTAACCACCAAGCTAGATTAGTTTTACAGCTATGATTAAAAGCAATATGGTTGACTTTTGGCTTTGGATATTAATCAAGGTGTAAAGTGTTTAGAATTAGTGCTTAATATTTAAATAAGAGAAGCAAGAAGAGCTAGGTATAGGGACGTGGGGGTGATGGCACGACCCATGAGACTTATTATTTGACATGTAGTAGTTAGGTAGGCGCTAGCAATTTATGGTGTGGCTATTGGTGGGGGTGATGGCACCAGTAACATGCAAGTCTTAATGGTAAGAAATATATGTCTTCCTAGCTAGGGTTTCTAGTTTTCAATGTGCTAGCCAATGGCCTCCTTGGCAGGTGCATTCTTTGGATACACAAAATCCCAATCACAAGAAGATTTCACTCACATAATCTTCCATTTTGTCACCACTTTGGAATAAAAGCTACCAATGCTCTCTATTTACTGTAACTAGGTCTACGTAGGTGTCACTTTGCTTGTTTGGAAATGCAGAAGAGATTGCGATGAAACCCGCGTTCTCTCCTTGTATTGTTATATATAGGTGTCATGTCACTCTCCTTTTACATGTTTTTCCATGCTCAATTAACTCTAGTACTGCATTCATTCATGAAAAATATATCAATTTTTAACTCTAAGAAAATTAATCTTTAACAATTTCTTACATTGATTCTTGCGACGTAACCTACATATATTCCGTGACCACTATAAAGCTCTAATTATATTATATGCTGCTAGATTATATAATATTAAGCACTGCTTAACTCAATCAAGACACTCATCAATTTCTTCTCCAATCTCTCTTTGCTCCCCTTTGTTGTGAAATGGCATCATGCTCAACTGCTAGAAAGACTGTCTGACGCAATATTGTTGCGAGGGATCTCCCTACCGACACACGGGTACGTTATGGCATGATTCACTGACGCCTGTGCCTCCACTTTGCTGAGTTTATGGGTTCTGACTCTAATCCCACCTTTGTAGTAATCAAACATAACTCAGCTCTGAAGCTGTGATGATCCCATAAAACCCTGGCGGTTGATTCCTCTTCCACTCTAGTGCGGCAGGGGTCAGAATGGCCCTGCCCTTTTCCGCCTCATTACAGATCTTTCTGCTCTCTGACGCCACCCGCACCCAGATATGCATATACACTTGCTACATGAGGTCTCTCCTTGAGGTTTTTCTCCCTCTCTCTATATATAGCAGGGAGATCCACATCCTAATTGGCACTAGATTCTTTGTTGCTCAAGATTCTCTTGCTGACTCCCTCTCCAACAAATTATTTTGCCTTCCCTCCAGCAAACTTCGACTCAATCTCATTTTCGAGTCGCATTTCACAAAAAAGTCCTAATCTCCTAGTTTTAGACCCAGTTTCCACCCACATATGGCTTGTGCAATCATAATAACGTTACAACATAGGTGAGCTTGCTATCTATCTTGTTTTTGGAGCAATTTTTAGTGCCCTATCTATATATTGCAGATCTATATTTTGTTTGCTCTCACTCCCAGCCTAGCACAAGACTAGAAGAAGAATCTTCTTGGAAATGTGCATATATATATATATATATATATATATGAACTAATCATAGACTTGTAATCATCCAGGCATAAGTCAGCCCACGGCAATGTGCCACGCTGAACATGCAAATCCTCTTGTGAATGTCTCAGCAAGTAAACTCGGTGGAAGGTTCATCTAACCTTTTACCAGAAAAATAAGATATTACCCTTTCAACATTTCCTCAAGTAATCTTTTCTCCTAATTAATCCAATATTTCGTATCTGATTAAGACATTCAATTTGAAAACCTCAATTATAAATAGTACTATTCTCTGTTTATGACCTTCAAATTGGAATTTTCAAATTGAACAGTAGTTACCGAGAAAAAGAAAAGAAAAGGAGTCCTGTCTCCTTGAAGACTGGCAATTTCTTTATAATTTTAAACCATGGTGTGATATCTATGCTTAGATAAAAATATTCCTATCTTAAAGATTCAAAAACATGATTTTGTTACAGTAGATATTCCTTGTTCTTCCTCCAAAACCACATAGTGTAAAGCCAACTTTTGCACTCAATAAACAACATTTTGTAATCTAGTTTTGAGGGTCACCTTTACTCTAAGAACATGGCTTTGCTTTCAATCCACATCTTCTCCCTGTGTTTTATACTTAGCCTTTGCTTTCCTCTACGTTACATCAAGGTTCTAAACCCTATAAAATACTAAAGTAACAACTTTAAAAATTTACTATTTTTTATTTGTAAGTATGTAAACTAATTAATTAAAATCACTCTAATGTGACACGTTTTATTTCTCGGTAACATCTGTGGGGTGGTCTTTTTTCTTTCACTGATATTTATTTTGTTCTGATTGGAGTAGGAGCAAGAACATACTATGATTTAAGAAATGGTGCACAGATTACGGGAGGTGTTGTTGTTATTTTCGTTCCTAGCGATCTTACCCAAGGCTACTGGGGTTGAGGCTTATTCTCGCGGCGGCGTGATACAGGAAAGTGCTGCCTATTGCCTGAGCTGGAGGTTGGCTGTGGAGGCTAACAATGTGCGTGCGTGGCGCACGGTCCCTTCTCAATGCTTGCGATACGTTGAAACTTACATGCTTGGAGGACAGTATGACAGGGACCTTGACTTGATTGTGGACCAAATCTTGAGTTATGTGAATGAGATAGTTCCTTCTAGTGATGGCATGGACGCTTGGATCCTAGATGTTGATGACACCTGCATCTCCAATGTCTTCTACTACAGAGGAAAGAGATATGGGTATATGTGTGCATGGTCCTGTCATATGTATGCTCTATTAATTGGTACTGCAAGCTTACTAATCAATGGTGTTTGTTTCCTGTACTGTAGGTGTGATCCATACGATCCAGCTGGTTTCAGGGCATGGGCATTAAAGGGAGGATGTCCAGCAATTCCTGCTGTTCTTGGATTGTTTGACTACCTAGTTCAAAGTGGTTTTAAAGTATTCCTAGTCACTGGCAGAGACAAAGAAGCTCTTGGCCAAGTCACAATTGATAATCTGCATATTCAGGGTTTCATCGGCTACGAGAGAATAATCTTGAGGTAAGATGGTACAACCAAACATTTCATGGTGGCCAGAGTACCTTTTCAGGCCACAAAACTCTACTTGAGGAATCAATCTTCAGTAAGCCAATTGATTAATCATCTGAGAGGGTAATTTTCCTTGGATTTGAAATAATAACATATAGCATATATTCTCCTTCAAAATGATTACTCAAATAGAAATCACATGGAAGAATACCTGACAGTGACAGGCTTTCATGGCACACTCCAATGATTAGGTATTTTGAAAAAATGACTGATCACTGCTTGGTTCCTCTTATTTGTAGTATTGACTTCGTAGTTGATATGTTGAAGTTAATGCCATCCCAACTATGCATATTTTCGGATGCCATACGAGTCAACATCATCGCCAGAAAGCACTCCTGTTCCATCAGAATCATAGGCTAGGCAAAAGGCACAATCCCTTAGCTCAATCTAGAATCAAGAAGACAAGAACCCTTTACAAGCCTAACCAAATTGACAGGGAAACTAGGCTCACCACCTAATACAAAATTGCCTTTCCAAGCTAAGACAAGTTGTGTGGATTGCCAGCTGTGTGGATTGCCAGCTGTGGATGGAATTTTTTGAAATTCCATGTAGGCAGGATTGGATGGGCTAACAGATGTGCATGTCAGCATTATTATTACTGTTTAAATGGCTTATGATAAACCCTGGATTTGTAATCTTCTTGTTCTCTCAATCTCCAACAGGACAGCAGAATTCATAGGACAAAGCGCAGTGGCATACAAGTCAGAAATAAGAAGGCAATTAGAAAAGGAAGGGTACAGAATATGGGGGAATGTGGGTGATCAATGGAGTGATCTTCAGGGAGAATGTTTAGGAAACCGGACATTCAAGCTACCAAATCCAATGTATTTTGTTCCCTGAAATCCAGTGTGGAACACTACTTCATCTTTTGTGTCTCGAAATGATCATAAGACAAGAATTGTAACGTTATTATCGTGTTGCCAATGAAATAAATCATAATTCAGTCGAATAAATGGCTGAAGCTTACTACAAATGAACTTATTATTATTACTCTTTGAGCAGTATTTAAACAAGCATTAGCATATCCATGAAATGGTCATACCAAAAAACTTAATCATGGGAGAGTAAATCACATTTTCACATGACTATATTGATTTTGGAAGTGAATGAGGTTTACCTGTAAAAACCCATTTTTAGCTCTGCTGCTGCCTCCTTGGTGGTCAGAAGATAGAGAGAGCTGGTAGTTGGATGGACGAGTTCTCTGTGGCATTTCATCAAACATGTTAAGGATGCAGGAGAGTAGTAATACGGATCAATTTAACATCAAAACGGCGACGTTTAAAACATTCAGTTTTTGGCGCAAAGTACAAAGGGCACGTGTTACCGTTACAGATTCGCTAAAGATAGAAATCTTTGGATTTAATCAACGAAGTTTCGCAGAAAAAACGGAGGAACCCCTTTTTCCTCTTTTTTTTTTTCCCATACAAAATTCTTTATTAATTTTCTGCAGCTGCAGCATTTGGAAAGAAATCCCCAGATATTTGAATTTGAGGACAAGAACAAGAAGGAAAGATGAACGATGCAGATGTGTCAAGGCAGATACAGCAAATGGCCAGATTCATCCGTCAAGAGGCGGAGGAGAAGGCCAACGAGATTTCTGTCTCCGCCGAGGAGGTTTCATTAATTTTGTTTGATTAACACGATGTTGTATTATTACTGTTCATGATCTTACCCTTTTTTTAAAAAAATGTACGTTGTCAGGAATTTAACATCGAGAAGCTGCAAATCCTGGAAGCTGAAAAGAAAAGGATCAGACAAGAATTCGAACGGAAGACTAAGCAAGTTGATATACGGAGGAAGATGTCAGTTCTATTACCATATCTTGTTTTCTTTTTTTTACCAGAAATCTTGAATTTCTGTTGTTCGGATTGTTAATGAAATGTTGTCTGATCTTTGCTATGTAGCGAGTACTCGATGCAGCTGAATGCGTCGCGTATAAAAGTTCTTCAAGCACAGGATGATATTGTGAATTCCATGAAAGAATCTGCTAGCAAGCAACTTCTGCGTGTTTCGAACAACAAGAAGGAATACAAGAAGCTTCTCAAGGATTTGATTGTTCAGGTAATTCGACAAGTCCTCGTATCGATGTCTTACGAGGAATGATATTATTATATGAAACATATTGTCTACTGACTTGATACTTTTGTTCAACGTGATCTGTAGAGTTTAATCCGACTGAAGGAGCCAGCAGTTCTGCTCCGATGCAGAGAGGTTGACCGTAAGATTGTCGAGTCGGTTCTGGAGGATGCAAGCCGCTTATATGCAGAGAAAACCAAAGTACATGCTCCTGATGTTACCATTGATACCACTGTATACCTTCCGCCACCTCCGAAATCTTCGGACTCTCACGATCCTTTTTGGTAATAATCTCTGATTTTTCCCGCAAAAGCTTCTCAAGCTGAGAATGTTGTTTTCTTCTTGAACACATGTCAATGTCATGCCTTTTACATTGTTTATGCTTCCTTTGTCAATTGCTCTCAAAGTTCCGGCGGAGTGGTAATGGCCTCAAAAGATGGGAAGATAGTTTTTGAGAACACTTTGGATGCAAGATTGGATGTTGCCTTCGGAAAGAAACTGCCAGAGGTACGTTTTCGCTTACCAACTCAACAAAAGGTCTGTCCTAAACTGCACAAATCATCCTGTCATGCTTGCATTTCGTAAAATCACGTGCTGCACTGCAGGTAGCTGTATATTCGAAATTTAGTCACCGATGTGGTTAGCATTCGCTCTGCTGTTTGTGACTTCCCTTTACAATTTTTTGTTTTTGTTTTTGTTTTTTTCACTTGGTTTGTTGCTTGTAATATCACTTCTACCAGAAAAGTTTCAGAATGACTGAATTGGAAGTGGAAAGTAGCTTTCTGTTTCTAGCTCTGGAAGTGATAAACCTTAGACTAATTTCAACCATTTGTTTGTCTCTCTGCAGATCCGAAAGCAGCTTCTTGGAAAATTAGGAGCATGATGATCGGGATTTGAAATTTGCTGTGACAACAAGGCAGCATGATCTTCTTTGTAGATGTAAAGCATTTCAGCTCCCGGACCTTCTGCTTCCATGATTTAATAAGCTCAGCAAACTTTTCAAGTTTCATTTCCATCGAACTTCTCCCTTTGAGATAGGGCATCACATTGTCATTACTTTTTGATTATTTGGGTTTGCCGAAAGAGTGAATATGGTAGTATCTCTTATTTATTTCATACGTGGAGATGTCATTCAATAATGTGCTTCATGTGGTTTGAAGGCTTTGCATGCATGCTTCATAATCTGTAATGGAAGTGTTTTGCGACAAAATAACTTCATTGCAGAACCTGTCACCAAACCAATTCATATCATGAAAATACGATCTCAATCCTAGGTGCTCTCTGGTGCATAATATCAGTTCGTGATGTCGAGCTGTGCAAATGAAGTATCAGATGGAATAAAATTTAATATTTTCTCCAAAATCGTGAATTCATATACATCAAGAACCATTGTGATTCCTTGAAAATACAGACTGCAAAATACACGGAAGCTAGGACATGGAATGCCGGCGACTCCTGCCAGTTTTCCCCTCTGGCCCGCGAGGCTTTCTACCAGATTTTTGGTGCCTCCCTCCTCCTGGGCCGCTAAAAATGCCAATCCTTCCGATTCCCTTCGATAGTGAGGTGAAGAAAGTTTTTCCATTTCCTGACTTGTCAATCATCCCTTGTTTCATGTACATCTGCTCCTTCTCCAACTCACTCAGTCTCACCCGCATTCTTGATATCTCAAGCTTTAGTTCTCGGTTTTCCCTCCGCAAAGAAGCATAATTATCTCGAGGCGACATCGCTGCGCTGGGTATGCCACTGCTGATTCTCTGTGATAGGAACCCGTCTCCTGAGCTTCCAGACAAGGCATTCTTTAAACGTAGCTGCTCAGAGTAGAGAACTTGAACTGTCATCTGCACTGGAAGACGATCATTCTGTGCAGCATGATTGCACGCTTCTTGTGATAGCTTTTGGCAGTCTATCAACTTGCAAAGCTTCTTACATTCATGCTCAGATAGCAATGGATGAGCCTAGATAGAAAAATGAAGAGCACATGTGATTTACAACAGATAAACAGAGAGCAAGTGAAATACCTTCCTCCCCCGACCCCCACGAACAAATATAAAAAAAAAAAACTTTTGGTTGAGATGCCATTTGAGATATTAAGAAGAATTCAAATATATTTGAAGCTGTCCATAATAAACAAGATTAATGAAATGAGAGCATCTTATTGAAATCCTAAAGAAGCCTTAACCAAGATGAATTTCAATGCATTAAGTCCAATTAATCATATGGAACTTTCCTCAAATCCTGTATTAAAAAATCCACAGAGCTGAATACTTGGGATTGAAACTATTCTGAATGCTCAGACAGTAGATGTTGGCATGATTAAGAAGCGCATTGGGTGAGTTTTAATGAAATTCTAAAGCTTTGGATCACGGGAACTGGAAAAAATACCTTCAAATATATGTCAATTGCTCGATAAAGCCCATCATCAATCACTCGAGCATAATCAGGGAGTATCTCAATCATGGCAGTGAATTTCTGCAAACTCAAATATGGATCAGGAGCAGTTTCTGCGAGATATGAATCGATAAGCCTTCCAACTTTCAATAACGAACCATGGCCAGGAGATCCAATGCCTTCAGATTCATACCCACAATCTTCATTTTCTTCTTCTTCAACACGCTGCAGAAAATTTACTAGTATCCGATGGACAGTATCGACATCAAATAATGAATCCCCACTCCGGACAGATGGTATAAGAAGATCATCAAGTGAAACCATTTCCAACCTAAAAGCTATTCGTCTTTCAAGCTCAAGCCTACATGCAATAGCAGCATCCAACATGATGGCCATCCTTAACATCCCGAACAGAAAATTCAATGGAATGGAAGAGCTCTTATCTGTTGGCATTAGACTTACAAGAGTTTCTACAATTATACTCTGATCATTTTCCTCCATGTTAGGACTTGATTTCATCCTCGCTGGATTCCAAATCTGAGATTTTCCAATACCCTTTAATGATATCTGGGCATAATGCATTAAAGAGGCAACAATGCTATCTAGCCGGACTCCTACACTTCGCATGGCACAGATAACTCTTTGGTAATAATCAATCCTTAGCACCGAGAGATCCTCGACCCACCACTCTAGACAGCTACTCTTAAGTTCTGTGGATTCACTATTGCAATCTAAATGGGACAGGCCTGACACCAACTGCTCCTTGCAAGCATTGATGGCAATGGCCTCTATACATCTGTTTGGAATTCCCACTTCCTCTGCTATGGGAGGTAGCAGCTCACAAGTAGCAAGGACTTCGACAGACCTTTCAAGACTGTGCACCACAAATTCATTCAGATAAGTCTCCGTGCGGGCAATGAGGTTTTCTTCCCGGTAGTCTTCAGTCATTTCCAGGTATTCAGCAGCGCAGCGCAGATGGGCAACATTTGCAGTTGTGATCTCAAAGTTCATGCCATAACAGAATTTCATGGCAAGTTCAAATGTATGGGGCCCACCGGGTAAGTTGCAGAGCTCCAATTTCGAAATATTTGAGTCCTTTGCATCTGCAACCATTTTCCGTATCTTTCCACTTCGAGACACAAGGGGAAACTGCAGCAAACAAGAACCCCAAACTCATCACACAGAGCTGAAATTGAAATCATTCAAATGTAGAACACGAATTTCCAAAGCAAAAACCTTACCTTATGCAGTAGAAAAGACTCCCCATCCACAACAATTGTAATGTCTCCTGCAACATCTGAAAAGATACTGTATGGAAGAACAGACATCTATTACGATGCTGAAGATCAAGGATTCTGAAGAATTCAAATCATGGGCACTGCTAGCCCCTAAAGAAAGTCCAGGAGCACAAAATAATTTGAGATTTGGGATTCTTTTCCTTTTCCTCAGTCCTTTTTCGAAATGGCTTATGAGTTTTAGAACTAAAGAGCTAAAATTGCAAAAGATGATCAAACCATTCTCTCCAAAAACAATCTACATACTATAGCACTCATGCGCAATTAGGACTGTACTAATCAAATAAAACAAGGACACTGGGAATCTTTGGTTAATTAAGTATAAAAAACTGATTAAGTTATTAATTTCTTTTTTTTAAAAAAATCCATGGTTTAGAATAATTAATACCTACTCTAGCTAGTTAAAAAAAAAGATTAACACTAATAAAAATGCACAAACAAGACAACTTGCAGATCTCCATATCCAAGCCTAAGCATAAACACACACACACAGAGGACAAAAAAAACAGATCTTTATATTATAATCCCAAAATCTTACCACCTAGAAAATGAAAATCTTCTAACAGTAAACAAAACCCTCAAGAAGAAAACTAAATAATAAAACATTTTGCGACAGCCCACCAAACCTTATATGCACATAAAAATGTTGAGATGGAGGGAAACAAAAAGATGGGTTTATTACCGAGTAGTGAAGGAGTTGCAGAAGTTAGGAGTAGTAGGTGATCTCTTAGAAGAAGAAAGAAGGTTCTCAGACACCATTTTTTTTTCCTTTCAGACAAAACAATAATCTTAAAGCAGTCTTTGAGCCGAGAGGCAGATGATGATGATGATGGAGGGAATATGAATAACAGGTTGTAGTTTACGTAAATAGCCTTGTCATCACTGCTTATTTACCAAGAAAAGTTGCTTTTGTGCCAGGCCTGCTAAAGAATTTCGAGTTACTGTTATGGTCAGAGTTGAGCTCAGAATCTGTCAGAGATGATGAGGTTGCGCGGGCGACAAAGATTTCGATATCTGAGCACTGGACTTTACAGGATAGGACACTAGCTAGGTAACATGCTCCTCCTCCTCCCCCTCCTCCTCCCCTCTTACGTTGTTTAATTTATGTACGGTTTGGAACATTCAATGCTATGATGATGTAGTCAATGCAATGAGTGTTTTGTAGTTTCTGCTTAGATTTTACTTGGAATTAAGTTTATTTATGATGAATTCTTAAAAGCATAAAAAAAAATTAATTTAATTTATTTTTTCAGTTTAAGGTACTTTAGAATTCACTTCAAAGCCACTGCCAACATGCAAATTAAAATTAAAATTAAAATTAAAAGATTGTAGCTTGAGTTAATTTTTCTTATAATCATATTAAAATTACATATTTTTAATTTCAATATGTTTTAGAAATTGTATTATCAAACATGTAAATTAACATGTTTTTTTAATAATTAAATTAAATCATTTAGAAAAATGATTACTTGTTTATATATATATATATACATATAATCTTGATTGATGAGATATATTCAAATTAACTTACGAATTAATTGAAATTAAGTTCTTTTCTTAAACGATTTGAAATATGTGGTTTTTATATTGGTATAAAGTAAAATTAACTATTTATAATTAATCTTGATTAAGATTTAAAGTGTATATTATCATGTAATAATGAAAAAAAAAAGGCATGGAGAGAAGTAAAAGGTATTCATTTTCAATTTCAAGAGATTTCAAAGGATAAAGGAAAAGGAAAAGGCAGTCAATAACACACTATTGGATTGGATGGTGGCAAAAGCGTTAATTCCATGAAGTCCATGGCCAGAGGTCTCTTCAAAGCAAAAGAAAGAGAATGTTATTGAAGAAAGAAGAGGGAGGCGTGGAGTGATTGGACAGATGATGGCTGGCACGGAACTCAATAAAGAGAGCAATTATTAGAGAGACTGTCCTCTTCTCTTCTCTTTTTCATCATCCATTGAATACAACAAATAATCTGAATCCCAAAATATTCTCCCTTCCTTCGGTTTGTTTGACCCATCCAGATCACATTTTCCAACCTCATTTCAGTCCCTGATATGTTGCCTCCTTGTCAATTTAGTCCCTTCTAGCATCGCGGTGGTTTTCGCTTTTCAAGGTGCTTTTCAGATAGCTTCTCACCTGAGAAAGCATTAGGATGATACTTGCAATTATAATAGCGGTTGCTTTTATTTTTTTAAAATTTATTTTTGATATCAGCACATCGAGATAATCTAAAAACATCCAAAGAAATTAACTTGAAGAAAAAGAATCATTTTTTTCAATAGCGTGGTGATGCTGCAAAAATAAACACCACCTAAATCGATGTTTTTTTTATGATTTTAATATGCTGATAGTAAAGCTAAAAATAAAATCTGGAAAAAAATTCATTTTCATGCGTTTTTAATTAAAGAAAAAAGCTTTTAAAAAGAGTTGTCCCAAATGCATGCTCTCCCCCCTTGCATTCCTCCTTTTCTCTTTACATGTGGTGCCTAAAGGCTCAAATAAAGCAACAAGGAAGACCATTCTTTCTTTACAATTTCTTCATATAAGATTTTTATATCAATGAGCATATTGTGATCTTACAATTTCATTTTCTGTCTTTGGGATATATATATAGATGCGTCTCATGGGCATAATATTGTGGTTAATTGGATTAAATAAATATTTTACAGATGGAGAAGGAGTGAGATTGCTAATTAAGCATCAACACCCACCGTGTTTAGGACAAGCTTGAGAAGTTTAATACTTAATTAATGT
>Ga0307517_10003823_pt1 | contig 23369 bp, 29 predicted proteins | sample 23_EM_MG_FD_194515 | JGI IMG/M metagenome (GOLD analysis project Ga0307517, IMG submission 194515) | Populus trichocarpa ectomycorrhiza microbial communities from riparian zone in the Pacific Northwest, United States - 23_EM | ecosystem: Host-associated > Plants > Roots > Unclassified | place...
TTCAAGGATGAGTTTCTAGACAATGCCAGATATCTCATCAGCGAGGCATATTGCCGAATTCATCAAAAGATAAATATTGCGTACGTGGCTTCATGTTCTTCTCGTGCTACTATTAAAACAATACGCGCTTCTATTTGCATATTCTTTATTTTTCAGCAACCTCTCGGAACGCCTTAACCTTTCACAAGAGGAGGGAGAGAAGTGGATTGTAAACCTAATCCGAGAAACAAAAATGGGTGCAGATGCCAAAATTGACCTTGGCAAGGTTCGTTTTTAATAAGTTTCATTCGACGTCAGCCTCACAACACCTTTTTCAGGATGTCATCGAGATCAACCGGCCCCCACTTCCCGTGTACCAAACTGTCATTGAAAAGACTCGTCAGTTGGCAGTGCGTACGCAGGCATTAGGGGTTACAGTTGCCCGAGCGACGCAACCAACTGTACCTTCAGCCCCGCCTATTGGAAAGCCAGACCCCAGGGATCCAGTGGTCGCGGTCCACTGACTACAATTTGACAATTAGACTTTATGCTTCGCTTTGTTGTTCCCTGTGGCAAGGCCGTGAATCTATCTGCTCAGTTCCGTTTGGTATTGAGTTAGCTTTCAGATTGAGCGACCCTACGTGCGCCAATTCATTGTAGCACGACGAAACCACCCTCAAGGAATGGACAACCATGAACATTGAATGGTAATAGAGCACAAAACAATGCAACGATGGGTTGGACAGGGCATCTCCGTTTCGGTTAGTTGGTCCGCCTCGGTTTCGTGATTGCCCGCAGCTTTCTTCTCTTGGGCAAGGCACGGAAATTCGGTAGCGAGGTGGAGATGAATTCCGTCCTGGTGCCAATGAGGCCAACGTGACCACTGAAGACGACTTCCCCGGATATTGTTTATATCGGGGTCCGCTTGTAAGGAAATTGTAACCTGATCATGGATGAAAATGAAGACTAGTCTCCACAATGCAAGTTCAACAGCTTGCCTTCAAACTTATCCATGCTGTGACAAAGAGATATTAAACTAAACATCAAATACAATGCTGAAACCCGTCTCTTCTGTTGACGATTGAAGAAACGATGCGGGTAAATGCCTCTCGATTCCCCGCAAGAGAACGCAGTAAGCAGGTCATCGGAGCCAAGCAGAGTTGTGATTCCGACAGTGGATCATGACTTTGAGCGAATGACGGAAGCCGTTGTTGTGGGATCAAGGATTTTTTCACTCTTTTTTCCTCGCGTTGTAAAGTTTGAAAATTAGCGAGGAGTCGGTATCGTCAAAACGGCCTGTCTTTCGGAGTCGTGCCCAGCGCCTAGGACATATGGGTATTGAAGGGGCGAAGGCTTTTAATGAATACCCTCGAAATAAGGATCTGGGACGCCCAAATGAATAGCTATCGGATCTTCGGTATGAACCGCCGGATTACACCACGAGGAAAGTTCTGTTGATATAGGTACAAGTTCGGGGTCATTTATCCAAGGGAACTAGAACATTATGAATGCGTCATCGTGCGTATCTTCAATCCATAACATTAAACAACCTGGGAGTAGCAACACGCGGAGCAGGGTAACCTGTTCTGGTCGTCATTACATCCCGAGATTACATGGAGCCGATCGAATTGGGGTCGCCTTATCGTCTATGTTAAGTGCACTGTAGGGGTTTCTGAGCCATCCATTCAGAAGCGTAGGCCAAACCCTCTATCTCCAGCGGCAAATGTACCAAGATCTGCGAAACAGATAATCAGTAAAACTGCATCAGGTGGCAAAAGGGACGAAAACGCAGACATACAAAAATACTATAGAAGCCCTTCAACTCAAGTCATTTTTTTTGCTTTCGAAGAAGCGGCAGAGGGAGACCTACGGGGTTACAATGTGGGAGATCAATATATGAGCCTGGAGAGAACGTACCCGTCTGGCATCGTGTTTTTCATAATCGTCAACTTCCCAGACGAGGCGGCAGAAACCATCTGTTGTTCAATAGACTTGTTTATCTTTGCTGTAAGTCCCTTAAGAGACATAAGCATTTATCTGCGCTGAAAAATTAATTTGTAACGGACCTTTTGCAAGGCTGCTTGCTTGATCAAGGTGGGCTTTTTCGGTGCGATGGTTCGTTTTCCTTTCTTAGGATTAGCGACAAGCTTGTGAGCATGCCTTGTTTCTGCAGCCTTGCTTTTCAGGCCTTTCGTCTTGCCTTGAACCATGGTAGGGTGGAAACAGAGTAGCAAATTAAAAAGAGACAGGAAGCCCGACTATCACGTGATATCATTATCCCGCCCTCCACCGACCACCAAGTTCAATAACTTGAACATGCTGCGCTTGCAACGCACTATTGCTATAGGAAAGGTTCTCTGTTTTTCCTTGTGAAAATTGGGCAAAGTTCTAAATTGTCCCGATAGCGAGCGTACCATGATCTCGTCACTTTGCCAGGCAACAAACCAATAGTTTCTTCTGGTACTCCTGGCTATAGTGCTGTGTCTGGCCACAGAGTGACGGTTTTTGGTGTCACTGGCTTTCTCGGCCGTTATTTTGTCTCAAAATTGGGTGAGGGAACGTTTTCGTCGCATGCTTGACATGCATTCCTCACCATGATTACAACATGCCGTAGGGAAAATGGGGACTCAAGTTATTGTTCCTTACCGCGATGAGGACGAGGCACGCGTGTTTAAACCTATGGGGGATCTTGGTCAGATAGTTCGCATGGTGAGCACACCTTTCAGAGCTTCCAATTGGTTCTTATCATCATAGGAATGGGATATTCGCGATGAAAACACGATTGCTGAGTGTCTGCGGCATTCCGATACCGTTTACAACTTTGTCGGACGGGACTTTGAAACCAAGTGTGTTGTTCGCTGAAGTGTGTTACTCATGTCACTAAATCATTTCAGGAATTTCGATTACCACTCTGTTCATGTAGCGGGTGCTGAAAGGATCGCAAAGATTGCTGCAGAATGTGGTGTTTCGAATTTCGTTCATGTCTCCCACCTGAACGCATCCAAGACTTCTCCATCGAAGTTTTACAGAACCAAAGCAGAAGGCGAAGAGCTTGTAAGAGCTGCCTTTCCCACAGCAACAATCATCCGACCCTCTACCATGTTTGGGTATGAAGATAAATTGCTGAATAACATTGCGGGTAATCTTGTTCTATGTAATGATCATGCATGTGAAGCTGATCTTCCTTTGACCAGTCTGGCCAATCTGGTGGAAGTTGAATCATGCGGAAACTAAAATCCGGCCTGTTCATGTCTGTCTCAAGTGCTTGCTTTGTATGTTGCGTGTTGATCAACTCTTATTGACCATAGGTACTGGACGTAGCACAAGCGCTAGCAAACCTATTGTCTCGTTCTCGACCATCCCAAACCATCAATCTTCCAGGTCCATCAACTCTGACATATGAGTATCTCCTTGACCTCGTCTTCTCGGTGACATTGGAACCACCATCGCGTGCTCCTGTCTTGCCTCGAGCAATTGCAAAAATACTGGCCCAATTGGGACAAAATGTGTGGTGGCCTGCACTAAGCCCTGACGAGGTTGTTCGACGTTACATTGATGATATTGATGTTTCTGGGGACTGGGATGCAGTTGGTGTTCAACCAACGGAAATTGAAGATACGGCAATAGCATATCTTCGCCGATTCCGTTCCGCGTACGTTCACATACCCCTTTTTTCGGTTCATTGATGACAATCATCTAGTGAGAACTATGCGCGTCCTGTCATATTCCCATCTCGTTCTTCTCTTGTTGCTGTGCGTATTTTAATATTTCTTACGTCCAACCCTAACATATTTGGCACAGGAGGAATACTAGATCCTCAATTGTTACATAACTCATTATTTAGAATGAACAGGATGAATGCACTAAACTTTGTTCATGGTAATGACAATGAGAATACAGATAGCGGACTATGGTGAATGTATAAACTAGAATATGTCACTTTTAGAAACCAGGAGGAACTAGCGCCTTTGGTTGATTCAATTCGGTGGGTTGGGGATACAAGGACGGAGACATCATCTAGAGAGCAATAAGTAGGACTTCAATGAGTGCGAAAAAGATCGAAGAACAAACCTGCTGTGCTCCTTGTTGTTGCTCAAGCATTTCCTTTTCCTGCTGGACGATTTTGGCTTCATCCTCCAGGGCCAGTGCAAGTGGCAAGCCGACCAGCAAGGCTGATGTTGTTACGACCCATACGATATTTCCAACAACTTTTGAAGCTCGCTTGACGAAGGAAGCCGTTTTCAAAACGCGGGTAGAGATGCTATGCCGTGTGGTGGGTGGGACGATGTCTTTGAGAGCTGTGATGCGGTCGAAGAGGGATTCGTCTACCGATGCTTCTGAATCAAGAGAAGACAGAGAGGCAGAGCTGGATGTGCGCGACGACGAGGGCGACGAGTAAGGGGACGCGCCAGGGACATCCCTATCTTCTACAATTTCGACCTTGACCATGACTGACGTGTTAAGGGGCGTGACGGGTGACCCAAAAAAAAACACATGTGACATGCCAATAGTTCGGTACCGAATTGAACGGGGATAAGTAGATTACGTAAGTTATCCCTGATCCCGTTCAGCGCTGCTTGTTCCTGCTTGGCTTGCCCACCACCGGACATCATTTAAATAGTCTATAGAATCAGCCTATCAAGTCATAATCTTTCCTCTCCCATGCACCCGGATATCCATCATGCGAGCCAACAGCAGCAGGGTGAGTTTCTGGGTTCTTGAGCCCCATTGCTTGGCTCAGAAATCATCAAGGGCTTGTCTTGCCCACCCCTTTAATGCAGTCGCAAATACATGAGCTAGCGAAGACGCTTCCTCCCCCCCGAAAACAAAATACTGCTTGCGATGCCTGCAGGTCGGCTTGGAATCTTCCCTACCTAAGCACTCTCACGTGTCTACCCACAGATCACGAAAAGTCAAGTGCAACCGACTTCCAGGTCAAGAAATGGTGTTTTTTGTACTTCATACGCATCACCATGTTCTAACATGTTTTCTTCAGTGCCAGGTAACCTACCGCGGAAGTTCTACAAAATTTGGCTTTCTCTAATAACCAACACTAGCATTGTTTAGCCAAGAACTATCCTTGCACGTATGTTGATCCCCTGGATTATTAAAAATTCTCTGCACATCTGTTTGTTAGACATTTTGTTCAGCAAGCGACGAGTGAAAGAAAACGTACCCAGGCTATGAGCAGGAGATCTCGAAATATTAACACAGCCAATTCAAAGTGAGTCTGTACTTGACCTTCCAGAAGTATAATTTACGCCAATAACCTCTCAGCACTCAGCCTCATGCAAACCAAAAGAAGTACGTCTGAATTGTCCTGCATATGAGTAATGTGGCGAACCCTTTTCAGTGGATTACCATTTTCGGAAATGCTACCGAATCTGCCCCTTATGGTTCGATACGGCTTGACTCCGCCCATAATTTCATCCACACCAACTCGAGATGTGTTAGGGTTCATTTTCGCACCTCCAGAAGCGTCGTAAGTACAGTAACATTAATTCCGTCAGAAAATTTCTTACCGTTTGTGTAGGGTAGTTTCTGTATTCCCTCCTAGAAGCGTCGCATCCCCATACGACCCCTGGGGTGAGCTAGCTTCAAAACTGGAAGAAGAAAAGTTTAGAGCAGAGTACGTCAACATACCACTGCTAACCTTGATACTCTCGTGAAAACCATCCACACTCCGGGCATTCTTTAATGAATTTTCATTCCTTGAACCTTTGCTTCTATCTACTATTGGTTATCTAACTCCTATTCCACCCCAGATTTGCTCTTGACCTTGTAGAAGTCTTCTTTCAAATTGTTCATACGCGAATTCCCCTCCTCAACCCAGAACAGTTCCGAAGTCGCCTTCAGCTCCAAACACCAACGACATTGGCTAGTATCCCTCCCCTGCATCCTGCTCTTGTAGCTGTCATCTTAGCATGGGGCACCAAATTTTCTGAGCATCCCCTACTCATTGCTGATCGCTCAAGGCCCAATGGACAAAGTCTAATGGCGAAAAGTCTCATCGATCGTGCGCGCGATCTTGCAGAGGCCTTAAAAGTTCATCGGATACCCTCGTCTGAGCATGTTGTGATTGCCTTGTTGATTGAACCTCTCCAGAGTCGTGAGTAGCAAATGGTGCTTTCTAATTTCTGAGAATTCATCTTTACTTGCCAGAGAATCCGGATGACCCTAGTGGTAAAAACAAACTGCAATTTTACCGATGCAGACATAACTATTTGTACAGGTCACCACGGATTTTGGCTTCATACTGCAACACGGCATCTACTCGACCTTGGGGTATGCCGTTGTTTCTATAGTATCACTTCAACACTCTTACAATTCTAGGATAGATCAATCACAAATCAGTAATGGTCAATATTCAAGATCCAGAGAATCGCGGTACGATGATATTTGCCTGGTGGATGACTTGTATTTGCGATGCATATGCTTCCGCATATTATCGACGGAAGCCGGTGCTCGATGACGACGACTACGACATCGATTTTTATACAGCTGATCCTATATCTGATTCTCCCGATGGTTTAGTGAATGCACCCTCTCCGAGGGAGCAATTAGAGGTGAGTGGCTTGAGGTTAATTGATGAAGCGCTGTACCCCTCATACGTGGATTCTTCCCATTGCGCAGTTTCTGGTAGGCTCACGGTGTAGTTGGAAATTCTTCGGGATATTAATTCTGTGACAGGGATATTATCGTGCCGCCCATTCACTTGCCCGGACCGCTCGCAACATGTCTCGACAACTCTGGCGTCCCTCCACTGATTCTGATGGGATTCCTTTCGAAGCTCTATGCACATTCATCACAGCGCTGTCTGACTGGAGAGATCGATACCTAACTCTCGTTGGTGTTCCCAGCAATTTCGAAGGGGAGTGGGACTTCGTTTCTGTTAGTGGGTTCAAATTGTTTCCGTTGCGCCACTCACGTAGTTGACTGTAGGCCGTGTCGTCATGCGCAAGCGACGCTACCTATCACGTCATGTGGATTATTCTTTTTAACGCTCTGGACGACTTTGGGATTAAGGATCTAAATTCATCTATCGGTCATTCCAACCATACGGACATACAAATCGAAACAACCAAGCGGAAAATAGCGGACGAAGCTTTGCACGGAGCACTCCGCATTGCGGGTCTTGCAAGCGTGTTGACATCGAATGGTTACCTTGTAAGTTCCACCGAAATTAACTTCTATGAAGCAGGTTTGATTCATTTCAAAAGCGACTTGATACTGCCGTGATGCACATCAGCCTGATCTTTGCAGGCCACCTTCTCGCTCGCCTGGGACGTCCGGAAGTCACGAACTGCATCAATGGCCTTAAGCAATACAGCTATGCGTACGAAGAGTCTGGAGACCAAGCCAACGAGATTCACCGTGCATTCAATCGCGCCCGCGGTGGTGAACTCGAGCTTAATCATATGGCGTCCACTGCACAGCGAATGAATCCTGTGCGCGATACAACGCACAGTCCACCCAACCTTGTGGACGATCAACAGCAGGTCCACAGATCGAATGGCCCTTCGCATGTTCGTGGTACAATATCTGCTTCCGTCTTTAACTCCTGATTGTCGTTGCCCCTTCTCAGGCTTTCGGAGCAACTGCTGGCATGTATTAGTAACGAATCCCCAAACCACCTCTTGAATTCTAATTTGTTGTATCTTGGTAGTAGTGCATATTTCTCGCTTCTGTTTTGGTTGACCGTTTTGTTGTAATGATAATCAAAGGATTTCTGAAGTTAACATTGTCGATGCAACACTAGCTCTATTATTCTACATGTGGACAACTGAGTCAATGTAGGTATTACAACGCCGAATGTCGTGAACCACGCAGTCACATTTAAATCCACGCATAAGTCGATTAACGAGACCCCAAAGGTCGAAAATAAGTAAAACAACGGGCAAATGTAATCACAAGAATGCGAAATGCGGGTAGGATGTGCCATGGAACGATTTTATATGAATTCAGACACGAGACGCAAAAGGGTTTGAGGATGGAAGGTCGTGTAAATGCAACTATGAGAATGAATGAATCCAATGGGGAAAAAAAAAAACACGAGGGAGCAAGAATCAAGTTTACACGCCAAAACCGCCTTTCAAGTCGGCCTTTCGTAGGGGATGCCATTAGCATGTTGAAACATCGCCCATTTCAGGTGCTGCAATGTCTCTCGCTCATTGGGCTTGCAGAAGTCCTGTCCCGAAGTATCGAGGTATGCGAGCACGATATTCAGGGCATGCTCTGCTTGGGCAAACGTGGGTGGTGAGTCTTCGCGTATGGCAAGAAGCGGACTGCCGTAGCGGATGCCGTAAGTCACGGTTGGCGAGTGCTGAATGGGAGCCATGGGATGCATAAGGTTCTGGGATGGGTCTTGTAGTGAGGGGTCTATGACTAGATCCCCAGGGTGGGAAGAATCATTGTTCGTCTTAAAACCGTTGGAAGACAAGGCAGGCGTGAAGGCAGAAGGTCCAGATCCTGGGAGGGTCCTCGCCCTAAGCCATTCTCCCCGACGGATGTCGTGTCGATGCTTGAAATTCTCTATCCAGCCTGAACTGCCCTTGAACTTTTCCGGAGGCATGCCAAATGATCGGGCGATTTCAAGCGCTCGTTGGCGGATAAGCTGATCAGTGATGCTTACGTCTCGATCTGCCCACTCTTGGAGAGATTTGACCATTTCGAATTCGACTTCTGGAAACTTGGATGGTCTGTAGATGATTTAGGTTAATCAGAGTTTTTTGGATGAAGTAATGGGTATACCTGTGCTTGGCAGTGAGGTCGTTGCCTTGATCCTCGTCCAAGACGTGCAGCCATCGGTCTTTGTCTTTGAGTATTTTGCTGATGGTGCTGCGTTCTACGCCAAAGACTGTTCCAATGTCTTCTTGACGGGCATTTGGGTGCTTTAGGTGGTAGAGGCAGATACCCTTGCGATCTTGGTCGCATAATTTGTGCTTGTGGTGTCGCTCTCGTTTTTTGGGGCGGGTGGGGCTGGAGGCCTCGCCTGGTTGTGGTGCCTGAGGGGATGGGGGGGTAGTCGGCGGAGACTTGGAGTCGAGACTTGGGGACTGAGTGCGACGATCAGAGTTGCTGTCAGACCTTGTTCGCGAGCGCCGTGACGGGTCATAGGGTGAAAATGGCGAGGGCATTGAGACGGGGGTGTTCGGCTGATAGAGAGAGGGCGAAATGGAGGGTAAGGTTGGGGAGCACCTATCCCCGTGGCGAGTGAGTGGGGGCGTCACAGTCCTTGGGAGGGAGTCGTCTTCGGCAGAGGGCAGCTACAGACATGGGATGTGAGTTGGCAGATTGAGCAGAGAGGAACACGATAAGCGCACCGATGTGTCCTGGTCCCTGAAGCCATTCGACGAGAGAGACCATCGACGGCCGTGGGCGCTCTGGCGAAGGCTGGAGTGCCTGCGGGAGGAGCGTACAGGGCCGATGCAGGAGTCAATGTGATCAAAGGAAGCCACTGTAAAATCTGAGGCAGAATAGGGCGTCAGGGGCTGGAGAGAGCGAGAGGGGTCAGAACAAGAAGGCGCCGGTGAAGGGTAGTCGTGTGGAGGGAGCGCAGGGGCAGGAAACGAGCACCATGAGTCGTAGTAACGAGTGGGTGCGAGCCTGTCGTATTCCATGTTAGCGGGGTGTAGTGATGATTGTTTCTGAAGTGAAACGGGGCTTTATAACTCACCTGTGTTTCCTCGTCGAAACCCAAAAAGCTTGTCGGCGGCTGTTTTGCCTTTTCGGGGCATTCCCACATTGAGGGTTCTGTTTGTTTCTAGGCTTGGGTCGTGTTCGATCTACATCCACATGTGCCTCCCATATGTCGTGCCTCTCTACGAATATTCCCCTCGGAAATGAATATCTCATGCTCAACCTGCCAGCCCTTCTAAGTCCCACTATCAAATGCATGATATTTCTTGCGTCTACATTCATCCACTTCTGACCGTTTCTCTACCCGGTCTCCAGAAAACGCACCCCATTTCTCTCTCGAGGGGAAAGCTAGGTCCGGACAATTTCTACAGCGGACCCCATTCCTGTACGATCAGACTCACAAAAGTGCCCATTCGGTGGAGTATAGCCTACCTGAATCGTCCACCCCAGCTTCGTAATCTATTCTGACATTTCTCCGATAAGCAATTGTTCCAGCGGCATGTAGGGTCCACTTCTCAACACAGTCCACTCCCTAACTAAGTTAATAGTCGATGTGCGCAGTGTTCATATCTGGCTCCGACCGAGTTTCTTCTCCCGACCGTTGGCTCATTTCACTGTCTCCTCTGCGTCATTCGGCGTCTAAATAGGCACCATTCATCTCTTATCATGGGTAAGCACTAGTACACTTGTTATCATCTTCAGGTCCTAAGCGCGCCTCGTGGGTGCCAGATCAAGATGGGGGTTCGCTGAGTCGGATGGGACAGAGCGCTAGCCAACTACTTCCTTATCCGCCAGAGACTTCATAGAATTATCGAACTTTCTATGATGCTTTTCTTCGCTTTACGGGTCATGGGGCTAACTATGTTCTTATCCTATTAGATCGGTTGTCCTTGATGGTAATATATTGACATTTCTTTATCGCCGAAACTATTTGATTTTCATTTCCTTAGGTGTTTACCAACCTTTTCTAGTCTCCTATTTACCGGAAACTGTCTGCAATAACGAACACCGGATTTTATATCAGCAGCCCTCCATTCAGTTGGATGTATTTTCATTCAAACTGATACCTGCCTGATAAGTGCTGAAGGAAGGCGATGGACAGAACTCGATGCATCTCAGGTGGGCGACTGAATCCCACACGTGAGTTCATTTCCACTGCTATGGCTCCTGTCAGGGTTTCTAAGTTTCTGGTTCATACCTTCCATATTTGATACTTATCGATGAAGCATCATCGGCGGAATATGATTGGTCCAGGCTCGCAGATCTCGTTCAGCTCTCGGCAGGTCGGAGCAGCAGCAGCAGCAGCAGCGGTAATTCTTCGCCAATAGAGCAGGTCAGGAGGTACTCCAGGTCGGCCGTGTTTCGAGGCGATTCTGGAAAAAGTATCTGATTCAGAACCCAATGCCATCTGACATGTAGCTCTACGCCAGGGCACTCTTGTCGATTTTATTTCAAAATGAATATCTGTGAATCAGAGTCCGCAAAAGTGTCCGTATTGATTGTCGTGCGGGGCCACCGGGTCAATACCTTCGCAATTGACATAATTCGCTAGTAACCTAACATAACGTTATCCATTTGCTTCGGCAGAATCTCATTTCCAGGGTTCTCGGCTCCATCAATCATTTTCAACGCAAGTACTCGGGGTGCTTATGTTCAAGGCTTCCTATTGTTCGTGGACAAAACATCATCCATATCCGATCAAGTACTCACGTCGGCCAGCTCTCCAAATAAGAAGTTCGACATGAGAGCCTCATGTAAATAACCTTTTTCCTCACCATGATTTCGGAGCAGCCATCCGAACCTACCGTTTGCTAGACTTAACCAGGATATGGGGCCGAGATGGACCTCTCGATCACTTCAAGACTTTTTATGGAGGTCTGTAGGAAGAGACAATAAGGGAGAAAATGGCGAACACTGGTCTCTACCTGGTCGACTGAGAGCTTTGGACTTTCCATCAAATCTGATGTTTAGTTGGCATCGCCCCGACGTTTTGCTACCAAAAGAGGCAATGCGGAAGCCATAACCAGACATCCGCCGGACCGAGATGCGTAAGGATTATATAACAATTCCCCAAATGGTAAGTATCGTTAGGCTTCTTGGCGTTTTAAGCAAACTATGGCAGTGTTTAGAGTCAAATCTCCAAAAACTGCTGTCTGGAGTCGACCGGATGCGACTGAACACGATCCATTCAACAACTTGAAGTGTGAGCTTGCAACAATAGTTAAACACTTTCCTAACCGCCCACGCTCCATGATAGCGCTACCCAATTTACTTGTTCAATTATTCTCTTATTACATGGAGTGAGCAATTATCTCGGATGCACGTTATCTCCAGTCATGTTTCCAACGTTCCGAGCTCGCAGATCGTTCGGGACAGATGCCTAATGTCCTACCTTAAATAAATTCTAATCGGATATGTATCCTTCAGGAATGGTGTGGAGGTCAAAGAGGTGTGTATCACCACGTCCATTTACAACCTAAGCTTGATCCCGACATACGAGGCACATCGCGCTGGATCGGAAGATGACTCAGTGTGCGGAACGAATCGGAACCAACATTTTGCACCGCCGCACGGAGGGTCGGGCCTTATATAAGTAAGTGCGCTTGGCAACCTCATTTTCACTAATAATGATCGCTACTCGACTCATTTGCAAGAGCGCCTTCAGGTATTCAGTTACGCCTACCATACTATCTGCGTCAAGGGTAGGCGTTTCTACTGTATACCCGTCTGGAGCCAGACCCCTCTCAATGACCCGCGCATTGGCAAACTCTTTGACAGCTTCAAAGTCCCATCAAGAGGCCGTTTCTCCACATCAGCGTACCTAACTTTACTTTTCATCACGGAGAATACCTGCTGACTGTTTTTCATAGATGATTCGTCCAAAGAGACCTCAGACCTACAGAAGCCCGACGGGGTGAGTACCGTCCCAAAGTTCCGCGGTGACTGGGTGCTGTTTCATCCCGTCTACACTCAAGAAGAACTCACATCCGTCCGTGTGCGTCTCGCTGTTATATATCAATGCGTCAAGTCATATTCTTATCCTCGCTCTATTGCTAGGTTCTACATAAGGACGCAGGGAATTTGGGAGATAAAGTTGCCCTTGGCCTCGTTAAACTCGCAAGATCAATATTTGACTTTGTATCCGGTTACAAGCATCCGGAAGGTCCTGTTGACCCAAACGCTAGTATTGAAGAACTGAGGAAAGCAGGTGTTCTGTTGGACGAAAAACAATGGCTGGATGTAAGCACCAGACAGATCTATTCAAGTCCTCGTTGTCCATGTTTGAACATTTAGCGTATCCTCTTCCTGGAGACCATCGCTGGAGTTCCTGGAATGGTTGCTGCAACTCTTCGACATCTTCGAAGTCTCAGGCTTATGGCACGTCTTGTTGTTCCATTACGACCCTTTGCTTTGGTTCTGACGATGTGGCATTAGCGGCGAGATAGCGGATGGTAGATTTCTTCCAAGCGGCGATTTTTATGAGGTACTTACCGTCCTACCCCAGGATCCATACTTGCCTCGAAGAGGCCGAAAACGAGAGAATGCACCTTATGTATGTTTTTCGTAACAGGCTGCATACCAAATATCACGATTTTCAGGACTTTCATGACTCTCAAGCAACCATCATATTTCTTCCGACTGCTCATTCTGGGAGCTCAAGGTATTTTCTACAATTTATTCTGTATGGCCACTTCTTTTGCTTCATCCGAAATTTCGCTCTAAGTATGTGATCTAGTTTTATCTTATTTGATTTCTCCACGGATCTGCCATAGATTCGTTGGTTATCTCGAGGAGGAAGCGGTTCTTACGTAGTGCGTTGGAATGATTTTGTTGTTGATGCCCGAGTTCGTTGATGTTACGCAGTACAAGGTGCATTGCTGATCTTGAAGCTGGAAATATTCCCGAGTGGTGAGTTTCTTCGGAGTCGTCGTCTCAGCCTTTGTCTTATCTTGTGTAGGTCAAATGTTCCTGCACCAGAAATTGCAATTGATTACTGGCGCCTCCGACCTGACGCGAAATTACTCGATGTCATTTACGCTGTCAGATCGGACGAGTCAACACACCGTTTTGTAAACCACAGCCTAGCAAATCTCGATTACCGTTCGGATGTGAATCCGTTTGCTTTACGGGAACCCGATATGCACGTAAAGGGAGGAAAAATAGAGTGAGTGGAGACTATCTTTAGAAGCTTTACCCAGACTCACTATCATGAAAGCTTCGAGCGCTCAGAGGCGGAGAAGTATGTTGTTGAATCTCATCAGCTCTTAAACGAACTCAGTAAAGAAGTGCCCAAGAAGTAGCTGCTCGCCATGTTCTGGGATAACGTGGTATAATACTATTATGATCTTACAGCTTCCCCAACTCATTCAGAATCATTTATTTATTTATATGTATCATACAGCAATATATTTTCAGGAACCACCAACCTGAGTGCAGCATTGAAGCGGTGATAGTAATACATACAAATAGGCGCCGTGTGGGAGTGTGACATCTGAACTTGTTGCTATTATTGTCGTACCTGACATTAGTACTGCAACGTTAACTTTCATGTTTTAATGGCTTCCATTGTCATTCCCGAAGGTCTCCAAGACCTCAATGACACCCTGGCGCCAACGGATGCTGGTCCCAGCAGCGATATACGATCTGGCAACGATATTCAGCACCGGATTTTCATAGGGCCGATGCCAGAAAGAGTTATTGCACAGACTGTCGATAATCAACCCAAACGAGCTAAATTGAACATTGGCAGTGTATTCTCCCTTAACCAGGACAACACAGGTCGCAGTAGCGGTGATAATAGTGAAGGGGTGACTCGTGTTCTAAAGGACAATGCCTTCAGGTTCTTCCTCCATCACGGCGGGAATGCAGAAGATTGGAGAGAGGACGAAGAGCAAGATCTAACTGACGAACTGGTTCGTAGGTGGAAAAAAAGCGACTGGGGTCAACTTTGGGAACGTCGACACCAGGGTCAGAAAGAGGCTCAAAGTACAAGTCCAAACCAATGGTTCGGCACTAGCTTCGAAGTTGGAAGTCTCCTTGGTGTGGATATTATAAAAAGCCAACGACATCTCAGTGCCTTCACCGTACAGTCTACTTCATCAAACGGAACTGCGGAGGCTGGCAACCTTAATTCAGATGAGCAGCTGGGCGCCTTCCATACATTTCCTGCAACCCAGATACCTCGAATTGATGGAGATACTCCCAATCCTGGATGTCTGAATGGTGGCGAGGAGGGTGGGGGGGGATTTACATCAACCTCGAAGACAAACTTGATACCCTCAAGCCAGTATGCACCCGACCAAACTGGTAATTCCCTAAACCCCAGGCCATCGTCAGATAGGCTCAGCATCCTCCGACAAGACAACGTCACCTTGGAACTAGATTCTGACCGTCGTTTGACGGTGGAGGATAAACGGAAAGCAAAAGTGCACTACACTGACGAGCCCGAGGATGGCATTGACACTATTCCCGGTCCAGCAGCACCTGAAGAGGTATTGGAAAGAACGAAGGCGACTGTTGACCGTAACACTAGTCTTGCTGCGACACTCGTACCTGATAACTTGAAGAGTCCGACTCCCAGTGAATTCTTATGGGGAGATATTGTCCTCCGAGGTGACTGGTTTATCTATGTGTCTAAGCAAAGTCGTTATTAACTCCTTAGAGATAGGATGTTGGTCAGAGTCGACTACACGAAATCCGAAGGCTTAACGCAGTTTGACGACAATATAAATCGGTCTGCCAGAGGTCTGGAATTCCAAGATTGGGGAGAGTTCCTTGTAGTGTGGCGAAGGGATGGCCTCGAGATATACAAAGACTATGTACGTTCGACGTGTTGTCATTTTTTCTTTCTTTGCTGATTCGAATATGCAGGGTGTTCCCTTGCAGGAATGGGCAACTGGACACAAGCAATTAGCACATGTTATCCCGCTCAGGTCATCAAGAACGAAATTGTCCTTGTATTCATTTGTCGACTTGACTTTCTGCATCACCTGCGCTCCTACCACAGGACTGTTGAACGATAAAGGGTCGCGTTGGATCTTTACTCGGAGTAAAGAAGGCAGTCAAGTATTTGTTTTCAAGCTCAGAAGCCGATCCAGGGCATACGATTGGTATTGGCAATTATGGTGCGAAGGCTAGACGTTCAACATCGGTTTTAAAAAATTATTTTCTTGATTTTTAGGCGCCAGCTTGGTGGCGATATTCCAAGATCCATCGACGTCCACAACCCGAGTTTAAACACAAAAGTCACTATTGACATTCCGGAAAGTCAGGGTACCACGGTTCTATATCGTATTTTCGCGCGCGAGAATCTCATCCAGCTCTGCCTGGAATCTCTCCGAAAGATGCCAGATTATAAGTATCTGATAGAAAAAGCGATAGAAAAAGGGCATTCACCCCAACTAGCTTGGCGTTATCATACCAATTTGGATTGGGTGTGGCTAGACCAGGATGTGTTCGGAAAGCCGAGAGAGTGGTCGGTGTTGTGCGGACTGGCTTTCAAGCAGGTTTGTAAACCTATTACCTCTCCCTTCCGTAGTTCACGCAACGCTACAGTCCACGAGGCCTCCCACTTTAGAGATTCGGCTCGGTGAGCATGCCCCCAATTTCGTCTATCTGAAGGACAGGAGGAGAATCGACGAGCCACCTTCCATCGAGGGCTACTTGGATAGTATCAAACCGAATAAGCAAACAAAACAACCGGTGTATCTCGCAACCCATTCTGGATACCTGTTCTTCATCAACCCTGGGCGACCATTCCCACCAACTCCCCCTGGCGCTATGCCAATCGAGTTTGGTACGAAAGCCGACACAGTCTTGAGGCATATGGAAGTTCGTCGTGGAATAAATCAAATTGTTCACGCGACCAGCATGATGGATTTACGCACAATTGTGGCCATCAGAAGAGCATTCCAACCAGTTTCATCCAAAACGCATACTGTGAAAGAAGTACAAGACGACGATCGTGGCTGGTTTGATGCATGGGTTGAACGTGAAGAACGACCTTCGGAAGATGATGTTGACGAAGGAGGAGAAGCAGCACTTGCTCAGGCGTATGATATTCCCCTGTTTAAAATGCGAAGATCGTTCGAGTTGTTGCTCGATACGGGTCAAGTAATGCGTTTCGAGGTAATTTCATTATATCTTTTGCAGTTTCCCATTGCTTACAGGCGTTTTCCCTTCAGGCGTACTCTCGCAAAGTGGCAATTGAATGGATTGAAAGACTGAGAGCCCTGCTGTTGTACTGGAAGAGACGGCACCGAACCGATGCTCAACAAGAAATTGAACTTGCTCAAGCACAGCGACCACGCCTCACCCCACTCACTCGTGTGTGCCATGACGAACATAAAGCCGCTTCTGTGGCTACTCCATCAGCACATACATCAATTGACACGTTTTATAACTGGTGTGTGCTCGAAGGATGTAAACCGATTGTGAAAGGTGGTAGAATTTATATGAGGAGGGGTTTAAGAGGTCAATTCAAGTGTGTTTTTTGTCTGTTTCGAAAGTTTTTCGTCTTACACCTCGTTCAGGCTGGTACAGCTCTTCCTTGTTGCAGGCCACCTGGTTAGCTTCCGCATTGATGGACAGAGTTCGATATACCCATCGATAAAGAAAAAAATAAATCTTGTCGAGGCATATGTTTGCTCAGGTTACTTTGCGGCACAAATGCTACCTCGAGGCCAATACAGCCCAAATACTCCTGCAGCTCCAAGGCGCTACGGAGACGGTCTTGAAACCGACGACAGAGAGGAGGATATGGTCTTCATGATCTGGTATCGACCTCATTCCCAGATACTGCATGCTGACCACGATCCGACAACCACACATGTCGACAACGAAAAAATTCCAAATTTATCCAAGAAACTCAAGGTGTTACTTTTCAAAACTCGGAGTTGTCTTGAGAGGGATGCTTGGTGTTGGGCCATTAATTCAGAAATTGAAAAGATTATGAGGGCGCAAGTGAAAAGAGAGTCGAGGTTAGCAGAAGCAGGAAATCTGATCCCATTTACAAAGTAAACGATATTTTGTGCCAGATTATGTAGAAACTACTTCCTCTTCGGTTTCTTGGCCCTAAATAAAAATTCAGAAGGAGAAAAACTTGTTGGTAAGATGAATACGTACCCGTATCTACTACGGGATGTAGCACGATTGACGACTCCTCCAAAGTCAAGGGCACCACGAACGAGTTTATAACTTTGGTAAATGAGCATTTGTTCGTCAAAGTTGGCACGAACGCAACATACCCGACACCAGGCAGATCCTTTGTGCGGCCTCCTCTGACCAACACCACACTGTGCTCTTGAAGGTTGTGACCTTCTCCTTGAATGTAGGCCATCAACGTCTTGCCTGTCGTGAGCTTCACACGAGCCACCTTTCGTTTGGCAGAGTTGGGTTTCTTCGGCTTTGCAATAATCAGTTGTGTGACGACGCCTTTCCGTTGTGGACAGTTCTCCAACAAAGGTGATTTGACTTTTCCCTGCTTTTTAGGAATGCGCTTTGCACGAATGGATTGGTTTATTGTTCTGAACGCGATAGAGGAAGCATGAAAGGAGCGGGTGAAAGGTAGAAATGTGAATGGACGGGCAGCCCAGAAAGCTAACAGCATTAAGGATGAGATCTATGAGAAGGAAACCAACTTTTGTATTTGTGACACGCGACCTCGCCAAACAAATCAATCGCGTCCTCCCCAAGATGACAATCACATTGGAATCCACCCACTATGCCAGTCCTAAAATCAGTACGTGGAAAAACCTCCCGCCGACAAAATTCAGAGGAGATAGAAGATGCGCGTGCCACGCAAGCTGACGGCCGTATTGACGAAGTCAGTGAGGACGAAAAACCCCGTCAAGTACGCGTCAAGCAGGAGAAAAAAGGCAAAGGTAAACAACGCGCCGTTGAAGCTGAAGAGGAGGATGCGGAGGGAGACGGTGACGTCGACATCGATGATGAGTCTGATGAAGATGACAGGATTGACGTCGCTGACTTCGTTGATCAACCTTTGCAACGAGAACACTTAACAAGGTTGAAGGGGATCGCCCAAGACTGGGATTCAATGCGAAAGCAAATTAACCAGAGATGTGACATTTACAAAGACGTCGCTATTGCAATGGCGGAGGCAGGAGAAGTTGATATCCAGACTTCCAAGGTAAGGTGTATCTTAATAGTTGACTTCATATTTCTCATTCATGTTTTCAGACTCTTAACAAATTGGACGCTGGAATAAAAGAGTTCATAGATGTTGGGGTGGAAATGACGGCTCACTCTCAATCTCTTGACACGATCCATCAGAAGGTCGCGCGAGGTGAACTCGTGGTGAGTTTCCAATTTTCTGGTGACTGAAGGATATGCTTAATAGATTTGTGTAACAAAGAGGAATGTCATCGAGCAATACGAAAATCAGTTGAAGGAACAAGTAGACGAATACGCTGCCAAAACCGCTCGTCAGAAGTATGCCAAGGACGCAAGATACCTGGACTTCCATTCGAGCATCTGGGTATGTCTAACCCCTGTTTCTATATGGGACCTTCTGATTACTACGCCCCCTTTCAGGAAGTTCATCATCCCGATGATCCCATGCCCCCAATTACCCAATTTATTCAGAAAGGCAGGCAATTCATCATCCTCAAATAAAATTCTTTGTTTACCATAACTCTTGCAGAAGGAGGTGACGATTCTGACTCGGGAGACGATGTTGAGATGGGTGGTGTTACACAGAACTTCTTATGTCCGCTTACATTGACTCCTCTAACCAACCCCGTTACCTCGTTAGTCTTTTGTGCTCCCTGTTTTATGTGTCGCTACTAACTTGTCTCATACAGCCGAGTCTGCGGGCACAGTTTCTCTAGGGATGCCCTTCAACAATTTTTCAAAGGAGAAAGAACGCAGAAGTGCCCTACCTCCGGATGCAACAAGAGTTTCAAGTTCTCGGATTGCGTATCGGATGATGCTCTAGCGAAGAAGGTTAAAGCACACCAGCGCCGACAACGAGCGGCCGAAACTGATAGTGAAGATGAGGAAGTTGTGGATTAATCAAATTATTTCAGATATTTATCCCCTCCTTATTAATTTGAATTTACTGCAAAGCTGTTAATGTTTCCTTAACCTCCAGATTTGGATGTGGGCGTGTCGTCTTATCTTTAGCCTGAGAACGTATCCAGTATGCCGTTCTCGACACTTATAGAACAAGTTATTCGACCACTCAGATAACGGCCTCAAAGCCACTATGGGATCCGAACGTTTCAGGGGGGTGGCAGAAAGATATTCATAACTGCGCCACCTAATTTGACTCTAACAATGACGAATGAAATTATTCAGATCCTGGGGTGTGATTTGTCTCCTGGAGCAGGTCCCCCGAACGGGTAGCAGAAAGTCATATCCAGAAAGACAAATGGGGGAGAAACAGGAATTCAATCAGTATCCATCGTGTTGTTACTCTCCGAGCTTCTCTCCATCTCGGCCTGCTCTTGAACAGCCCTCAAAAACGGTCCGATACCGGTCCCTGCCTCCTCAGGGAGACCGAGTGTCCGAACCAGGCCGCCCAGCATCCCAGTTCTTAACGCTTGGTCAAAGTTTGACACTGCGGACCGAAATTGGGGCGAACTAGGGGGAAATATGGTCAGCTGAAACAATTTTCCATAAAAAGGAAATGAATAGCTGACTGGATAATCCTCTGCAGAGCTTCCACAGAGGGAGGAACTGGCAGATCTGGTGGCAAATGGGGGAAAAGTGATGGGACTAGTTCAGGATGGTTTGAGAACAGTGGCAGTAAATTTGCTGGAGTAAGTATGTCGGATAATGACAATTCTAAGGAAATTTTCATTAGACGAAGCCCAGTGCAAAGAAATGAAAGTTTGCACTAACCTGGTTCCACTCTGGCCTGTGGCCTTCCAGCTATCGAAGTTAACATCTCCGCAAGTGCCGCAATTTGCTCTGGAGTGGCCTGGAAGTCCTGCTCAGCAGCAGACCTTCGAGAGGTTCAGAAGGTTCGTAAAAAGAATCCTAAAGCTTACGTGGAGGGGACTGGTTGGGCGGAGGTACTGCCTATAGCAGTCGATTGCCCTGGAGCTGTCACCCCGATGGGAATGGTCCATCTAAGGTCGTAATCTGGGTCTTGAAGTAACCCGTTGAGATTTTCTATAAATTCCGAGTCTCGCGAAGTAGATGCGTCCTGATGGACTACAGTTAGAACAAGCTGGTCAGTTGAATAGGTGAAGGTCGCACTTGCAGCCAAAACTACTAAAACCTTAAGCTTGATGAAAAGAGTAGTATGGTTCGGAACTCACGAAATGTCTTTGGTTGGAAGACGAGAATTTGAGAACATAGACTCGACTAGAGGTCACTTGATCCACCTTCACGAACGATGCATCGGAAGGAAATAGTATAAGGTCCTAGGATCTCAAATGCATGAAACACAACCATTCGTAAGAATATTGAGAAACTTACCTCCTCGATATTATTGGTGACCCGATCCCTCCAGACGAAATGCAACAGTCCATCTTCTCCATTTGTGATGTAAATCGCGCCCTTGACGGGACTTGGTTCTACAAAGTTGGTGCCTTCCCTGCGAAAAGCCCTTCCTGCTTTAAACGCGAGGAGAATTTCTTCGCCAACGAGAGTCATGAGTTGAAGATGCAGAAACACAACACAAGAGACGCGTCATGCTAACCACGATGATCAGTTTAAAGTCCGCCCTGATGATGATGATCACTGCACTGGTTCGACTAATACCTCGTTCTCGCAATGAATTTCGATGATCTCGAACGCCCTACTTGGGGAGTTCTTTCACCACAAGAAGGTGGTATGGGACTTGTACGAGAAACCGTTAGGAAGGAACAAGCTATCAAGTGAGTATGTACTAGGCATCACATGCTATCTGTGTTGACGCGTTCTTTCAGGGAAATACTTGCATGTCAGGAGGATTTGAAGGGTTTGTTTATCCCAGAGCCCACTCTCTTCCAATTGATGACACCCGGAATTAGCAATGTTGATTAAAGTGCAGAATGTGCAAGCGGATGTGGACAAGCTCATTTCAGGCAATGAGACTCTGCAGACATACATCGACAACCTAACTGTTCAGATGGCAAAACGTCGATAACCAGCCCCTTCGCGTGTACGGGCTCCGAGAAGTCTCGTAGCTACTACCGCCGGATTAATGACTGCGATTCGAGAGCCATTCAAGCACAATATCCCTGTGCTATGGTCAGAAACGTAATGTTAGCGGATGGAAGAACGCACAAATTGTGTTGGCTTTTCATGGAGCACTGGGGTGGAAAGCGTCAGAAGCTGAATAACATAATGTTACAAGAGGCCATACGGAATAGCACTGTATTCTATGTTATTCAATGAGATTGTCAGATATGAAAAGCTACGCACTGATACAGGTCTATCCCCAATTTTGTCAAGTTGCCTGGAGACTTCAGTTAGGGAGAGGGACTCAGGGAGATTGATGGACACACAGAATACTGATTAGATCGTTTACACTCGTGCAGCCATCTAGGTCGTTCTTGTTCCCAAGCTGAATGGGTTGGCACAAGCATTTGCACAGTTTAAACTGCTACTCACCACTAGAAGCGGTGCGCCTGTTAGTGTCCGTTGGCTTAAAAGTTGATGGAGCTCGAAGCGGGCGGTGTTGAACTTGTCCTTCTATACCATGCATGTCAGGGAGACAGCCTTTGTATAATTCTTGAAGCTCACGTCTCTGGAGTCTACTACAAATCTGCTTGGTAAGTCAGCATGCTGAACGGCAGCAAGATCGAGACTTTACGCACACAATAGCGTCAACGCCGTTACAATAACGCTCCCACATGGAACGGAATTTTGGTTGGCCTGGATGGACATGGAGCAAACGTGAAAGGTGGTACTGTTCAGAACGTACCTGCGACGTCCCATATTTTCATGGTCACATTTCCCTTCCTTATCTTTCTAAAGTTGAAGGCCACTGTTGGAACAACCTCTTCACTCCACTGTCATCCGCAGTTCATGGTAAGCGCCAGAAGAACCGATTGGGAGGGTAAATTATATGGGCTCACTTGACCTGAAGTAATCACATTCACAAATGATGTTTTGCCAGAAGCCTGATAAATATTGTCAGAAACGCCTAATGCAAAGCTTTGCTGTCACCTGTAGGCCCACCACGGCGAACTCGCATTGCTTTGACCAAAAGAGTCTAATGGATGACTGTAAGATTTACAAAGAATCAATGAATTGAAACACACCCAGTTATCCAGTAAAATATTGACGTTATAAAGGTGGGCATATTTCAAATTATTACACAGGCGCCCTCTTTATCGTCTGAACGATGACTCCTGAGCAGCGTCGCTTCCACAAAAGGAATATTCGTCAGGACCAACTCCGGACCGTGATACGCTCCACGTGATATCTAATTTTAAGCTTGTTGCTTGTCACCAACTACTTATGCAGGCTTGGGGGTCTCTCTCGCGATGTCTCTTACAACCAGGATGTATAGCAGCGCATTCCTGCAGGTCAAGCCCTTCTCTTTACGCTCATTGCCATTCGATTCGACACATGTCTTCGACAACGAAGGAAGGGTCAAGCGATGCTCCTCGTAAACCAGTCTCCTTGTCGGAAACGTTGAGGTTGATGGACAGCATACCTCATCCTCAAACGCCAACAAATGAACCTCGGAGCCCCGAATACACGTCCCTTATGAAATTCAAACGGCCAGGCTTAAGCAAAAAAGTTAAGTTGAAACGGAGGCTGAGAGAGGCAGAAAATAGGGAAAGAATTAA
>Ga0307517_10003824_pt1 | contig 23368 bp, 22 predicted proteins | sample 23_EM_MG_FD_194515 | JGI IMG/M metagenome (GOLD analysis project Ga0307517, IMG submission 194515) | Populus trichocarpa ectomycorrhiza microbial communities from riparian zone in the Pacific Northwest, United States - 23_EM | ecosystem: Host-associated > Plants > Roots > Unclassified | place...
GCTGTGACCTGACCAGTAGAAAACATCCCCGCGGTTGCGACACTTGAACTATCCCTATTCTAGGGAACTAAAAAGCGACAAATACAGACGAAGGGATAGGATTGTTTATTTGGAGGGGGGGGGGGGAGGAAGGAAGGAACGTTTTGCGGTATTTTATTTATTTGTTTATTTATTTTTGATAGGGAGGATTGAGGAGGGGGGTGGTGGTGGTGGGGGTTGGTTGGCTGGTTGGCTGGTTGGCTAGTTCATGGTTTTTGTGCGGGACCGAGTTATTGGTGGTTGGTTCCTGAGTTTTTTTTCTCTCTTTTCAGAAGTTTTCGCTTGTAATTTGGGTGGAGGGAGGGAGGGGGTCACGGGGAGAGGAGGGGGGGGAGGGGTTATACTTTTTTTTTTTTTTGCTCCATGTTGAGTTACGTGCGCGCAGTGTCAAAGGCGGGAAGAGAGGGAGAGGGAGAAGGAGAAGGAGAAGGAGAGAAGGGGGAGGGGGGAGACTGTGGTTATGCTACTATAGTTCGCGTTTAGAGTTGAAGGGGCTGGCTGGCGGAGCTGATCTGGTTGGGGGCTACGATGGAATAATTAGTAGCTTTTATTCAGAGTTCTAATACCATTTCGCAAAGGTCTATCTCTAACTGGGTCAGTTAATTAGTTTTTTTACCAAGAGTCCAATTCACAAATATGCTCCCCTGCGAAAAATGGACATAAAGCTTAGACACAGACCCAATAATGTTCTTTCTTTCCTTCTTTCCTTTTTCTTATTATTGATAACCCGACCACCTATGGCGACTTGAGTTTACTGTAGACGCTTGTGATAATCGGGCCCAACCCCCCCCCCCCCCCCATTCTCTCTCCCCCCCATTTTCCTCCCCCTCTAGGACCTGGCCAGACTGGAAGAAAGAGAAAAAAAAAAGAAAGAAGTAAATATAGATACCGGTACTAACTATTCATTACTCTCCAACAAATCCCCCCCTCACCACCACCACCATACATTCACTTTTTTTTTTTCATGTCAGCGAAAATTTTTTCCCGTTTTTCCCCCCACCCCAGTCCGACCTCCTCATCCCCATCCCCCCCTCCCGACGACTGTTTCTTGTTTTCCTCATGGTGGCTCCCCTAGCGAGGGCGATCTCACTACATGTCAGATTCGTGCCGTATGAAACCGGCTGCTCAAACGGTACACTTACGGCGCCCTCGAGTAGAGTGTAGTAAGTATCTGCCGTTTTGTGCTTTTAGTCCACCTGTGGTTTTTTTGTTTTGTTTGTGCTTCCCATGTCCTGTCCCCTTTCTACTTGTATATCCATCCATACATCTATTTATTTGTTTCTTGGTTTTTTTTGTATGTGCCCCTCCGCGGCGGCGGCTCGGTAGTTGGTTGGTTGGCGGGTTGGTAGTTTCTTGGTTACTATACTTGTGATAATCAGATGGAATATCTTGTTTTGTGTGATGCGGTCCTTGTTCTTTGTTTCATTGATAGACTTGTCGTTCGTTGATCGTCTATTGAGCTTGGTAATAAAGGTACAATACTGGGTGTAGCAGAGTACGAGTACATACTCGTACAAGTTATGCGTTGACGTTTTAGCAGTTACTGGGGTTCGCTGCTTGTGAAATGTCAATGTAGCTTTTTTTTTTTGCCATAAGCTGTACAACATTGGATGTAATGGCAGTAGAAAGGATGCCATTTTTTTGATTCCCATCCTCTTCCTCCCCTGTGTTACATGCATAATATGGAAGTTGTATCGCAGGGTTTGGGCACTCTACGCGCGGGGGATATTTTTAGTGCCTATCATAACAATAGATTGTTTGCAACTGTCTGGTACGGTACTTATGTGGGGCACGGTAGAAGAAGAAGAAGAAGAAGGGAGGAAGAAGCTGCTGACCACACCGACCCTTTTGGCGACTGCGCTTAGATCACCGGTAAGATGTGATATCATGAAAAGGAAGGGTCAAGGAAGGGGGAGGGGGTTCTTCCGCTTGCTCTGTAGTACAGATACTGGGTTCTGTACTCTAGTACTCGAGTACTGTCCACTGTGTGTTCTGCTGTGACCTGAAGGACAGTATGAACGGTGCGGTTAAGGCTGAAGCGGGCCTTTTGCGGCGATTTTGTTGCGCCGTTGATCGCTTACGTATAATGCATCTATTCATGGCCCCCTTCGTTCGTTTCGTTTCGTTTCGCTTCCCCGATAGAGGTGCCACAAGTAGTTCCTGCGCCATGGGGGATTGCGCCATGGGGATTTTCTCAATTATTGAATTTTGTTAATTTGTTTATGCGTCGCTCGCTGGTTGGCTTATCGAAACGGTTACGTCGCTGTGATACGTGGGAATATGGGATGATCTTGGGCTGTGTCGGTATCATGAGGGGGGAGGGGGGGGGATTCCTGATGATCCCCTTCTTTGCCTGGGTCAGGGGTGGGTGACACTTGCACTGCACTTAGCACTTGAATGTCTGCCACTCTCGGAGGATTATTTCTAGATAGAAGTATACGTGTTTATTCGTTCCGTCCGCTCTCATCCCATTCTGTATATCTTCAGAGCATTGGATTACTTTTGAGGCCGCTACAATCGGGCGGAGCGTTGGAGATTGCGGCGGGGTGGGCTGGGGGCTCGGCTTGTGGTTTTTGTCATGTTCGTAAGTGCGGTGTGCCTTGAGTTAATTGTCGAAACAAGGGGGATCTGCTTCGCATGAGGATCTCGTCTGGCTGTTGGAGACGAAAGTGTGATTGTTTTGCTTGGTTTAGCTTAGATTGGGGGTTACAGTGTTGGAATGGAATGGGAAGAGCTGTACCGGTAGAGTATGGGGAGGAGGCAAGGGTGGAGTGGGGGACTTGCTTGCATGCTTTTGCCTTGTCTCCTTGCTTGTAGGATGCTTACCGGTATTTGGTTATTTATTTATGATGCGGGTATTTGTTTACTTGTTCATGATACCTGTACCGGTATTTGTCAGTTTGCTTGGTTGATGGTTGTATGGTGGTTGGCTGGAGGGCTTGGTCTATTCGGTAAGGTAAGGTACTATACAAAGCAGCTGAGGGCAGATAGGAAACCGAGCCAACAACGACATGGCACGAAGACCCCCGGATCGCCACACTTTAAAACAAGCAGTGAAAAAGCAATTGGGCAGGCCATCTTACCACGAATCCCGCTCTTTTTAAGAAAAGATACAATATGGCTCCATCCGACTGGGCATAATGAGTATTGTACCTTGCTGTTGGTGTTCACGCATTATCGTGAGAATCACCACTCCCGGGGAGAAAACCTCGGTTGTGCTGTTCGCTGGGCTCGCTACCCCCCCACATTTTATCCCCGGAGCGATCCGGGGTGCATGTCGTCGGGCTCCCCCACGAAAGGTTTGCGGTAAATAGCCAGTAATAATCGAACGAATCGCCCCCTTCTCCCCTTCCCTTGTCGTGGGTGTTGTACTCGTACAGTACCGGCACTGTGCTCGGGTGCGACATTGATTGATAATCCGGTCGGCGAACGTGTCTCCACAAGACCGACAGACAGCTTCATGCTTCGGGCCCGGTGTTAAAGATCGAAGCCAAGCGCGCGGATGAGAATTGGGTATCCAGTGGACTTGGCTGTTCGGAAGTGGCCACATTTCTGCCGCTACGGCCGCGCTTTCGGTCGGTCTGGAGGGAGATGTAACGGAATGGGCTGGGTTAAACTACTGACACAGTTATTTAGTCAGGTAGTTAGGCTACTTGATAATACGTCGCATCCTGCGCATACGAGGAGACACTTACATAAATCGGGGTTATCCACAACTCTCCCTTCTCGTCCGCCAATAGCCACAACTACCGCTCTGCCTCACGCTAGCCAATTTAACCAACTACTGCACCTATCATACTCCAGTAGACTATTGTATAATACAAAACCAGCGTCGATCACCCGACTTTTAAACCGTCCGAGCATGCCGAAACCCTGCTGCCCATGCTCGTGGTCAAGTCCGTACACGAGTGGACTCGTGGTTTAGATCGCGACCATGCGCTCATTCGCCCTCTCATTCATTCATTCATTCATTCATTCACCCGTCTACCGGACTTCGACCCATTTGTAAGACTTAATTTCCTTCTGGGCCGAGGAATAGTCCGGTCGGGAGAGAAATCGTACCGTAGCTATGATATTTTTCCCCCTCTTCTTCCCTTTTCTTTCTCGGGGCTAGAAAATAGAAGTGGAAACACAGGCTTGTCGACAACGGAGGGGGTGACCGTGATACGCTGGCTTCTACGATAAGTATCATGCCACAATGTCACATGCCAGGTCAAGCCGAGTTGGCAAGACGATCATTCTTTCTCTCTCTTCCCCTCTCTGGAGGATGATTTGTTTGACCTACCTGCTACCTGCGATTCCTAGGCGAAACTCGGAGGAAAGGCCATGTTGCAGGTTTCGTATGACTTCGAGGCCTCCACCTCTCACCCCTCACATTGTTTTTTTCTCTCTCTCGGAATCCTTTGAATCAAGTTTGTGATTTGGAGTTTGATGAGTGAAAGTTAACTTAGCGTAAAGGCTGATTTGAGATATGGTCAAGGGGCTTACGAGTGTTCGTTAGTGCATTCTGCAAGAGTGACCACATGAGGGTTTGCTGGTTGTATCATATGCTTGCTGGGGAGGCTTTTCTTTCTTTATTTCTTTGTGCAGAGTACTGTAGGAAATACCTCACTGCCCGGAGTCTCATGGCCAGGTATGGTTATCTGGGGTATTGTGTCATAAAGACGACCTGCCAGGGTTGCCCTGCGTCGGGGTGGCTTTCCCTTCCTTTCCTCTCGGATGTCGCTCTCCAAGTCGCCGAGTGATGTTCCATGATTCTTAATTCCGACTTCGTGGTTCTTGTCAGCATTGTAAGCTACCGGATGCAGCGTTACATGTTACATGCGCCAAGGACGGGGGCGCACTTCCGTAGCTCTCTACCAATGGATTACGCAATATGTTTTTTTCGTTCGGCTGGGATATTCTACAACTAGCTCGCATCCTCGGCGACGAAAAAAGCATGACAAGTATGATGGCCTGAATGGGCGAATGAATGTATTGCCGGTATATATGAACGACTGGATCTCCGGGATGCCAGTGCCGGTGTTAGAATGGCTAGAATTTTTGTACCACCATACCCCTGGGCTCAAGCCGGGGAGATTTGTGACTACCAGTATTCTTGGGAGGGTAACTCCATCCCTTAATGTTCTGCGATTGGGAGCCCGGAGGGCCCGATGTCGGAAGGGTTGTCATTGGAGTTGATCCGTTAGTGCAACCAACTTAGGTGATCGAGGCAATCCCGAGAGTGCGGGAATGAGTTACAGTGGCGGGAAGAGATTTTTAATGTTCCATCCGGTTGGATGGATAGGTGCGCATCTTTGGATATCATTGGAATGTCTACCATTGCGCTTTTCTTCTTTTTCTACTGGCTTGGCGTACCGATATATTGTGCTCTTTTTCCTTTTGCTACTAAGGACATATTCAAGAGTATCTCCAATTGACTAGTGTTAATCTATAGTGCAAATGAGGTACTTGTACCGTACCACCCTGGCAGCCCACCCCGTATAGCATCCCGGTGCCCCGGGAGCAAGCGTTGGTTAACTTACCCGCGAATGGGGCAGCGGCTTTTCGATCAAGATTATTGGGCACCTTGTTTTTGTCGTTGGAGTGGAATGGGAGTGCGTGGCACTGTAGATGGTATTAATTGGATGATCGGGAGATTTGGCGTGCTTTTCGAACTAAGAAACTTGCCATGATCTGATCTGATCCCAAGATAGCGGTTCGGTGGAGTGCTCCCCGGAGAGTGGGGAAGATGGCAGTGCCAGTGGATGAGCTGCAGCTCCTTTCCCTTTCCTCTCCTTTCCCTTCTCTTTTCTTTTATAAGACGGTTGGTTGGTTATTTGCGCTACTGGGGTGCTGATTCTTTTCAAGAGGGCTTGTTGGGGAGGATGATTGTAGTATATAGAGGGGTATTAAGAGAGAAAGAGGATACGATTATTTGGGTTATTGGTTTGATATATATACTTCTGCGGGGGCATGTAAGTCAGGAAGCTATAAAGGCCACGCACTTTTTATCTCCTTTCTTTTATGATCGGAATACTGAGACGTAGGGTTCACGAGTGTACCGTGTGGGTCTGTAACTTACATCGGCCATAGTTATATGAAGCCTTCTCTTTTGCGGTCTTGGTGACTCCTACCATGGAGTCTATGCTTCTCTCCCTCTCCATGGAAGGCGGATTCTGGCAGGGGAGCTACTTGACTGATCCGGCGGATATACCGGTAATTCTAGGGGTTGGGAAAAGGGTCCCTTACATATTGGCATGGTAGGGATCCTCGGCAGTTTGGGAGAGCCTCTACGGTATATGCGCTGGAAGGAAATGGTGTGGTGTTTAGCTCGACCGCGATCCATATCTAAAACGCCACTGGGGATGTTGCGTTAATGATGTGCGTCATGATCCGTGCTGCCTAGGTCTTGCTAGCCGGTTGGTTACGCACTGTCACTCGTGACACATCTTGGTGGGAGAGATGATGTTTTTTCTCTCGCATAGTCTACTCTAGTAGGCTACCGTAGGTGGTTCGTGGCTCTGCGTCGGGGTTGCAGTATGATGTAGGTCATCACTAGTGGTCCTACAAGGCTGATGTTGTGGGTAACTTGCCCAGAAGACCAACTACCGATTAGCCAGTTAGCTGGGGCTGGAGGGTTAATTGATTATACCCCCCCCCTGGAATTCTCGACCTTGGTGAAGCCTGTTCCATTTGGCACTGCTTCTCGGGACAGTCCGCGTTGTAGCCTTGCATGAATTGCTATCTGGGAGCTCGCGCAGTTGAGCGAGTTGGGTAAGTTGTGGTTCTGACAGGGTGGGGCTCTGGACGTCTGAGAGCCTATTGGAGGATTTCATAGCATGGTGTGTGGGTTTGGTGGGAGAGAAGAGTGGAGAATGCCGGAGACTAGGGCTTGTTCGGGGAGGCTTCCTTGCGTGATCATGAGGCCTCATAAAGTATATTTAAGGGCTACATGAATGGTTTGGGTAGCCTGGGAGGGTAGTTTTTAGAGCATTTCCTTTAGGTTTTGATGAGGCTATTTGAGGGGTCTGCTTATGGTTTCGATTTTATTTTGGGAGTTGAGTTTTGCCGGGGGAATGTCAGGTTCAACCGGTACCTGATTCATAATTTAAATGAAGTGCGCTTTACAATAGATTGGGGCGGGACCTGGGTGGAGTGGGTTCTGTGCGGGTGGTGGCCTTAACTTCATAGATCCTCATATTTCTGGGGTCAAGTTGACGAAAGGACACCTTGGATAACTTTTTGGAAAAACCAAGATCAGCACGGGACCCGTAAGCCCTATGACAAACATCTGGTAGACATGCGCTAGGTGTGGCCTTGGAATCGTAACGGTGGGCAAGGTGCGAGAGTGAGTGCGCGGTCATGGATTCTCACTCGATGTCCTAGATCCCTGCAAGGTTTTCCCTGCCTGATTGAGGAGGTTATATGGGTTCGTGGAGCCCTACTTGAACATTGGGAAGGGTGACCTGAGAAGGCTTGGGGCCCGAGATGCGCCTAAAGGTGTAGATAGATATTGAGCATCTGAGTCACGAACGAGTGATCGGATGACGCAGAGATTGCAATAATAGTTTTTGAGCCATGAGCTGAGAAGAAGAAACCCTGTCAGCATATTCAGAAAGCCAACATGAGGGTGGGGTGACGGGAGAATATATGCCGGTACACGCTGAGTGGTGTTCTCCAAAGTCATATTCATGCAGGTGATCTGTGTCCGAGACAATTTACTAAGGATTTGGCCATATAGCGAGTTTGCGGATTCATATGGCACTCAAAGAATGAGAGCTATTTTCACAGCTAAAAGACTTTTGACAGTGCTAATTTTCCTTAATGAGCGAGGCTAAAAAATGTGGGTATCAGCCTCCTAACCTCGCATTCAAGCACCCCCGGAGGAAGGTGGTGCGTTGGTATGATCTTTATTTAATCGGGCCAGTAGTGGAATCTACCCACCATCTGCCCTAGTCAGGAGCTAAAATTTACTCTATTTTTCACAAGTGCTAGAAATACTTGCACTTTCTATTATTATTTTTGTGTTTGAATAGCCTTTAAGCCTATACTTCGAGGGGGAGGGAAGAGATGAAAAGAGGAATTATGGAGAAAACGAGGATAAAGGTAAGTATTACCGTATGGAGATTTCAAGCCAGACCGGTTTACCTTAATATATAGATATAGCCCCCGCGAAAGCTGGACTCTAGATTACGAATCGAGACTGGCAGATCCTGATTCAGGTATGGAGGGAGGATCCGTATGGAGGTTTAGAGGGGTATGTGATAGACATGAGGGTTCTTATCGGGGGTAATTTTATTCAATTAAAAGGATATGTTTAAGCTGGGTTTCTGAGTTGCGGTATAAGCATAGTTATGTGGCTGTTGTGGTCCTTGCGGAAATGGAGCTAGGCGATCCATATTCGAAGCAGGGGGGTGGAGTGCGGTGCTTTGGACTGTTCTGGGGGTTGAGCGCCATTGTCCCTGCATGGAAACCACTAGAGTGGCGTTCGGCCTAATTTATCCGACTTGTCGGGTCGACGTCGTCCCGTCCAAGTATGATAGTATTTTTTCACCATTCCCTCGCGACCGTTGCCAGCTGGCTTTCGGTCGTAGTTTGGTTTTTTTTTGGGATTGACGTCTTCCCGTCCAAGTGGTATTCCCACCGCTCCGCCATGCCCACTGTGAGTAGCCCACGTGAGAGGTGGGTTAGCCGTGCAGACCACTGGATGTGGAGGGCTTGTCGAAATCAACGGCGGGTAACGGTTTCTGTTTTTCCAAGAAGCTTCTAGTGGATATTTGGTTGTTTATCAACTAGCCCCCCTCCTGATCTCCAAAGAACGCTCTCCAATATCCTTCTCCATATTGGGGAACCCATGGTCAGGACACCCCAATCTGGAAGCCATGATAGGATCTGATAACAAAATAAAATAAAAAGCTCCACTGGTATTGTTCTCTGGGGGCTAACCTATCGTAGAGTTCTAGGTACCTGTACTTGAATGCTTGTATGGTACCGTATGCAGCAAATGTTACAAACTTGCTTCACACCTAACCAAACTATTCACCCAATCTCCCGTACTTCGCCTAAGACAGGTAATGTGGCAAAAGTCTTGGTCGCAACAGAGGTACCAGGACAACTTTACAGTTCAGAATATGAACAAAATCTTGTACCGGCACCTTCGTTGTCCCCAAGATACTGCCACAGTACCTGTCTTTCCGCTAAGACTTTGCGAATGGGGGTATACCGGTATTCCGCTCGTTTCGCTAAGCTACAGAATCGCAAGAGCAGAGGTATCGAGTCCAGGGCGGGGAAAAGAGAAGGTTAGTGGGTGAAGATTATTTCTGGAACATCTCGCATTAATCGCAAAGTGGTAGTTAGACACATAGGTAACAGTCATGGCATCGTGTCACGTTCCACAGTATCGCTCTTCCACTCTATATAAGGGATCACTCACCCCCGATCCTTCTCTTTTTCTCGCTTCCCTCAATTTTCCTCCCCCGCTTTGGTGAACTATTTTGCCTGATATTCTCGCCTCCTTTGCTTAGTAATTAGTGCTAAGGCCAAGGTTAAACCCTAGGGTTTGACCTTTGTGTTATAAAAAGAATTTGAAAGTTGTGGTTAGGTATGTGCCGGTATTGTTTGATAAAGAAAAAAAAAGAAAGAGTATTGAAGATGAAATAAGACCCACATTGCGCTAAACCTCTTGCGCTGAAGCTATTTAACGACTACGAGCCTTGACCTGCCGTGGATTTAGATAACTTAGGTAGGTTTCTGCTATTGTGGAATTAGGTGTGCCAAAAAACTTGGGATGAGCCCGAAGGTACTTGTTTAAGGTAAAGTGAATTAACGGGGCCGTGGAAGCTCCCTTTCCTATAGCAACAGGCCCTCGATAATAGCCTAACAATGTCCCGGGTGAGGGGACATTGTTAGTATTGAGTTTCGGCTATGATACTATATTCGGACTGCTAGGGCATGCTATAATTCGTCGGCCTTTAGAGACCGCTCCAAGTATGAGATCCAGGGCAATGCCAAGCCCTGCTTCGTTCGCACTTGGGCTCTTTGTCCGATCCAGTGTTGCAGCACAAGCATCCCCCAACCTTGGGCTATCGGCTATTGCGTTGGGATCTTGTAGCCTATGGGTTGTTGTTTCTTGCGGGTTCATGTCGATATTTGGCGAGGCTAGAAAGAACCGAAATACTTGGTAGTCAGGGTATGGTTCAGGCAGTGTCGTTTCTTGCATGATATCATACTAAATTTCATGGGATTTTCTCTGCGATGTCTGGTTCCAGGCTATGGTACTGTCTATTGCATCCAGGGCTATGCCCTCGGGCAGCCTGGTCTGGAGATATTTGATGACATTACCACTCCCGAGAATGATGGAAATACTCCATACTCTTCCAGAAAGGCGCTTCCCGACTTCAGTCCGAATGTGCGGTATTCCAGTTACGAATGTTCAAGTGGCTGGGGGCTTTTGGGAGATGTGATTTAACGAACCAAGAACCTTGACTCGATATCTTGCTAGGCATTTTGTATGGCGTATCCATGCATATGAAAGTAGACTTTTTCTTGGAAGAGGTAGTCTATATACCAGCTTCACAACGTCGGCAGGCTGGCTGCGAAAACTGCCATGATATGATTACTACACCAAGTATGGAGGGAAAAACCTAAATCTCGAAGCAGGTAACTTTGTTACCCCCCCTTTCCTCGATTGTTTTAAGATATCGTCACAGATCGTCACTCGTCTAGGTTTAGGGTTCGGGAGGTAAGTTTGCAAATCGCACGATATGAGGAGCCAAGTAGCCATCTGTGTGCACTGCGCAGTGCCAGGATTTTGAATACGACCGTAGTAAGAATACATGATATGGGGCGTTGGGCCTTGCCCTCCTGAGTCCTCTTTGTTTAATCCTACTGTCGATTTGGCTGTATGCTGGATGATTTGTGACCCCACCGCTACAATTCTCTGGGACTAGCACATACCTCAGCTATTAGCTTTAAGGATTCCTTTATGCCTAATCTGCGCTGTGAAGTGAATTGGGGTACCAGAAGCCCTTAGGTGTCTGATATAAGGGGCCAGGTGGTTAGATACAAATTGCTAAAAGTCATGAAGGCCACCCTTTTGTAGTTAGAGCACCCCCACACTGACTAACGTCTGCCACGGTGGAGTTGGGGAGTGCTCTGTGCTAAATAATTAACAAATTCAATAATCCTAGTGAATATCAGAACAAGGTCTACTACTTTTTTTGTCCTCTGAATATGCATAATTTTTTGTTTTTTTGCTAAAGAGTTGAGAGATAAGGTTCCCCGAATGATTTTTTTCTTTTAGGGGTTGATCGAAGGATTAGATTTGCTAGGGGCTGCGCTGAACTGCAGGTTTTGCTTAGGGAGGTGATATGGAAAATTAATTCAGTGGGTACCCATGCCCCAATAAAACGGAACACTTCCGAAAAGGAAGAGGCGGAAAAGGAAAAGAAATGCAACTCGCAACTGTTTGTTAGGTGGGTATTTTTCCCGTGACCTTTCGGAAATCTACAATGGGGTGTACAAGTTACGGGCATATAGTACCCGAACACTAGCCAGCAGTCCCACCGCAACATTTGGCTGGAATTGACCCGAGGGCATTGCCAACCCTAGACCTACCCCCCAGCAAAAAAGTGGTTCGCCGAGCATTTTTTTAATGCTCGACTACTCCACTACCCCCCGGATTCGAACTCATGATGGTCCCTGTTTCAAATTAGCCGACCAGTCTCCTAAGCCATTAGACCATAGGAACTGGCCAATGGTACTCTTTCTTCTTGATCTTTTAACTCCCTCTCCAGAAAATAGACAGTTCAAGCGCCTGATACTTTATTATTGGTGAAAAAGGACATCGGTATCCAATCATAGTACTCTCTTATGAATATCGATAGAATGAGGAATGGGGCGGGGGGGTTCCAGTGTATACCTGTGCTCTGCCTCCGAAACACTCGCTTTCTTTGTCAGAGGACAAATGTTCCCGAATTCCATGACTAGTATCCCCGATGTAACTACTCTTTGATACAGGAAAGGACAATGATAAAACTTTTGTATGGTAGATTATCTGTGCGTATCTGACCGCCCATACAAAATTCGTACCCAAGTGTTCGAGTTCTATATGCCTGTAACTTGTAACACCTGTGGATTTGCCACTGCTAGGTGCAAAGAAGGAACACCACAATGCAGCACAGATAATTAACGCTGGGGATGGAGTGGGGTACATCTGCTCTTCTCCTACATCCAGGTAACTCTTGTCTTCTTTTTGCTCCAATTTTTCTGGCCGTTCTCAGGGCTCTGTAATATAGAGACTTATAGTTCAGAGGCTTTCTGTTTTCGTTACTTAGGAAGTGGTATCATAGATATGGATAATGGACTTTGTTGATTACTGGGACCCCGGGGTTCTGATGCGAAGGGGAACCTTTCGTGGAACCTTATGGATGCTCTAGGGCCGCGCAATAAATCACCCCCGAAATTTGTGCATAAACCACCCTGTGTGTGCCTACCCCATTTGCTGCACGAAATACTGCACTTCAGCAAGTGTTATCCTACCTTGGGGCAGAAACCTGGTGCTCCAGTCAATAGAGGCCCTAGAGCGCCTGCAGTGGAACCAGTCAGCTTGGGATCTGTGCAATCGGGTCAAGCCTTAAGGGTGAATTAATCCAAGAACTTACGCATTATCCAACATAAACCCTCACATCATGGTTCTTCCTGATATCGGCACCGGCACCAAAGCTCTTCCCCTAAGCCCGTACAATGTTCTTTGCAGATGAGCTCCTTTTCTTCTTGATGTTAATAGAAGCGACCAAGTATAGTGCTCGGCAGTCTGGCCCGGTAGGGAGTCACGTTAGGTTGCTGATTTTTTATCATATTATTCTGTTGCGGGGGTAAATCGCTTGACGGCCAAAAGATGAAACTAGACTACCGGTATGGCTCAACTGAAGGGTACTAGGGAAAATCAGAAACTTCATTCGCTCGTCATCTAAACTAACCAACCAAACATAAGTCTATATAAGGATAATAAAACCATCTCAATCATTCTATCATCTGCCACACATATCAATCTCTCCTTCATGCATAATCCCATCTGCCTGCGTACCTCCGTACTATGAATCAAGGAAAGACATAACCAGATACCTTTCCGTCTATCCTTTCCGTCTAGAACAAATGAAACCACTAAAACTAATATCCTGTCTTGTCCCTCATCTATCCGCTTTCTTTATCTCTGACAACTATCAGCTTCCGTCAACTCGGACATATTCTACCTAATTTTCGGGGAGTAAACTCGTCGAGACCAAGTGTCGTTCGACCTAGAACTTGGGTAGCTATTTGAGGGGCGGTTGAATATGGGGATGAGAAACCTTCTATCGGAGTCTAGGATAATTCAGGATCTAAGATTAGCCACTGAACTGATTAATCGGGGCACCAGAACTACTCTCCTGTGAACAACTCTTAGCTGAATTGCTATGTGGAAGACACTCTTAGTATATTGCGCCCTGGGGCATAAACTGGACTACTGCTCTACTGCGGTGGGTGTGAAAAATACTTAAATCTCCAAGCAAGTGGGTTATCGCTACCCGTTATCTCTACCCTTTCTTCAGTTGCTTTATCACACCGTCACATGTCGTCACTCGTCAGAGTTTGGACTTAGAATGTTGAGTGAGTGCTTTCGGATATGTACTTTCTACCTCTTGGGGTACGATATAGCCCGTGAGCGTTCTTTGATCTTGGTTTAAGGCTATCCGACTTCAACTCATCCTATTTCCCCCTTCTCCCATGTCATCGCTCGATCAATGAATCAGATATGCTATTTTGCTCATCTATGTTCTCTGTTCTACCACACTGCTTCTCATGACTTCTTTTCCACTGCCAATATATATTATTGTTTCACCTGATAAACAGTGGGTCACTTAGTCCCTCTCAGATAGAATGAAGTTCCAAGCATCTCCCGCTCTTCCAAGCTCTCTGGATACAGCTCGGCAGCTTGATTGTTTTTCAACACTCAACAGTAAGTTTAAATACACACTATACTGCATAATATTTTACACGATGGAGGGAAGTAGCACAAGCACGACCACCAGCACTCGATGTGTATAATATTATAATGTAAACCAGCTTATAGTAGAGCAATCGGGGAAGTTCCCGCCTCAAGTTTCAAGCCACACCCTATTGGACAAAAGCCACTAAAGTTACCTTAGATCAACTTGAATACTGCAGCCTTCAATCTACTAGTTGAATTATTCTAAACTGACTACTATAGAAATTTATATAATTATGCTGTTTGCTATATCACTTGGCTTTCCTCCCCCTGTAAGATCAAGAATCGTTTACTTGAGTTTTCATCTTTGAAGCAGAAAAGGAGCTGTATTTGTACAGTGTTTTTTGCCCCCTTTCTGAAAGAATTTTTTTTTGGACCCCATGGGTTGGTGAAGTCTTTGCAGTTCAAGTTCAAGTTACCATTATCCTGTAAGGGTTTACATATCTTAAGTGTTTGTTATAATAATATGACTTACAATTGTAAGTTATTCACAACTATAACAATAAAAATATAACTCTGTCACTTACTGTTGTGAGTCATGTGAGACTCTCTCTTTCTGGGGACCATAATAGGCTTGCTGATTGAAAGGGTGCCAGTGGAGCAGAGGTTGGATCAGAGGTTGATAATAGTAGAGCACCAAAAGAGGAGGATATTGATGAAAATGACTTTTCCTAACTTATGGTTAGATTAGTACTGTACCAAGACTTTCGGAAACTGATATTGCGTAATTTGATTCTCCATTCTGACTCTTCAGTACACTGTTCAATTATTGAGATTCTACGGTATGCTAATCTCAAGGGACTCTAAGAGCTAGTCTAACTACAGACTATGTTGTTGCTTGTTTTGATAAGGTATGCATAGTTAAAATCATAGCAGTACTCAGATGAAAGGAACATGCTTGAGAGATTAGTCCAGGAGTCAAAAGACTTGTGAGATTATTCAGTCGCACTTAAATTTCACTACTCCTCTCTAAATTATTTTCTAATTCTAAAGTTAACCTTCCTTCCAGTGTATAGATGTGATGTGGTGCATTTCTTTCGCCACTCATAACCTGTTTAGGCGTTTCTAGTTTTAAAACGGGTTGGCTCGGGTGCGCGGACCCTTTTATGCACGCTGCGGTTGCCAATCCACCCCAAAGCACCAAGAGCCTCTGCGCGTTGCCCTGTCGCTAGAGCTGCAACCTCCGGAATCCCTCACAACATCTAAATAAACACCAGCGCCGCGCATCATCACCACCAGGAATACCCCAATGCCGCCAAAACGTAAAGTCCCAGCCTCCGCAAAGGCATCCTCGGCCAAACGCGCACGCACAGCCGCGGGCACGCAATCACCAAACGGGCCTGTGATCGTGGACTCCATTGCCGTGCTACCCCCTCTTCCGACTACTCCGTCAGCATCCCAGGAAAATGCGGGTCCCGCCGTATCTACACCAGCTGCTACTACCACCAAACGAACACGAAGCTCTGCGAAGAAGGATAGTTCCGCTACTCCTGGTAGCGCGAAGCCGGGTTCGCAGAAGTCTACCGTTACGCCTAGGACTCGGAGCACTCCACGAGGGAAGAAGGGTGATGATGCTGTTGCCGAGGAAGCGGTGGGAGAAGGAGGGGTGGGGAGAGAAAAGGAAGATGCGGAGGTTAGGTCATCGACAGAGCCTACTGATAAGCAGGCCGACCCCTTTGATGCACCCTCATCCTCTGCAGACGAACTTTCAAGGGATCAGCGGCAGGCTCCCAAACCCGCTCTAAAAGCAAAGTCCAAGAGCAGGCGACCGAAGATTACTTATAAGACGAGAAAGCCGGTTGTTCAGGTTGATGGCAGCGATGATGAGATTTCTACCACCAGGTCTTCGCCGGTTCCTCCTGTCAAGAAGGTTGTTCCGACGCCTGTTACCCCCGCCACTACTATTAAGCCAGGTTCTCGTCCACCTAGAACCCAGCGAAAGAGGGCTCTACCAGCCCCGGAAAAACCCGACGTTGCTCCGGTGGCGCCAATGGAGCCCGAAGAGGCTACGCCGAGTGCTGGGAGGAAGGGAAAGAAAGCTAGTGCTTCCAGAAAGAAAATCGTCCGGCCAACTGGAGAGGGCGACGTTGAGGAGGCGGGAGCGGGAGACAGGGAGGGCGAGGAGCTAGACGAGCTAGCAGCAGGACAGGAGGAAGAAGATGTTGATGGAGAACATGAGATTGACGAGGACTTTGTGGCTACCGATGGAACGATTGTTACCTCTGGGCAATCTGCTCGAGCTCTGAGAAAAGAGGAGAGAGAATCAGCGAAGAGGCGGCTATCACTTATGACGCCGGCAAAGGAGACTATGGCTACCCTGGCAGGACTGGAGGATCCCTTCGCCTCGGAGCGGCCAAAACGTACTCGTACGGAGATTGTTGGTGAAAATATGGCAGTCCCAGACCCTGCTACAGACGCTGTTCCGGATGCGGACATGGAACAATTCCCGGCAGAGTCGATCCGGCGATTGAAGAAGAGGGTCATGCCGAAATTGATGGGAAGAAAGCGAAGTAAGCTTGTTGGTGTTTCGGATGAGGAGGGGTATGCAGACAAAACTCGATATCGTTTATATCTGCAAGAGATGCTAACTTCCCAACGGACATGTCCGCCACCTACTTAAGCAGACTGTCGCAGCAGGTGAGGGTAACTCGATGTTGATAATTGGGGCCCGAGGCACCGGAAAGACCACTGTAAGGTTTTATACTTGCTTGACTTGATCGACTTAGACTAACACCTACCAGCTTCTGGAAAACGCTGTCTCGGATCTTACAGAGGAGCACAAAGGTGAATTCCTTACAGTCCGCCTGAATGGCTTTTTTCAGACGGATGACAAAATTGCCCTCCGGGAAATATGGCGCCAACTGGGCGTTGAAATGGAGCTCGATGAAAGAGATCAACCAAAGGTAAATCTTTTCCACCCTTGTCTAGATCTCACAATCTGACACTTTCCATAGACTACCAATTTCGCAGATACACTTTCCTCCATCTTGGCAATCCTTTCCCACCCAGATGAACTCAGAGCACCAGACGAGGAAGGGGAGGAACCAGCAGAACAAGATCCGTCGAGTACCACAACAACCCTGTCTGTTATTTTTGTCCTGGAAGAGTTTGATCTCTTCGCGACTCACCCCCGTCAAACACTTCTATATAACCTCTTCGATATTGCGCAATCTCGCAAGGCGCCCATTGCTGTTATCGGCACAACGACACGCATAGACGTTGTCGAATCCTTAGAAAAACGAGTCAAGAGTCGTTTTAGCCACCGCACCGTCCATCTCAAGAATCCCCCTACCCTGAAGGGTTTTTGGGAAATATGCAAAGAAGGATTGGGTGTAGATATGGACGAGGTTGACTCGGAAATAAATGGTTCATCCGACGAAGACCGGCGTTGTTTTGAGGCTTGGAATAGTCACATAGAGGTAGTGATTTCTTATGCTCCCTCAAACTCCGAGATACTAACGAGTGGGGTGTAGAATTTCTATAAAAATGATCGACACTTCCAACGCCACTTGAGGCGCATCTACGCCCAGAATAAGGACCCTAAATCATTCTTCAATAGCTGCATTCTTCCGCTATCAAGTTCAACTACATCTTTCCCCGCGGGCCCCTCCTTCTCACTTTCTACTAATCAACTCGGCGAACCAGACAGCATCTTATCAACCCTTGACGGCCTCACTGATTTGGAACTAACCCTTCTCATCGCAGCCGCCCGCCTTGATATCATTTCCGATACGGATACGTGTAACTTCCAGATGGCATATTCAGAGTACACTGCGCTTACGTCATCCCTAAAGGTAGCCAGTTCTGCAACCGGTGTTACGGCAGGCCGCCTATGGAGCAAAGAGGTTGCCCTAGGGGCGTGGGAGCGATTGGCGGAATATGAACTACTGGTGCCCGCGGTCATAGGTGGCGGTTCCGGAGGTGGCGTTAGTAGGGAGGGAAGAATGTGGAGAGTTGAAGTTGGTCTCGCGGAGATTGGCAAGTGCCTCGAGATGGGGCGGGCTGGAGTTGGACGTGCGGGGTTAGGCAAGTGGTGCAAGGAGGTGTAGGTTGGTTATCTGGCATTTATCTTCTTTTTAAAATGGGGGAGAGGGTTCACTAGCGTAGACTGTTTATTCTGTTTTTTAATGTTTTTATCGACTTGTGTGCATGGTGGAGAGCAGCAATTCTATCATTCAATTTATTTATTATTATTGGGAGATTGTTAATCATCAGGGTGATCGTTGACTTGGGTGATCGTTTACTTGTGCGCGCGCGAACGCTCGTTGACAAGCAACCCACTACTCGAGTACACCCTGCCCCAGCCTGGCGGCATGGCGCAATTGCTAATTAAACAGGTCTCAGATCACGAACACTTATGACGAGTGACTGTATCATACTAGTAATACTGTACAGGGGGTTGTTGGAAAGTCTGTCGAACTCTTGGCAGCAAATCCCATACTAAACTTCGCCAAGAGCTCGACAGGCTTTCCCACAACCCCCTGTACAGTGCCGTGTGGTAAATGGACATAGTATGATACTGCGATTTATAACGGTAGGGTATTGCAATACCTGAAACCGGGGCCCTGCACCATAAGGTCCGATTCAGGGTAGTGACGCCTTTTTATCGTAGGAGCTCCCGTGGCAGAAATGTGCTGATAAATTCGATTTATAATAAGCGGGTTCCAAACTTCACGAACCCGCAGAGAGTAGAGGATGGTTGAACAAAGGTCTTAAAAAAGCTTTGGGATGGGGCCATACGGGGAGGAGCTAAGGGTTAGTGATGGTCTTATCTGGCATGGAGGGATTAGCCGTGTCCGAAAACTTCGATTGGGGCTTCTTTTCCCCTTCTTCAAGCTATGTTTAAGCCCCCCCCTCCGTGCTTACAGCTCCGTTCCTACATCTCCATTGTGATCTAAAGTGTTTTTCTTTATATACTGGCTCAGCCAATGTCGCCTAGTCGGCCTACGGTAGGTTATCATGCCGAGCTGCATTGCATTTTACAAGTTACAGGCATATAGAACCCCAACACTTGGGTACGAATTTTGTATGGGGGGCCAGATACGCATAGACAATTTACCATGCAAAAGTTTTATCGCTGTCCTTTCCTGTACCAAAGAGTACTTGCATCGGGGATACTAGTCATGGAATTCGGGGAACATTTGTCCTCTGACAAAGAAAGCGAGTGTTTCGGAGTCAGAGCACAGATATACACCGGAGCCCCCCCCGATTCCTCGCTCTACCGATACCATGAGAGAGCACTATGATTGGATACCGATGTCCTTTTTCACCAATGATAAGGTATCAGGCGCCTGAACTGTCTATTTTCTGAAGAAGCAGTTAAAAGATCAAGAAGAAAGAGTATTATCGGCCAGTTCCTATGGTCTAATGGCTTAGGAGACTGGTCGGCTAATTTGAAACAGGGACCATCATGAGTTCGAATCCGGGGGGCAGTGTAGTCGAGCATTTAAAAAATGCTCGGCGAACCACTTTTTTGCTGGGGGTAGGTCTAGGGTTGGTAATGCCATTGGGTCAATTTCCGCCAAATGTTGGGGTGGGGCTGCTGGCTAGTGTTCGGGTATCGTACTATGGATATAATATTATGCCAGTAACTTGTAGCGTATCATACGTTCATCGGTGCCGACCCAACCTTGCCCCTTTGCGAGTGACTGGTTGTGAATAGCTCAGAACTTACAAAAGAACATGCAGGCATCCCACGACAGGGGCACAGTGCTAACCAAGAGGTCGTGTGATAGCCCAGTCCTTTCCGAATAGTCTAAAAAGCATCGGGCGGACCATTCTCATCTGTCTGCACTCCTCATTCTTGTCCTCGAAATCGCAACCCGTTCCACAAAATATGCCAAGGTGCCCTGTTCTATCCGGTGGCCTGTGAGGACAAGGAAACTGTCCGAAAGCTTCCGGGCAGAAGCATACTCAAGTCCATCCACGGTCATAAACCTGTTCTCAGTAGGGCTGTACATACCTAAAGTGAGGCTTGCATCCCACGCTGAAGGCATGGGAGGTCGATCTTCAGCTTAGAGATCCCAGTGGACTCATACTATTCAAAGAAGCCGTCCTCTCTACTTGCTTAGATATCGTCAAGACTTTTCCTGGTATTCTCAGAGTTGACCTCAACTCGTGGCCCCCCTGCCCTTTGATACCACCACCACATATGACACTTTGCACGGATGTGGAGAGGGGCCACGCGGAAGTTTTACGAGTTTTGTTGGCCGACGAAAAGGTCAAACTTGATATGGTAGGTAACTTTCTTGGGCTCCACCCTCTAGAGCTGCTGACTCCGGAGAAGCCTGGGGAGCGCCGATTCGCCTGGGCGGTGGGCCAAGGTCGTGAATACCGACAGGTGGGGCTGGAGGCCTTTACATCTTGCCGCGGGATGAGGATGCGGAAATGGCACAAAGATGTTGCTAGAATCCGGAACAGTCAGCGTTAGTAGCATGGATGGCAGCGACGAGATACCACTCTGCATCGCAGCAGGTAGAGATGGTTTGCGCGTTGTGGGAGAACTCTTAGCTGTCATGCGAATCGATGTTAATGTTAATACTCCAGGCTTGGAGTGCTGGCCCCTACTTCTATTCTCATGCACGAATGGCCACGAGTCAATGGACAAAGTCTGTTGAAAAGACCCGAGAACCCCAGCGAACCAAGATAACTACTGGGGTCACACCCTTGCAAGCAGTGTCACAAACGGGCGATTCGAATATCGTGCAAGAACCGAGACAGCTTCACGGCCCTACGTATGGCTCTGACTGCCGGTAATGAAGCGGTGGTGAATGCGTTGTTATGAATAGGCCGGATAGAGGTCGACTTAGGGCATTTGCAGACTAAGTCTGTGAGGATTTCAGCGAAGACCTATCCTAAGAACCCAAGGTACAGCAGATTGTCCAGGAATACCTTGTGGGCCAAGAGACGGGAATGGAGGTCAAATGAGGGTGAAAGGTCATAGGGGATGGTGGTTCTCAGCCTATTGGAAATCGAGGTGGGAGTAGAGCGGCAGGGAAGAATAAGAGGTGGATAGCTAGTTGGCGGTGTCTGGGTGGTTTTTATGGTATTTGGTTGGCAGTGGATGCCGATCCCTTTGTGCTCGGCGGAGTCAGAGGCGCATAGATAATCTATGAGAATGCGAGGGGACTTCAGAGAACTGCACCAAAGTACCTGAAAATAAAATTTAGTAACTTTTCAGTATCTCCCTAATTCGGTGCCCACCAGATCCCAAAGCCCGGGAGGCCAATCAAGGCCTCATCACCCCACAAGCAACTTAAAGCCTATTACTAGAAACCAAGATACCGCGACCCCTCACTAGGCCGAGAGGTTAGATACCTATTTTAGGTATTCCCGAGCTTCGCGCACCTCAATCCATTGATAGATGGACTTGGAAACCTAGCTGAAAATAGTACATCATTGATACCGACAGGCCGCCCTACACGTAGCGTAAAAAAGTGAATGGCTCAAGTGTGTCCTAAGGGAAGAGAACGGAAGCCCATCTTACCCGACAAATAATATTTCACACAATATCGTTAATAATGCCGAGGGGTCGCTCACTGGAGTGAAGCTTTCCCTTCTACGATTTCTTTGTCTGGTCCTTAGGTCGCATGATTATCTTACCCATAAATTTGGTATAACCCGTCGCTTCACTAATAACACACACAAAATGTCCAAAACACTCCACGATCATTGGCCTTCCATATTTTCTTCCTTAAGGGAGAAGATAAGATAATCAGACTGACACCATCCAAAGCACAATACCCGTTTCCCGAAAGAGGCCTCCAGTGATCGTAGAGAATAGTTTATGCCCTTGGGGGAGCCAGATAGATAAGAGGACGTAGGTATCTCGGATGAGCGTAGGAGGCTTAGTGCCTAAGGAATCCTTAACTCAGGTGCGGAACTCATGGAGGACCGTGTCTACGGATTCAAACAAATCATACTTCATTCGGAAGGGAAGACCTGATATACTGATATAGAATCTTTTGTTGATTTACTTTTTGGACTAACTTATGTGCTAGCACAGCAGCCAAATATAAGGCCACTTCAGTCATATCCATTCTGCCGCGAATGAGGAGGGGCCTAAGGGGCCAATGTCGCCAAGGGGATGAAACACAACCTAGGGAATGGAGGGGAACATATATACAGATGGCAGCCTGAATTCTGCACTCTGCTCTAGTTCTCAGAGAAATTTGGACACCAACAATGCTAGTACAGCAAAAGCAGAGTGTGTATCGGGCTATGCAGAGCGGAGAGCCCAAAGTGCTTGTGTATTCCTGAGGTGTCCGAAATTCCGTTTAACTTGTCAAATTGAACCTGTCCCGGAACGATAGCCCGATTTCCCCTGATAACCGATCACGGATCCCAAGAGATTTGGGGGTATTCTCTCCGGGGAATTAGCCATCTTCCACGACCAGGATCGAACCCGGAAGCCGGGGAGGATGAAGTCTCCCAGGACCCCGACGTTATACCGCTATGCCTTGATCCCGGCCATAAGTGTTTCCCATCCCAGCTCCCACACCCGCAATGTTGGAAGGAAAAAAATAGAGAATGAACGGAGCGGACTGGGGCAAGGTTTCGAGCACTTGAGATTAACCAGAAACTACCCCATAATGATCTTCGAAAGTATCCAGCCGCAGCCACACCATTATAAAGATATGATCTAACAAGGACAGCCAGAAGACACTCCTCTCCAGTATTGTCCCTTCTAATTCTCAATAAGAGCAATATTCGTGGGGATGGCAAAATCTCGAATTACCTACGTATGGTCGTTTGCGATGCCCTACCCAAGCCCCACTATTTCGCATTTACCATGCAAACGGAATGAATTACTCATGCTGCTTTCGGGTACAAGTTCCAGAGGCAGCGCCAAAGACTACAAAATAAGTTCCCTCAGACGAGGGTCCTGGCCGGAGGAGAAGGTAACAATCAATATAAGACAAGTCACAGACATTGACCCTAGATTGCCAATTATGAGATCTCTACGTCTTCAAAGAGATAGCCCTAGAAGGAATGTTAGGAGCGAGGAACTGAGAAACGAGAGGACTTAGGAACCAGTCATGGATTACACATGCAGGACTAACGGCCTTCAGGGAGGGTACAATGGCAAGTGTGTAACGTAGGAGTACTACAATATTCCTGACTCATAATAACCCCTTTCAGCGGATTGCCCCTGGGCCCAAGGTCGCGTATCACGAGTTATTAGTGTCGTGAATATGATGGTACAGTACTGTCGTAGTATATATGCACAGTATGTAACACAGTATAAGAACGCCCAATGTCTCCCCCATATTTTTCATTAGGGGGGGGGGGGGGGGGCATGCGGGTGGCGGGGGGGTCATT
>Ga0307517_10003825_pt1 | contig 23365 bp, 17 predicted proteins | sample 23_EM_MG_FD_194515 | JGI IMG/M metagenome (GOLD analysis project Ga0307517, IMG submission 194515) | Populus trichocarpa ectomycorrhiza microbial communities from riparian zone in the Pacific Northwest, United States - 23_EM | ecosystem: Host-associated > Plants > Roots > Unclassified | place...
CACCTACCATTCACTCACTAATCTTCTTTGTTTTGAGAGCAATCTGTTTATATTCACAATGGCAAGGAGAAAGTCGAGATCAAACAACCGTCCCGTGAAGCCAAAGCTAAAGCTTGATACAGTCTTTCGTTGCCCATTCTGCCAACTCGAAAACAGTGTTGGGTGCTCCTTCGACAAGGATCTGAACATTGGCGAAATCTCATGCTCCATATGCCATGCTGGCTACGAGACCAAACTCACTCCATTGACCGAGCCTATAGACATATACTGTGAGTGGATCGATGAATGCGAGCGGGTTAACCAAAAGTCGTAGCCATTTTTGTTTTTGTTTTTCTGAGGAAGTTAGCATTAGTGTTTTGTGTAAGGAAGTTTAACAAGTAATCAGACGTTTGCAATGTTTCTTTTCTTTGTTTTCAAGTTCGTGTTCTTAGCATGGGAATCATCCATAAAAGGGCATGCGTTGTTATATAATTAAGTCAACTTGAAGACTCATCCAGGCAATGATTTTTATTAAAATAGCATTGTTTCATGCATTAGTTGGTTTTTTCCTCGGTTTTTACCCGGCATTAAGAATTTTATTGAATTAATCAAGTTTTTAAAAACTCGTAGAGAGCAAACGAGTTTGATCAATTCAATATTTTATTTAATATAATTAAAAATTTGATCAATCAAGTTTTGAGATCTGAGTTTCTCCACCTTGAACTTCTCAAGTTAACCCGACTGAATTTAACAAAAATGGTTATCAGGTGATTACAGTTTTCTTGTTGATCATGTATTGTACTATGGTGAATATCGACTTCTAGAGCCTAAAAATAACCTAACCCTAGTTTATAATCATGCTTCTTTGTTGGGCCATTCAAAGGCCCAAACAGAAATTACCCTTGTAATAATTAAACATCCCTCGATCAGCATAAACCAAACAGCGGTGTAAGATTCTTAAGGAATCCAGGCCTAGATCTATAAATATAGGTCCCGCGCAGTCATCAGACACTTTATTTATTATCATCCCCTCCTCTACTCTGCCGTTGGATTTCGGATTCCTTGCGTTTGTTTGAAGAAAATCAAACCAACACCAGAAAGCACGCTTCACTTTCTTCCAATTCCAAGTAATATCCCCAACAAATAATAAATTCTCCTGATAGGTAATTGAATTAATCAATTTTAATCACCGCTGTCAGTATCTTGAATTACTTCTCTTTCAATTTCGCTAATTTTTGAAAGATCCTGATGGAGGAGGAACCAGGAAACCCTAGAAGAAGTAGTGAAGAATCAACCACGCCTTTCTTGGTAATTCTTTTTTTTTCTTTTTTAATTATGTGAAGTATTTTATTGATTTTTCTTTTTGGTTTTTGCAGTCACTGAATGATGTGCTAATTCCGCAGTTATTCACATCAGTGCCATCGTTAGATGAAGCTGCCTCTTATCTAGCTCAATCTACTTCGTTGTTTACCCGCTGCTTCTCTGATTATTCTGGTATATTAATTTTCAATTATAGTACTTGTTTGTTTTAAATACGCGAATTAGGATAATGATAAATGATGATTCTTTTGTTAGTATATATAATTTGTCAATACACAGTTCTTTTATGTGTTTCTTGGTTGGGAAATACTTACATTTTTAGCAATATAAAAATAGTGAAGTGGAGTTAGCAATTGCCTATTTATTGCAGCCTTTGGAATCTGTTCTGGACCTCTTGTATCCTTATTTACTTAAGGGAACTCATATATTTTTCTTAGGCTTCTCACTCATTAAGGTAAATGCTGTTTTTTTTTTAATCTTTGAAATGAGACTCTAGTTGTTACACTTCCCTGTTCATGCATGTTTCTCGTTTTAGGGAAAATGGCATGATTACCATACTCTTAAGTTTCACCATTTCCTCATGTTTCTTGTTGTTTTGATTTCAAAATGTAGACTCGGTTGAGGGGGTAAAGTCAGTATCATCACATCTTTTTATCACTGTTCGTGACTGATTTTTAAATCTTTACCTCCTGTACATTTACTTGAATAGCACTACAGATCCAAATCAGCAAATATTGTCCTTCCAAAGACAGTGCATTTCTGCGATGCCACTATTTGCCATTTATGCCTGTAATTTCCAGACCTCTTGTCCATTAAGAGGCCATTTCTCAATTATGATCACACCAAAGTGGGTCTTGGGAGAAAAATTACCGAGACCCTACTTTTTTTGCTTTTTTCCATGAAACGCTGTTCTGAAAATTCAAACATGCTTCCTTAAGCTTGTAAGCTTAAGAACCGTTATGTGATGCAATGGGCCACGGTTTATGTTTCTAAAAAGAATTATTGGATGTGTCACAGTGGAATATCCTTCTTCTGGGTTTTCTGTCACACATGAACAGGAGCTGACAACGTTTTCTTCCACACAAAATGGGGCCTCTCTGGATAGTGATCACCCATCTTCAAGCGGAAGTCATTCTGCCACCGATACCCCTCCTATCCATGCTGGAGTAACAATAAACTCTTCTGAAGGACCATCTCAAAATACTAGTGCACTTGTACAATCAAATAACAGTGGTCAAAGTGGACTTTCAATGTTTCAAGGGTATTGGGTTCTTTCTTTCTTACTTTTGCTTCAGTATTTCCCACAGGATAATTTTGCCAGATACAGTATTTTACATGATAAATGGATTGCAAAATGTACAGGATGTTAACATGGTACATAGTGAGCTAGTCATTTAGTATATGTCACTCCCTCTGTCTCACAACGAATGATCACTTTCCTTTTTGGTCAGCCCCAAATATATATCTATTATTAAAAGTGAAAGTGCCGATTCTTTCATGTTCCTTATCTGCAGTTCATTAAAGAGTGTTAATTATTCTATCTTTTGAAAAGTATTCATGGAAGTGTAATTCCAGAAAGTTAATACTTAAATAAATGAGGCAGGACAATATTTATTAGCCATTCATAACATGTATGCATAGGCAAAGCAGACATTGTAAATTTTTGTTTCATATTGTGGGATAGAGTTGGGTAGAACCTAGGATTAAAAGCACAGGTTTCTGGTTTGATAATGAGATGCTTTCAGTTTCTTGATAGTTTGCTTTGCTATCATTTGCAAGTACATAAACGACAGTGGTTCTTTGTATTTCCTAGCTGACAGAAAATTGTTTATCTCATTTATCAAGATTGAGTTTTTACTTTTACCCATGTATCAGGAACTAGAAATGAGTGAGACAATTTTTTTCTCCATTTCTTGTGATTTTTTCAAGATGTGGGAACAGTATTTGAAGTTTCTCAATCTGTTTTATGTGCCCCTTGATGTGTGGATGGGTTTAGCATATAATTAGGTTTTTTACCTGTCCTTTTGAATCATGTGATGATTGCTTGTAGGCTTATTGAGCGTGCACGGAGGACTGTTCGTGGATCCGCTGACGATATAGGGTGGCTGCAACGTGCTTCAGGTATGCCTTCAGTTGAAGATGGAACTGGAAGGTTTATGGAAATTCTTGATAACATAAGGTACATAAAGCTTCTTTGGATCCTTAATACGTCGAACATGGTCATTCAGTTGGTGATTGAGATCTTTTCTCTTTTTACCAGGCATGGTCTACACAAGTTGCCAAATTCGATAGTTTATCTGTTGGTGCCAGGTAGCAATTTCTATGTAGAATAATGCGAGTGTGTAGCTCCTTGAATAAAATATTTAGTCATTGGGCGATCATCACTGAGCATATTGCTTGTTTAACTGAGCATCTTGCATGTTTAAAGTGTTCTAGACTTGATCTCAATGACGTGATCGTGTGCAATTGTACTTGTCATATCAGCAAGACCATGTTTAAGTTTTTTGCTTTTCTTCCTGAAGTCCTCTTGAACCATATGAGATTATATTCATACAAGTTCTAGTCACCTTTTAGGTAGGCCTTAGGAGTTAATGTCAAGGTCTTGAACAGGCATGGTAACTTTTATCCAGCATTGGTGTGTCAAAAGGCATTGAATGTCACAAACTATATGGTAATATGACAGATTGGTTAGTCATTTTTTGGCAAGATTTTCAAGATGAATTCTCAGACTGTGGCAATATAATGATAAATTAATCATCTAGGCAGGCTTTTGTGAGGAACTTGACTTCAACACATGCCCTGTGAAATTGTGATGCCAAAAACCACTCAATTGGATAGAAAGACAGCCACATTGGCGTAATTTCATTATCATGCAATGTAACACTTTTGGAGGAGTTGATATGATTATCTCTTTTCAAAGGCTTAGGTTATTATTGAATTTTTATATAAAATTTCACCAGACAAATTAAAAGCCAGATTCAGAAGGTATGGTTTGAATTTTTTTTTTTAATTTTTTTTCTATTTTGTATCCCGGAATCAATGGTTTGTGCAACTTTGCTGGTTAACTTGTCAGGTCTTTTCAGTAATCATGGACCGCTTTATTTTGTTTCTACAAAAACGAGTTTCTCAAAGATGGGTCTGGCATGTCACATTGCCAAGATTCATAGTGAGGTACTTATTGGGTCGTTCTTCCTTGCGTGATCATGCTGTACATATTCTATACTGAGCTTGTACAATGGCTAACCAGGCTTCAGTTGAGAAAAATGCCAGAGAGATAAAAGAATACATCGAGGAAATTTACTGGGGTTCACAGAAACGTGTCATGCTTCTTGGACATAGCAAAGGGGGAGTAGATGCAGCGGCTGCTTTGTCATTGTATTGGTCAGATTTGAAAGACAAGGTTGTCGGATTAGCATTAACGCAGAGTCCATATGGTGGTAGTTCGATAGCTTCGGATATTTTACGTGAAGGACAGCTTGGAGATTATGTAAATATACGGAGACTTATGGAGATTATAATCTGTAAAGTGATTAAGGTACTGGGTATTTCCTTTTTTTTCTTTCAATATGACTACACATGCACCTGCATGGACACATAAAGTCACGTGACACCCACCCACCCACACACACGTATGTGTTTTTTTTAACCTATTTAAATGAAGTTGTTTAGAAGTACTTGATTGCAATACTCAATCTATTGGCATTTATTCCTTCTTTGTGGTGGCCATCAAAATGTAAATAAGATATTAGTTAATGGGCTGTTAAGCATTATAATTGTTAGAAAGCAAACAATGTAATTAAATAGAATGCCATCTTTAGATAGATTGAGTTGAGAAAGGATCATCATAGGACTATAACTGTAAGCCAATTCTGGAAATCTAGTTGTACCTACTGCATAATTGCTGATGAAGACACGTTGACACAGTTATTGCACCAGTAAACCGGGAAAAGAGAACCAAACAAGATATGAATTTGTTGATAAAGGCCTTGTGCTGTGTTAAACAGCTATCTATTCCAGTCTAAACTGGTATCAGTACCAAGAGAGGGCCAAACAAGATTTGAATGGAAAGTTGAATAGACATAGCACGCTGCTGTGGATAATGCATGCAGAGAAGATCTAGCCGAGTCAAATTAGTCGGGGCATGGCATGATATGTTTATTGAGCTGGAGTTAGATTTCATTTTGTTTCTAAATTAAGTCTGCTTTCAATATTTTTCTAAATAAATTATGTTTTAATGGTCAAGTTTATTTCAAATCTCTAGGAAATCGTTTAATTGACTTGTGCTAATTCTTGTGTTATCCACAAACCTTGTAGGGTGACATGCAAGCTTTAGAAGACTTGACTTATGAGAGGAGGAAGGAATTCTTGACGAAACACCAATTGCCAAGCGAGCTTCCTGTTGTATCTTTTCATACTGAAGCAGGCATTACACCTGCTGTTCTAGCCACACTGTCTCATGTTGCTCATGCAGAGTTGCCCTTGATGGCACCTCTATCTGCTGGTGAATTACCAAAACTCCCAGTGGTAATACCCCTTGGTGCTGCAATGGCCGCGTGTGCCCAACTACTACAAATCAGGTATGGAGAGAAGAGTGACGGGCTTGTCACATGCCGGGATGCAGAAGTCCCTGGATCCACAGTAGTGCGACCCAAATGTAAACTGGATCATGCTTGGATGGTCTATTCATCTCTGAACGGCGACCCTTCTGATTGGGATGCTTCTCAAGTGTGTGAAGCTCTGTTAACATTGCTTGTGGAAGTCGGTCAAAGGAAGAGACATGAATTTGCAATGAAAGATGAATGAGCCCGGTGCGATCTTGCTTTTCGCCTCCTCCTTGTGCTGTTGTTGTACTTAACAATTTGCTCATTTGGGTATATAGAATCTGAACTCCTTTTCCTTCCCCCCCTTTGGTTTAGTAGGGTAAGATATCTGGGTTAGTTTGCATGCCTCTAGACAAGATCCACCCTCCTGCTTTGGTAGAATGAAGGCCATCAACTACCGAGTCTAGCAAGTGTCCTTGTAACAACTAGGAAACTCGCTCTTCGACCACTTGAAACTGATGAACCTCGAGAGCTCGAGCTGGATTAGTTGAGCCAACTCTCGTCGAGTTGCATGCAAATTATATTCAGTGTATCCTCCATTTGGTAACAATACATTTTATTTAAGATGCACGTGTAAAGTCGCCTCGTGAATGTGAGCGTGTGTGCATGCATGCTCGATGGATCTATCAATTAAACAAAATAAGCTAACTTAGAAATCTATTAATTAATTTGATTTAAAATTAATTTAGTACCGTAAACAATCTATGTGAAGCACAAACTAAAAGAAGCCCAACATTGCGAGGTCTCAAGATACCCGAGCCTCAAAATTCTTTACCCCTTTACACCAATCATATTCCAGCATTCACTTTAAGCTAAAACCCGTTATTTGCGTAGTGTGTTTTCATTAAATTTCAATCAATCAAGTATAACTCACTTAAATTGAAAAAAAATACTACTCATCGGAGAGTAGAAAGAGTGAAATAAGTGATGATATTAATAAAAATTAAATTAAATAAAAATGATAATAATAAATCATTGCTATTAAATGGTAAAAATTAGAAAGCAAGTCCGCATTTCAACGAAGTTTTGTATATTTTTATTTTATTTATTATTCTTGATATTAAAAATAAATTTTAAAATATAAAAGTATATCATTTTAATATATTTTTAAATAAAATAATATTTTAAAAAATAATTAATATCACTTTCCAGACAATCATGTTGCTTCTCTCACCTCGTCGTGGCACTAGCAGACCACAGATTCCTAGCGGTAGCATTTAATTCCCAAAATTACCCTTCTAGGAGTCACGGAATTTCACGCTCTCTCTTTATGCTAAAATATCACTCACAACAAACAAACGAACTACCGTCTCGTCTCTCTCTCTCTCTCGCTGCCGAGCAGAGGCCGAAGAAGAAATGAAAAATAAAGAAAAAGAAAAAGATTTAAACTTCTTTTGTTCTTTTAATTCTCAGTTTGAGAAAGGAAATCAAATTTCATAGTAAGTTATAGACTCTTTGATTAGGGTTAGGGTTAGGGTTTTTTTAGTGAAAAAGAAAACCAAACAGCTTGTTTGGCAGTTTTGAATTAGGGTTTCGAGAAATTTAATTGTTAAATTTAGTTTTTGCTTTGTTTTGAATTAGGATTTATTGAAATTTGTGTGTGCTAATGTGAGTGAAGTTGTTGGTGGAGGGAGTTTTGTTTTGTTGTTGCAATTTTTTTTCAATGGGGAGTACAGGTGAGCCAGACAGAAAACGGCGTCACTTCAGCTCCATATCATCACCAACAGCTGCTATGGCTAAAAAGCAGCCGTTATCGCATCTGTCCGAGGACAAAAAGGTTTGAACTTTTTCGCAATTTGATTGCTTCTTTTTTTTTAATGGTTTTGAGGAATCTTGTGCGGGTTCTGTTTTTATTTATTTATTTATGAATCTGATGGTCTTGATGCTCTGGGTTTATCGGGTTATCAGTAAAAAAGTCATATACTTGTAGGGTTATGGGCTGCGTCACTTGGATAATTATGTGTGTTTGTTTTGTTAAATCAGATGATGGTGATTAAATGAGAGTTTTGCAGGGATGTGTTCAAATGAGGTCGGATTGTTTTATCTGCTTGAATGTTCTACTCTTATAGCCTATGACTTTTTAAGCGAACGATCTTCAATAAATATTCATACATTGAATTTTTGCATTGCTTAACTTGTCTACAATTTGTCTCTTGTAATTTACTCATCTATCATTGTAACTCAATGAATGGATATATAAGTCCAATGAGGTTGCTACCTGTCTATCTCTAAAATCTATTTTTCATGGTAAAAAATACATTTCCAGGCAACGTGTTCTCTCTCTTTGCTTGTGAATCATTTATATGTGTAATTCTCTAGCTCTGATGCTTGATGGCTGCAACATTTTAGCTGCTATTTTAGATTTTCCAATACTCGTTTTAGAAGCTTTATATGGTACTGCACTCAGTAATTTCTATATCTATAAGTACCAGTGCTGTCAAGAGGTGCTGAGGCGCTTGCCTAGGCGTTCCAGGCGAGGCGAGGCGAGGCCCCAGCGCTTTTATTAGCCTCAGGCGTTGGATTTCAATGGGGCGCTGCCTAGGCGAGCACCTTGTGAGTGGGTGCAAGGCGCTAAGGCTAGCGCCTGCTTGAACTTCTTCCTTTTCTGTTGGATTTTTTTTTAATGATTTATGTTTTGACCTATTTGTCCATTTTTTTAATTCACCACAAGAAACAACTTGGGGGTATTTTTTGTAAAAAAAACAAAGATTAGGGTAAAAAAATCATTAAAGTGGGAGACAAACAGACAATGAAAGACACTTAGAAGAGAAACACCAACCACACTTTCTTTTTTCAACAGTGGGAGTCGAAGAACAACACATCTGTACAACTAATACTTTATTTTTTTCTAAACAAGTGCAGTATATTGAGAGATGAGGATTTCAATTATAATCATGAAATGGAGGATTCTAGTGAAGGAGAGGAAAGCATGGATGGAGATGTTTTTGAAGATTAATGAATAATGATGATGATATTTAATTTTTCTTTTTAATCTATTTGGCTACTTACTACTTTAAACTATCATATTTTGTTTTAAGGGTGAAAAATATAACTTTATATGACTATGTTATGGTATTTTATATTTTCTTTTGATTTTATAATGATCTAATCTTAAGTGGGAAGATATGTATCTTAGATTTATATAATATAATATATATATTTTTTTAATTTATAGCTTATCGCCTTGGTTCATTTGGGCGAACGCCTAGCGCCTCAGTCATTTTATAGGCTTGGCGCCTTTTGCCTTTGACAACACTGATAAGTACCAAACTGTAATGTCACCAACGAGTAGCTTGTTTGTTGTGAACTCACATTTTCTTTTGATGATATAGCTTGATACTGCTGTTCTTCAATACCAAAATCAAAAGCTTCAACAGAAGTTAGAGGCTCAGAAGGTTGAGCATTCTGCACTTGAAAACAAGTTCTCTCTACAGAAGGAGAAACAGAAACCATACAATTCCACATTGAAGGCTGTCAATAAGTCTTGGGAAGTGGTAATTCCTTGGGTTTTTTTGTTCTTCATATTACCTTTCCTTTTATACACTAGTTTAGAGAATTTAAAGCATAAGATATTTTTCTGCGTTATCTACACACAGTACCTTATTGTAATTGTGGGAACGTTGACTGTTTTTAACAATAGCTGGTGACTGACTTGGAAACATGTTCCAACCGCACAAGAGAGTGGATCAATGGGCAAGATGTCAAACATGTACCAATCACGAGAGGTGAGGAACCTGTAATGTATTACTTCTCTCTGGTTTTTTAGTTTTTCCCCTTAGCAATTTACTGGTAACACTTGCTTAGATAGCATGAATTCATTGCTATCCATTCCTAACATGTGCTTTCTTGTGATAGCAATTTATGACTAATTAATATATATACATGGGAGAAAACTGTACAAGGCGAATAAGAATCCACCTATTGGCACACAACATGATATAGTTCCTGAAATTTTATCTTGTACAGGCCATACTTGGTGATTCATGGCTTTGCATGCATGCTTAATTTGCTTGTTTGATTACAGCAAGGAAACTTTTTTGAGTAGTTTTACCTCTCCTTTGCAAATTATTATCTTACAACTTTAATGCTTATAACATCCATGAGATGCCAATTGTCTTGGAAGTTGGTTTAAATTTCAAAAATATTTTGGGAAATTCATGTGTTGTGGTTGGTAGTTGGCGGGTGTGTGGCTTTTGGAACTATGCATGTGTGCGTAGGCTTGCATGGTCATTTGTGTGGGTAGGTTTCAGAAACATGTGTGTGTATTTGGGGGGAGGGTATTTTAGCAATGTGTGCGGCATTTTATGCGGTTCAAAGTGAGCAGCTAGGAAAAAGTTGGCTCCAGTGTTTGTAGATTCGATACATGTGTGCTTTCAGAGTGGACACAAATTTGATAACCGGTGTTTTTATGATGATTAAAAATTATCAATAGTTTTTTTTTTATATATATAAAAAAGCAAGGCCATTTTCTAATAGGGTATTATTAAATTTCCTTTCAGACGGGGGCTCATCTTCTCTCAAGGATGCATTTCTTAGCAGACTTATGGAAACTGGTGCAACTGAAAGTTCCTCTGCAACTAACTGCCCTGATCAGATGGAAGTGGATAGAGAAACTGCCTTTGAAAAGAATAAAAGGATTGCACATAATTTAGTGGCTACAATCAATGGCCTTTGGTATCTGAAGGATGGATTACGTGCAGCAGTTTTGAAACAGCTTACAGAAGATGGTAGGAGTATATTGCCACAGGTGTCTGTGTTATATTTGTCTTGGGCTACTTCCTTCAGAGTTTTCTCAGTTCCTATGTATGTTTCTCCTTTGCTAGATGCTTGTAGGGAAACAATATCTAATGAATTGGAGACAGAACTTAAGAACTTGAGGTTAGGGCTAAGTGATCTTCATTTGAAGCACAAATCACTGGCAAGGGAATTGCAGAACCATCGAGACAGTGATGCAAAAAATAAAGCTGAGCTTAAGCATCTAAAAGGTAACATCTTGAATCCTTTAGTGATCATCTGAGGGCCACTCCTCCTTTAGTCAAATTAACGTAGCATATCCTGTTTATGATACATGCATAGGTACATGTCCTTTTTTTTAAAACGGTCTTGTTTAATTGTATATGTTCACTAGCACACTATATCACATTTAAATACACATCACGTGTCCTTGGTCTTAAGGTTTGGCATGTTTGGATAGCCGTTCTCACTCTCTACAGTTATTTACTAATTTTGATTTGTTATTGTCACAACAATGGAATGAGTTTTATGCTATTATTCTTTGATAAGATCTTTTCAGCCATTCATCTAGTGTTTGGAAAATCTGGAGAAAATTGGTTTTGCAAGAGCAGGTGTATGACTGAGCAAACTACACACTGCATTATGCTATTCATTCTTTTTGCTTGAAAAATTAATCATCATTGACTGATATGCTTTTGTAAGTGTGACTGTTGCGCATCTGCTTGTTTTCCATAGGTGAATTGGAGACCACAGTTGCAGAATTAAATGACAGCAACTGTAAATTGGCAACACTTAAAGCAGAGAGAAATGCAACTAAAGGGGCATTCTTCCCTGTCTTAAACTTGGGAAGCAAGCATGCTGCTGGTGATCAGGTCAGGGATAAACAAAAGGATCTTCTAGAAATGGAGTCTGCTGTCAAAGAGCTTTTAGTGAGTTGTTGACTTTTATTTTATTGGATTCCTTGGGAATTTCTTGAACTGGAAGAGATAGGCATGTTAATTAATTTGAGTTTCACAGGACCAAGCTTCCTCTCGACTACTAGAAGTAAAAGATCTTCATGAAGAAAGGTTAATAATATTACAGAAGCTATCCAATTTGCAGGTTAGTAGTTGTTTGTTTGTTTTTTTTTTTTTGGGGCGGGGGGGGGGGGGGTCTTAAATGCAGAGTCACTTATTCGATATTATAAATAGAATGAAATGCAGCTTTATTTATGTGCTAATAGAAGTGGAATGAAATTATTTTGGTTTACAGCACTCATTGAAGAATGTGAAGGTTATTTCTTCATCACGAGCCTACCTTTTGCTGAGAGATCAACTAGAGAAATCAAAATCAATGGTTCTCCATTATCGTGCCTTATTTGAGAAACTACAGGTTGTAACTGGTCGGTAGTTTCATTTATGCCCGAGTCTGTAAATGTATTTTGCATGGATTAGTTTCTGATGCTGACAATATTTTGTACCTGGAAATTACAGGTTGAGAAGGATAACCTTGTCTGGAAGGAAAGGGAATTAAATATGAAAAATGATTTAGTTGATGTTTGTCGAAGATCTACTGCGGTTGTGGATTCTAGAGTTGCTGATTTAGGAAAGGAGATACAGAAACAGATTAACGAAAGAAACATGATTGAGACTAATCTGGAAGAGTCATCAAGAGAACCAGGTGCATTACTGCTTGATGCTTTTGTGTGACTTGTAATTCATGCTGCTTCTTCCCTCTAGTTTTGTGCTCGAAGCCTGATAAGTACTCTCTATTTTAGGAAGAAAAGATGTGATTGCTGAATTCAAAGCATTGGTTTCTTCATTTCCTGAGGAAATGGGCTCTATGCAAAGCCAATTAAGTAACTTCAAAGAAGCTTCTTCTGATATTCATTCTTTGCGGGCTGATGTGCAGTCTCTTTCTACTGTTCTGGATAGGAAGGTGGGTGCATTCTGGTGTATGCATTTATATGTGTTAAATTTAAATCAGTTAAAGGTTACTAAGATTTGTTTTCTGAAGCAGGGAAAACAGTGTGGAAGTTTGTCTTCCAGATCAACGAGCCAAATTGCTGAGATACATAAGTTGCAGTCTGTGGTATTTTTCCATTCTTCGTTTTCTTAGAAATTTTAGGGGCTTGTAAATGACTTCAAAGCCTTCCTTTTTTCTGCCTGAGGATTGTATAACCTAGGTTAACTTGGAACTTGAATATGGATGGAATGAAAGCTTTTTGCAAGAATTCTTCATGCTGTGTCAGTTTGTTGGTCACTTTTAAGGAATTATAGCATTTTAATCCTGCTGTCTGACATTATTTCCTTGACGTGTTTAATATCCTATATTGTTATTATCTTCCAATGAAATGTGGTCATTTTAGGTTTTTAAGTGTGTTATTGTGTCTTAAGCTTCTAATAGGATCTCTGAAATGCCAATTCCAAGTAATGAATTTTTTTTGCCATGAAATGTGTCATGGGTCCTACTTTTCCTCGCCATATCTTTAAAGGACTTGTATTTCAAGACTTCAATGGATGACTACCTTTTCTTTGGAGTTGAAGAATTCCTGAAATTAACATTTTGTTTTATTTGAAAAACTCATCCATAGTGTTCCCTTATCTAGATGCATAAAATTTTGGCCATGGGAATGTTGTCGAGAAAAGATCCATTTGGTTCCCATCTTTCTTTTACTTGCTAGCTATTTTTTGAGACCTTTTTTGTTTCGGAGGAAAAAATGTGCATCCCTGCAGGGTATGCTTTTGCTGCATTTATAAATTTGTACCTCTTGATGAAGTTTGATTTGAACCCCATACAAGTTTTAAAATTATATAGGTGTCACTTTCATTTACTCTAGCAGAAGAAACTCTAGCCACGTTTGTTGACTATGCCATAAGAACTACAGCCAAATGTTTTATAATATTTGAGAACCCAAATCAGCAAAATGATTGTTGTGGTGTATTCTTAAACAAGAGATGCTTAAAAGATTAGGTACTGGATTATTTCCTGTTGAATGCTCTTATGTGTCATTTTTTCCAAGAAACCCAAAATATGGTTATAGATATACCTCAATTATGTTTTTGCTAGTACAAAAACCATGTCTCTCCAAGCATTAAATTCATCATCACATTTGACTTGTTTTTCTGGATCTAGTTTATTTTTATAGTCCTTGTGAACTTATCTTTTTTTCAGAAATATTATATTACTGATAAATTTAAATGTAATCTGTGGTCTGATAACCATTTGACAAGGTCTGCTGGAACACGGGTTAGAAGAATTTATGATGCCTTGCTTTCTTATTTTAGGGTATTACACTGATATGATCTGATTTAGCAATTGAACCCCTTTTTTCCTTGGTTGCAGGTCCAAGATCTGAATGAAAACATACTGGAGTTGAAACTGATTTTGGACATGTATCAACGTGAATCCACTTATTCAAGGTCAGAGTCATCTATACATTCTGCTTTCCCCATAATAGCTTGAACTTCTACTTGATATTCAACCAACTACAGATAGTTTATTTTGTATATTCATTTAGTAGTCTAGTGAGTGTTTGTTGCTTTATGCTGGACATTGATGTACATTGAATGATTGTGCTTTGTTTAAATTTGGTGTCCAACTTCTTGCACCGGTATAAAATCATTATTTTTAAGATACCAGCTAAGTAATGCTAGCTGTGGGTCGCCCTTGCCATTATGGTAAAGTATTTGATTAAATCATTATTAGCATGATCCAGTTCATACCATTTTCTCGTCATTGGTTCTAGATTATGTGAAATTATGTGGTGGCTTAGAAATTTATTCTGCAATTTTAGGGATGTCTTGGAAGCCAGGGATCTGGAATATAAGGCATGGGCTCAAGTTCAAAGTTTTAAATTCTCTCTTGATGAGCAAAACTTGGAATTACGAGTGAAGACAGCAAATGAAGCCGAGGCCATATCCCAGCAAAAGCTAGCGGCTGCAGAAGCTGAGATTGCTGATTTGAGACAGAAACTAGAAGCTTCTAAAATGTAAACCTTTCCATTGAACAATCATCCTTTCATTGTAATTGTTTTTGGTTAATAGGTGGGCCTAATATTTGTTCTCACCTAAATTTTAACATGCTAATTATGGGAGAGCAGTGTGTGAAAATGTTGATTTATTTCCTTTCAGGGATATGTCTAGACTTTCTGATGTCCTAGAATCAAAAAATGAAGAAAATGAGGCCTACTTATCTGAAATAGAGGTCAGTGTTATTTTCATTGCAGGCTTTCTTTAGACTGCAATAATGCATCTGTTTCAAGATTTTTTATTTGGTTTTGCTTCAGACAATTGGTCAAGCATATGATGAAATGCAAACTCAAAATCAACATCTGTTGCAGCAAGTAACGGAGAGAGATGATTATAACATTAAGGTTAGCATATTCCATAATCTGTCTTCGAGTAGACTGTTTTTTGTTGCATGCAGTGTCTTTCAGCTGTTAGTGCTTAAGCCCTTGGTCTTACTTTGTACGTTCAATGTTTGCTTTACTGTATGATGTGATATTGGTATTTGCATTGCCAACTTGTATTTTGAAACGTTCATATTCATATAAGCTTTGGAGTTCTTAAGACTTGCAATGTGGTTCATTTTTCCATATTTTGCTATATGAACTGTTAAACAGGTAATATCTGACCTTACACGTGTCTTAACATTTCCGATTTTGATCCAGCTTTTCTTGATTACTTGGGCATGGAAACATGTTTTGCCCTACTGGTTTGTAATATCTATAGAAGGACCAATTATGGACTGATTTGATATCTTAAACTGAAAAGAGATGTATTAATAGTTTGTAGCTGGAGATAGGGTCTTCATTCTGTTACATCCTTGACATCTTGGTTGAGTTTCCCTCATCCCGGAACTTCAAAACATCAACATGTGACCTGCTATTTTTGTATGGTTTTAACAGGCATTACTTGTAAACTGGACATAATTTTACTCTTGCTTATCATGATGCTGCTCTTCTTGTATTCATGTAAATGAATTCTTGCTTACATTTACTTTTAGATGTGAATGGATTCATCTTAGAGTTCAGGTAAAGATATGAATACATGTACTCGAGAATATGATTTAGTGGATCTTGCTATTCTTGTTTTAGCTTGTTTTAGAGGGTGTGAGAGCAAGACAACTGCGGGATTCTCTGCTGATGGACAAACAAACCATGGAAAAGGAGATTCAGCAAGCCAATATTTCCGTTGATTTCTTTGATGTGAAAGCTGCAAGAATAGAAGATCAGGTATTTCTAAGTGGTAGTTATTTTGATATATGCAAGAAATAGTAGTTATTTTGACATATGGCTTGCATATAGAGTATTCATGCATATAGTATAAAAATCGGCCTGTGAAATAAAATAAACATTCTTGTATGTGATTAAAAAAGGAAATAAAAGGAGAACATGTCATTTTTTTCAATTGATAAATAACTAATATGTTTTTAATTTGTCTTTTTTTATTTTTATTTTTCTATTTTAGAAGATGATTATCTTTTAATTAAACCAATCTTCTTTTTCAACTAAACCCTTCTCTTTTTACTTTCTAAATAAAATAAACATAGGTGAATATGTTTAAAAAGAACGGGCAAGCCATGCACTATTATTCTATTCTTCTTTCATATAATTTTTTTTTTGTAGATTAAGAATTGAGGAGTATCTTGTTGATGTTTTCACTATGTATATGGTATTGTAGCCTTGGTACTTCACTACTTCTCTTACTATTAGATGAGCATAGGCATGTCTCCAAGTTAGGTAAAGAATTAGTATTATGTTGATGATTTTCCAGGATAAATGTTAGTTTAGATTAATTAATTGATAATAAAGGTATTTAGTCTTATTAAATTATTGAAGGGCAAAATAGTAGATCAATTTTTTTTTATGAGTTCATACATAGTTGCGGATCATTTTGTAGTAGAGTCAACATTACTGGAACATGTATAATCAGTATTGAATGCCTCTGCCTTGCAGTTAAAAAATTGTTCAGACCAGGTTCATAAACTTGCAGAAGATAAGTTTCAAAGGTCGGTTATGTTGGAAAATACACAAAAGAAATTGCTAGATTTGAGAAGATCATCTAATCAAGCAAGAGAGTCATTGGAGGATTCCCAATCTAGAGTTGAAAGAAGTCGAGCTGCTCTTTTGGAGGTGCAGATAGATCTAGAGAAAGAGGGGTAACAAAATAAATCCCATTCCACTTCCTATTTGTATGAAGTGTAGACATTCACATCATTGCTTGTTTATCAGATTTGACAAGAGAAGAATGGAGGAGGAATTGGAAGTTGCAAGGAGAGAGTTTTCTCGTCTTCAAGAACATACAGAAGGGTCTTCGATTGTAGAAAAGCTTCAACAGGAACTTAGAGAATACAGGGAAATAGTTAAGTGCAGTATCTGCCTTGACAGACCAAAAGAGGTGATTTGCAATCCCTGTTCTGTTATTTGTGGGATTTAATGTGCTGTTTTGATGAATGAAACCAGCCTTACTAGTTGGATAACTTGATATGAAAACAGGGCATGCAAAGCATAATCAAACCATTATTTCTAAGATAAGTTTGACATGTACATTATCCAACAAGTAGGTTTCCCATCAAGGGAACTGAATTTTATGAAGTGATGATGTTGAATTATGATTTTCTGGTCTTACTGCTGCTCCAGCTTTTTTCCTAAGGCAACTGGTTTCACGTTTACTAGCAAGATATTATATTTCAGCTTGCTTGTACTCTCAGTGGAACTTTAGTACTAGGTGGCAATAGCAGTAGTTTCAATTGAGAACAAACTTATACTATTCTCAGTAGAAAGGATTAGCAGTGTGATGGACGAACACTATTCTGTGGTATGCAGTGCTTGGTATTGTGATAGCATGTTTATTAATAAATCATATAGGCTAGAAAAAGAAATTACTGAACCTGCAGGAAAGTGGAATGACGAGTGTTATCCAGAAAGTGACAGTGATTGGCTTGGAGTTTGATTGAAGGAATAGAAAATTAGGGAAAGAATCTCACATTCTGGTGTGGTAAAAATTGGTTGTTATGATAAAGTGTCCTAAAACATTATAGAATGGAGGAAGAGCTTCTTTGAAGCAACCTCAACTAGTTTAGGACAGAGGCTTGTTGAAATTTGACTGGTTGTATTCTCCACCATATTTCCCTAGAGGTTCTAAAAAACTTTTGGTGATTTAGTAAGTGTTTTTCTTCATAGTGGGTGCTTGAGTTCCTTTGGGATTCGGGTTGGGTTACTAATAGGTTCAATATTAGAATACTACTGTTGCTGTATTTATTGAAATTGATCAATAATCTCCAAGATTTTATGATATACATACCAGTCAATTATATGACTTAATTTTTGCCACTTTTTATCCAAATATTTTGTGTAGGGATTCTAATAATTTTGTTTTCCGATCAGGCTGTCATTACAAAATGCTATCATTTGTTCTGCAATCCCTGCATACAGAGAATTGTTGAAAGTCGTCACCGCAAGTGTCCAGTGTGTAGCATGAGTTTTGGGCATAATGATGTGAAGCCAGTTTACATCTGATGGCATGGGAATGAGGTGTACCGTGCTGTTTGATGATGAGGCTCGTTTTCAAAGTCAGGTCCCAATGAGGCTTGTCTGCCCTGATAGAACCTTGACCTTTGGATGCCTGCTGGTTCATACCTATTCTTATGTTAGAGAATTACCAAGAGAATAGTGACAGGAACCAGTGCAATTCCTGTCCATATCATCCCCATGCAGATCATTTTAAATTTGATTCTAGGTTGATTTCATTTGTTGCTCGACTTCCATGTATCTAGGATGTTGGTTCCTTATTAACTGCTAGGAGACACTATAGTGTTTCGATTTGTTGCAGATGATCAGAATCCGACAAAATGCCATTGCTGAACGCCCTGGAGGTTGTACAGATCACCTTGGCACATAGCAATGAGAGTTGGCTCATGCATTTGATGTCAGTTTTCTCCATCCCGTGAAAATACCTGGAATGGAACTTAATTTTTGACTGTACAGGTTTTAGTGCATACATTAGATTGCAGGAATATCAATCAGTTTACATTTTTTGCTTTTATAAACTAATGACGTTTATAGTAGTAGTTTGTGCTAGATGTGCTCAACGTTGCTTCATGTATGTACGGAACTTTTGAAAGTGAATGTTGTAGTGCTCTATTTCATGTATGTTATTTCCACTAGTGGGCATTCTTTCTGAAAATTTTGAGCAATTGCGGGTGTTCAGTAGAGGTATGCCACCATTTTATGGAAAAGTGAATGAAAACATGAAAAGCGGTTTTTTTATTGAATTGACCAGCGAGCATTTTTGGTTTTTGTTGGTATGGGAAATAGCAGTGGCTTTTGGTTGAAAAGGCGCGATGGTGAGTGAAGCTAGTGGGAGAACCGCATTTTGGTGTAAGAAGTCCCGCCGTCGGTTTGGAATGAGTTTGGTTTTCAAGCTTTACATGAGATGGTTTGACATGGCTTCTGTTCGAGGGTTTTTAGCTTTTGGAGAAAAGAGGGTATTTTTACTAGGTGGGTTATGTGGATTCGGTTTGAAGTAGATTTCCTGTAGTTTTTCTGCTGATCTTTTAGATTTAAAATTCATTTTTGACCCCATTTGAGTCGGTTTAAACCTGGATTCTCATTTCCTTTTGGGTTTCCTAGCGTGAAATGTGTTGGGTTCTTAGAGGTGTGGCTATGAATTTTATTAATGAAAATTTAGGTTGAAAACTCGGGGTAGAAAATGGGTCAAGCCATATTTCTCTATCAGATGTCAGCACAAGATGCCTGGTGGATATTGACAAACTTACAGTAAGTTTCAGTTATTTGCAATTTAGTCTCTGAGGTTGAAGATAGATAATGAGTAATTCTAACATGTTAAATATGTATAGTTCAGTCTGATATTGGTCGTCACCTATTTTTTATTTTTTACTTTAGTTTTTTGACAAAGTTGATATGCATCAGTATTAGAAAGGAAGGAGAGTCAGGCTTAATGGTGGCCAGAAAGGGGATTAATCTGATCATCATAACAAAGATTAGGGATTAATTTTGACCATTTTTGGATGCAGGATTAAGTAGAAAACTAAAAGGCTGTGGGTTTTTTTTCCTGGTTGAAGGTTGCATTCTTCATCCTCTTACACGTTATATGGACTTTGCAAATTTTTTTGTTTTTTTTTTAATTTGGTCCTCAAATTTATTTTTTCTTGTTTGATTGCATTTTTTGGGGCCAAATTCAAGGGGATTTGAATACAATTTGTTGGCTAAGGATGAAATTGAAATATCAGGGATCAAAATAGAAATGACATCATAAATGGATGATGGTTTCAAAGTTAATACAAAAAATTAAATTTGGTCCTCATACTTTAGAAATTATAAATGCTTGGTACCTTAATATTTTACCAATTACCTTCTGTGCAAAAGTTTATTTTTTATTTTTATTTTTGATATATATATATATATATATATATATATATATATATATAAGAAAAAAAAATATAATATAAACTGTTCGAGTCCATAACTCCTGTTTTGCATGATATTTTTTTTTAATTTATTCAAACAATTTAACGTGCATGTTTATTTCTATTATTGTTTGATTGGATACAAATATTATTTTGATTAACAAGATTTATCAAACACAACCGGGTAAATATATTATCTTGTGAGATCAAATATCTTGATCTATACTTGTATCTTGATTTTTTAAGTTTTATTTTTAGTTAGTGTTAATAATTTTATTTTAATTTATTATCACACATAGTTTTGAATTTATTTAATTACATGTATATATAAAGTTTTTGATTTATACTCAAAATAGTTTTTTAGCTATAGAAATATGTCGAAAAAATCAATATATATAAATTTTTTACTAAAAAAATAAAAATATATTACCCACGGCGGCGGCAAAACACAGGTTAATAAGTTAAATAACTAGTGAATTCCTAACCTTCATCACTTCTTGGTAGGTACAAAGATCCAAAAGGGCCATCAGTGTTTCACCTACTTTCGAATGGCTAAAAACATTATCTATGGAATTACATGTATTATCTTTGCTCTGTCTCCTCCCTCTCTGTAAATAGAAATATGTAACATCGTATCACTGAACATGGATAAAAAAATTTATTTGCCATCTTTAATCATTCCATGCGAAAGCTACTCTGTACTATCGCAAATAATTCCATGGTCTCATAATTTATTTTGTCATGTTCTATTTGGAATTTATTCTTACATCTTTAGTTAAATAAATTGTGTCTTTGTAATAAAATAAGAGAGTTTTTAATTTACCATTTCAATGATATTTTCCGGCTAAATCATCAGAATTAGGCATACCCATAACATATATTATATATATAAAAAATATCTAGAGATAAAAAGAGAATAAAAGCTTACACACTTAAATAGAATTGGACACTTGAAATCGTAGTACTGTTCTCATTTTCGTTGGTTTGAAAATTAATGTAAAATACAAGGACAAATCGAGAGCGATTTACAATTTTAATGATAGATTGGAGACCGAGTGCAAAATATAAGTACAAATTGAGCTAGTTTCTCGAGATATACTACCGGTGGCATGCATGTAATTCTTAATGATTCGGACAGAGAATACCATGAAGAAGAGATTAAAAGCTCACTTATTCTGTAGGGACATAGTGTACACTGATAATCAAATAGAAGTTGAACTTAGCAACCATGTTGGATTTTTGTGTTTCCGACTTGTTTTTCATGTGCTATTCTATCAAGCTTGGAGACAATCCTTGCCCCTTTAATTTCCTTGCCTTCCAATAATTCGGTTATATCATGCATGTGATAAACATTTCCTTAATTCTCCGAAGAACAAGAGCAATTCTTTTTTTTCACTTTGTTTCTTTTTGTTGAATTATAAATCTTTTTTCCTCGAAGATAGAATCATGCAGCCCTTAGTTTGGCATCAGCGGTTCCAGAGCTAAGAAAGTCACCACGACAAAGATTAAGAAATTACTCTAATATTTTTTAAACTTTTTCTGAAAGAGAATTATCATTTTAAGATTATTTCAAGATTGTTTGTTTTTGTATTACAATTTGCTTTTCAAAATATTTTTAAAATTATTTTTTATCTGAAAAAATATTAAATTGATATTTTTAAAAGGTTTTGATGTGCTAATATTAAAATAATAGAAAAAAATTAATATATTTTTAATTAAAAAACATTATACGTCACAGTATAAAAAAACAGAATCAAGAAGGCAGCGAAAACTACCAATCTATCGAGTGAAAAGGGATGCAAAACCCACTCCATGGGCAATGAAAGAGGAGCAACTTTTCAAGAAGAGACATATTGGATTCACGTATGAGAAACAAACAGGGAGCAGCCACAACATTATTGATATAATCAAAATTGATCATTCAAGCAGCTGAATAAGACGTGATTGCCAAAAAAAAAATATTCTCAGAGAAATTGATTGCAGACTTCTTTGTACCGTATAAGACATGATCGTGAGAAAATTTAACAACTCTAAATTAATTCTAAGGGATCTATGATGTTGTCGTTGACAAAAGCGATGAAATTAAAATATTTCAAAGACTAACATCAAGTTAATATTTATGGACCATGATTTTTCTGTTTATTTATTCTTTCTTTGGGTCGTCGAGAAATTTATTTGAAGTCATTACCTTTTCTTTTCAAATGGTAATTTCGTTTGATTAAAGGGGACTTTATTTAAATAAATGCATGTTCAGTAATATGGTGCATGATACTTTTTAAAAATAATTTTTAATTAAAGATATATTAAAATAATATTTTTTATATATTTTTAATATTTGCATATCAAAACTATTAAAGAATACCTAAAAATCATTAATTTGAAGTGTTTTCGAGAAAAAAACATTTTAAAAGACAAGTTGAACTATATTATCAAACGTACCCTAAATATTTTTAATAAACCAGCCTTAGATATATTGTTTACTTTTCTAAAATTATTTATTTGATTAATATTTTTTCCATTATTTGACTGCATGCGTTGAATTTTTTCAAAAAAAAAATATATTTTCCATGGTTGAAGGGCTATGACGATGGTGGAGATAGTAGTATTAGTTATATTAGTAGCCATAATAAACGGTAGTAGAACTTCGAAGTAGGAGATGAATAATTGCGAAGAGATAGTAATTTCCCATCCCATGTGCCTTTCAATTTTCATGGCCCCAGACCACCAAATCTCTGCCATATGCATCAATCCCCATTTATTTCATTTGGATGAGCCGTGTACTTACGAAAAAATTAAATGTATTTTAATCTCTTATCAAGCCATTTATTTTCAAGATTAATAATTATTGAGTGAAAAAAAAAAAAAATTCGTAGTTCGGACTCCTCCAATGAGATTCAGTTGAAGCATAGTTTTGAAACTTAACCCAGCCGGATAGGTCGACTAGGGACTCGGCCGATCCGGGACTGGAATCAGACCGGGTTGAAGAAAAAATAGGAAAAGTCATGACCTGGCGTGACCTGACGGGTTGACCCGACAAAACCTGGTTGCAACCCTTTGTTTTTTTTGTTTTTTACTAAAACGACGCCGTTTTGATTTTTTTTTTCATATGAATTGACCCGGGCGACCTGGTGATCCGGTAAAAACCCGGAACTCGGGCCTTGAACCGGGCCGGGTTTAAAAACTATGAGTTGAAGAATTAAAAAAAAAATTCAAATTTTCACACTATTTATTAATATAAAGTAGCATCTTTTAATTTCACGATACATAGTTGAGATAGAAAAGCATCTTCAGAAAATAAAATTTTTAATCAATAATAACCC
>Ga0307517_10003828_pt1 | contig 23360 bp, 24 predicted proteins | sample 23_EM_MG_FD_194515 | JGI IMG/M metagenome (GOLD analysis project Ga0307517, IMG submission 194515) | Populus trichocarpa ectomycorrhiza microbial communities from riparian zone in the Pacific Northwest, United States - 23_EM | ecosystem: Host-associated > Plants > Roots > Unclassified | place...
CTGAGATTGCCCTGTAGTTACGCCTTGTTGGTGTGGAAGGGACAGCAGGCATGAGGTTGCCAAGCAGCTGCACTCTATTAGCCCCATTTGGGATTGCCGGGCTATTTTATATATATATATATATATTATTTTTTTGTTTTTGGAATGTGTCAGTGCTAAATTAATTTTAAAAAATAAAAAAATATTATTTTAATATATTTTATTTTAATGAGAAGCATACTATCATTCTTGAACAATATATTATTTTAATATATTTTTAAATAAAAAATATTTTAAAAAATAACACTAACCCCAAAAACTTTTAAGATTAATAGTTATCTCATTACTGTAGGAAATTTTCACCACCCAATGCAAACAAATAGCCAGATCCAATGACGAGGTTGTTAACTACCATTGCAATTTTTCACCAGCCAGGTTCTGCCATCTCCACGGTAAAAAGTCTACGTTGACGTTCCCATCACCATCAACGATGAAGATGACATTGATTTTCAATTGCTTCTCTTCCTTCCAAAACCAAAAAAACAATTACATTTATCATTATCACCACCATCAAATTATTTTATTTTTTTTAAAATTATGTGATTCCTTCATTCCAACAGATTTAAAATACAAAAGGAATGAGAGCCTTCACATCCCGGGGAAAATCTTTGAACTGTGAAAGGTACCATCTCCTCGTGGCATAACTCCTCCCCATCAGGTAAAGAGTTGATCCAATGAAGAAAGAAAAGGCATACAATGTTTGAGCTGTGAGAGAGATCCCCAAAATTCCAAGAATCTCAAACAGATAGTGAGGGCAAATCACTAGGTCAAACAAGCCACCCTTGGGAACCTTGTATTCTTTGTCATTCTTGCTTCTCAGTTTGGAAAGGAGACGATGGTGGTAGAAGTTACCGATGATTCCTATCAGAAACAACACAATCCCTGGATACTTCAAATCAACTGCTGGCTCTGGGAGTCCTTGTGTTAGGTGTTGAGCATAGATGACAAACACAGAGGATGTGAAATAACTAAGAGTGATTGGAGTCAGAGACTCAACATCCACCCCCCCGCTGTATCTGTGAATGAATAGCACCTGGTGGACAAAAACATTTTCTGGTTACTATATGGCTTGTATCCTTCTTTAATAGGCATCCAAATCGCCACATTCTTGCATGTTATCATATCATATTAGCTAGAGACAGGGAGGGAGGGAGGGAGGGAGGGAGGGATTAATTACCTCAAGTATTCTTTTGAAGAAATGGAAGGTTAGAGTGGATTTGACGAACAAAAACCTGAGATCCTCATTTGGGAAAAGCCCAAAGGAAACAGCACCAGTAAGAAATGATGGTGTGTAAGCAATAAGCATGCCTGTTCTACTAGAGACTTGAATCTGCTTTTTGTTGGACTTCTTTTCATCAATATTCAAGAATTTGGAGTACCGCAGGTTCTTTCCTCTAACCTCTGAGAGCCCAACTTTTCCTAATGACACGACACAGACCACAGACATTGCTTTAATAAGCAGAGGAGGTGGAAAGAAAAGCCTCAGCAACATGGATTCCATTTTTATTCACTTCTGTTTTCTCAGAAACTTTAAGCACTCCAGCTAATAGGTGGGATCATATGGGCTTGGTTTAAACAGAGAAATAGGTCAGTTTGATATGCTAGTGGAGAAGAAACGGACACGTTACAAGGAGTTTCTTGGAATCAAACGTTCGACAGTGTGGAACAGTGAAACATGTGGTTAACATTTAACAAGGTACTTGCTGGATTTTTTTGGCTTGAGTTTTATATAAGTTTTGGAAGGCCCATATTTTTCATTACAAAACAACTTAAATAGATATTAGGCAATAAATATTTATAAATTAGGGGAGTTTAAGTATCGATGTTTGGTTTTTCTACTATGCATTGCATTTTTCTTAGTCATATTTTATTTCTTAAATGTACAGAACTCAGAGTGAATCTTCAATCCAAGATTTTATTTTACTTTCCTTAACTTGAAATTGATTTGAAAATTTTCTACATGTAGAAGTGCATTCACAATTTCACATATTTGGACATGAAAATAAGATGTAAGAGGGAGGGATATCTTTAGTCTATAGTACATTTATTCCCAATCCCTTTGTAAGGTTTCTATGTAAATTCAATGAGAAAAATGTATGGAAATAATCCAAACAAATCCATAGATAATGTTTGATTTTATTTATTTATTTGTTCGAGAATAAGGATTAAAGTTATCCTTACATTAGTTAGTAGGGCTGAGTATTTTCAGTTTGGTTTGGTTTTGGACCAAAATAAACAACCAAACCAATTTTTTTTTTAGTTTTTGAACCGAACCGAAAACCGGTTCAAACTAATTAATTTCGGTTCGGTTTTTTTCCTTTCCAAACCGGTTCAAACCGAAATTATTCCGGTTGAGTTTTTTCTAGGCTTTTTATTAACCATATTTTTCAGCACTTTTATTTTTTATACTGAACTAAAGCATCTTCGGCACAAACACAACGCAAGGGATTGAATCCCCATTTAACCCCTCAAAAGGGTAGATCCTGATAAATCATAGCCTCTACTCTTTCTTGGTGTAGGTTCGGACAGCAAGAGTCAAGCCCAAGATCAGGAGTGGCACGAGTAGTTGCAGATCTTAATCAGAAACCCAGGCTTCTTGTCTTTAGGGTTTGTTCCTTCCAAACCTGGTGCTACGTAGAGGCGTTTCGTTGGGACTGTTGTTACATCTACCTCACCAATATTGTCATACTTTTCCATCATCTCTCTAGCATCATCGTTGTGACCCACATCTTCAAAATCGTTTGTTGCATCTTTCCCTGTAAAATAAATGAGAAAGAATCAGCAAAATTCAAGAAACCCAAAAGAATCTATTACCTGTCCTTTGGAGAAGAGGGAGAGACCCAAATTGACACAGGACTGAGAATGCATGGAGAAAAAGAAGACAGAGTTGAGAGATGAGAGACAAAGAGCATGGAAGATTGGAAGAGATGAAGACAGATTTGAGAGATGAGAGACAGAGACCATGTAAGATTTGAGAAATGAGAGACAGAGAGGGGGTGGCTGAGAATGCATTTAGATTTAGGGTTAGAAAAAACATACTATTTATACTTGTTTTTTTTAAGTACTGGCCTGGTTGAACCGGTTCGGTTTGGTTCGGTTTAATCGGTTTCAGACTTTAGAAACCAAAACCGAACCGATCCGAAACTTTTTTGTGAGTTTCTAATCGGTTAATTTAGTTTTTTTTTTTGTTCGGTTTTTTGGTTTTTTTTCCCGGTTTAATCGGTTATTCAGTTTTTTTACTCGTCCCTGTTAGCTAGCATGTCAACTGAGATAAAAATCCGTTTTCAAAATGATATTAATAATACATCCCCAAATCGACCTGATGCTACGTGGACCTGATGCATATTGGTTTTTTTAAAATTTATTGCTCCTGTTTATCTGATTGCTATATAGTTTTTCCGAGTCATCTTTACTTGATTGGTGAAGAATCCTCCCAATTGGCTGAAAATGAAGCTATTTTAATAGCTTCAATATGCAAGGTCTTCTGTCTGGCTTGGTATGGTGACGCAAAGTGCTGAATGAGAGCCAAGAAAATCTAAAGAACTTGAGTGTTAGGCCGGCCACTTTAATAAATAATATAGCTTGCTCAGGCTTGGTCACCATCCTTATCTGAAGAGGCCTGAAAGTCGGATCTTTTCAAAGAGACCTTATCAAAGAATACTGAGCTTTTTCATAATAGGTTGAAGGTTTTGGAGATCGAGTCGTTGAATTTGGCTGCTAAACTTGAACTTCATGAATACATATAAAACAAGTTCATGATAGGCTCAGAGAACCCTCCAATACTTAAGTTAGCACTGGTGTAGGAAATGTAAGGTTAGAGTGGATTCGACGATCAAAAACCCGAGATCCTCATTTGGGAAAAGCCCAAAGGAAACAGCACCAGCAAGGAATGATAGCGTGTAAGCAATAAGCGTGCCAGTTCTACTGGAGACTTGAATCTGCTTTTTGTTGGGATTGTTTGCACCAACATTCAAGAATTTGGAGCGCTGCAGATGCTTTCCTCTAATCTCTGAGAGCCCGACATATCCTAACATCACGACACAAATTGGCATTGCTTTGATAAAGAAAGAAGATGGAAAGAAAAATCTCAGCAACATGGGCACCATGTTACTTCACTTTTCTTTCTCTGCAATTTTTGAGAAACTTTGGCTATTAGGTGTGTATGGATAGATTGCGTTTAAACTGATAATGGCTGAAAAAAACAATGTGAACTTGAGCAGGAGGTACGGCCTGTTATGCTAGTGAAGAAGAAATGGAGTCTGCGTCTGTTGGCTTTAAAGACTTCAACACCAATCAAAGATGTGGTTAACAAGGTACTTATTGAATGCTTTTGGCTTGTGTATGGTCCTCTGCCTGGATTGATATGGAGCCAGACGGAGTGATTTAATGAGCTTCATTAAAGATCAATTAAATCTTAAACTTCAAAAAGAAATGGGCCTTCTGCCATTCTTATCTCTTCCATTCCAGGTTTAAATCTCACTTTATGACACAACCACACTGTAGTAACGAATAGAAATCGTTAGGACTCGAACCTATTTCATTAAAAGAAGTTATCGAATACATAATCGTTGAACTATGTTTGTTTCTATGTTTCCACGACCAAATTTAATTAGGAAGCTTAATTACTGCATGAGATTGAGCAAGAAACAGGTGGTATATTGAGACATTACAATGGCCAATATTATGATTCACTTGTCAGAAGTGACATCATTTTGTTCTCTTTTCACAGAACACAACTTCCACAAGTGACATCCTTAGTTGACATAGATCACGAAGTCACAGTTCCAAAGTGAAAGCTGTTGACAACTCAAAATTCTATGTTTGACACATTCAAAAAACGTAAGGAATGATAGCTTTGACATCCTTGGGAAAATCATCAAATTTGGTAAGATACCATCTCCTAGTAGCATAACTCCTTCCCATCAAGTAGCATATTGTGCTTATGGTTGAGGCAAAAGTGTACAACGTTTGAGAGATGAAAGATATTCCCAAGAAAATTAAAATCTCAAAGAAGTAGTGGGGGCATGTAACCAGACCAAATAGACCACCCTTGGGAACCTTGTATCCGTTGTCATTCTTCGTTCTCAACGAGGAAAGGAGGTGGTGGTGGTAGAAGTTGCCAACAATTCCCACCAAAAATAACACAACGCCAGGATACTTCAAATCCACTGGTGGCTCAGGAAATCCTTGTGTTAGGCTTAGAGCATAAATTGTGATTGAGGTAGTTGTGAAATAACCAAGAGTGATAATAATCACAGTGTCAACAGCCATCCCGCCACTATATTTGTGAACAAATAGTACCTTCACATCATGGAAAAGAAAAACACAACGCTTAATTAAGCAGAAAATAACACAAACCATCCAGTGCTGTCATGGGAATTTCATAGTCTGTAAAATAATATTAGCAATTCATCAAACTCATTATGTTTACATGATTATCAACACACATTTTGTTGTGCTAGTTCTAGTACAAGAGAGGATGAGAGCGAGGCAAAGTGCACAGGTGGCAAGTACCTCAAGGATTCGCTTGAAAAAATGCAAGGTTAGAGCTGGCTTGACCAACAATGACCTAAGGCCAACATTCGGAAGCTGCCAAAAGGATGCAATAGCATAAAGGAATGCTGGTGTGTAAACTATAAGCATGGCAATTCTGCTAGACAGTCTGATTTGCTTGCTTGTAGATTTGTGAACGTTCAAGTTAAAGAACTTAGAGTACTGGAAGTTCTTTCCTAAACCTTCAAATACCCCAGTAACTGAAAATAATAGAAAGGCCACAGACATTACTCTAACAAGCAAGCAAGTCACTGGAGGTGGAAAGGCAACTCTAGACAAAATGGACACCAAAATTGCCATAACCGATCTCTCTTTTACTCTCCGTCTCAAACTTTTGATGTTCTTAAGTGAAAGATCCTGTGCTTTTATATTTGTGAAAATTAGAGATGTGCATGACTGGGTTCTAGGCTCTAAGCACAAATATTGTCAGTCATGGCATTGCAACATCATTGCTGACAAAATGAGAATGACAAGTCAACTCCTTTCACGAACATTAGGAGAAAAGAACTGCACCATCAGGTACAAGAAGAATAAAAATGAAACCCAACTTGAACTGTTATTTGACATAAACATAATCGGATGCTTCTTTCTTTCTATTTCTTTAATCACTGACCAAAATAATTGAAGTGATGGATTAACTGATATTTAACATTTTGGAGAATCAATCTGATATTATACTCTCTGGAAAGAGACAAAGTGGTACCAACCTCAAGGATCCTCTTGAAGAAATGGATGGTTAGAGCTGACTTGACCAGTAAGAACCTGAGACCAACATTTGGAAACAGCCAAGAGAAAGCAACAGCTGAAAGAAAAGCTGGTATGTAAACCACAAGCATGCCATCTCTACCACAAACGGTATTGTTCTGCTTGCTTGTAGACTTCTCTACATTGAAGTTACTGAATTTTGAGTACTTAAAGTTCTTTCCCAAACCCTCAAATAACCCAATGACCGAAAATGATAGACTGGTCATGGACATTATTGTTATGAACAAAGGATTCGGTGTTGGAAAAATAACTCTAGACAACATTGGCACCAATTCCACGACCCCTCTGTCTCTGCCTCTCCCAGACTTTTGAGGTACTCAAATGAACGAGAGCTCTGTGAAGGGTAGAGGTGTGACGAATCTGTAAGAACTAGTGGATGATGTGGACTGCTTTGCGAGGCACTACCTGCCACAAGTATAGTGACAATATAAGGAGGGATGGTGATTAATCCAAAGTTAGCTCCAATGGCTTTCTACATTTTTGGCTGGTAGTTTGAGGAATATTTAGCCTCTTAGATCCTTTTCTCTTCCTCTCCTTGTTTTTAGTTTCTAACCACGGACCTGACCAATTAGCCCTACAACTCTTTTTTCAGGTGGCAAAGTAGTAGCTACTTGCCAAAAAAAACCCTAGTGAGAGTTCACTTGGGAAATAATTTGGCAATATTCTTGTTGCAGTAAAAACGTCTTTGTTGTTTTGAAAAACTTCTTTGCTGTTTTGAAACGCGACCTGGATCTGGATCTGGCAAGGCAATGAAAAATCTTAAATGCACCTTCAAAGGTTACTTATTGTAGTATATAAAACTAATTGACTATTACATGTATTAATAAATAAATAAATAAATAATTATTAATAATAAATAAGGACAAAAAAAAATTACATGATGTGTCATGCTATTTGGCATGTTTATTTAATCACGTGTCAATATTATTTTTGAAAAAAAAATACAATTTGAAGCAAAAAAACTAACTTATTAACACAATTCATGTGCTTTTTATTTATCCAGCTCTGCATCGTATTGTAGTCTCTTGCATGGTCTAGGTTTTAACTCCAACCGTGTTGGAATTGGCTCAGTATGACTCATTTGACCAAGCTAATCCACACACGACTTAGTCGTCTTGTAAAAACTTAATTAGGCTATCAAAAAAATATAAGTTCATCATTGTTCTAACATTTACCTTACTTAATCAAGTGAAATTGTGAAATAGTTAATTGTCAAAGGATAAAATAAAACAAAAAATTAGGGATTGAAACAAAAAAAAACATCATATTGGATCGATTCTGGTTAACTCAGGTTCACCTATTAAATTCACAACCCAGGTCATTATATGAGCATAGTGAGTTAACGACAATTTGTCTCATTCATTTCTCTTCCCATCTTTTCTTCTTGGTTGGGCCTCCATTAGGCTCGAGTTGTATAAAATTTGGGACTAAATTGAAGAATCATCCAAGAATTTGGGACGATAATCAAGAAATTAAGAGTTATCAAAGAATTAGGAATCAAATAAATTTTTTTACAAATATATAGATAGTTTTATTGTTACAACTATAATTTGTAGCATAGTTTAATGATAAGGTTGATATAAAAATAATTTGGATATACAATTATTAGTGGTATATATAATATTTATCCTAATAAAACTCAATGTTTATATTGTGGAGCCGAAAAAATAAAGGAAAAAAATTTATGTCCCTAAACTTCCTTCACCTCATTCTCTACCGTAAGCAAGAAATTTATCTTTTTTTAGTTCAAAAGTAAAAGAAAAAAAGTCAAAGGATTTACTTAGAATCGTTTGGGTGGGGCTACGAGATGAATGAGTTACCTAAGATAAACCTCAAAGAATGAGTCTGACCAACATGCCAGACCTACGCGTCTTAAAGCCGGCAACCATGTCAAAGTCACGCGACATGGGCATGGCGACAACGCCAGATCCAAGGCATTCGGGCCTGGCAACCACGTCAGACCCAAGGCGTCGGGGTCTAGCGACAAGACCAGCCCCGCGCCTGGTCTGGCAACCATATGAAAACAAAAACAAAACACCCTTACATGCAGCTTTGTTGTTGTTGAAGCAAAATGATAATTTTGTATTTGAACTATTTTAATAATAATAATAATAATAAAAGACGGAGAAGCCTCTCAACACATGCATATCCCCCATAAGAGCATGATTGTATCTTCACTGTTTATTTTTTTTAAAGACAAAAAAAGCCTCCAACCCAAATGTTAAAATTTTGTACCTTGAAGGGCAAATCAGTATTTATATTGTAGCCCAAAAAACCTGAACATACCATTTTATCTCCAATCATTCTTTCAATGCTAAATGTATCATATGAAAAAACAATTATACCTCCAACTGTGTGCTTAACAAGTTTTTTAGGTAAGGATAATTTCATCATTATATTACTATAATCTATAATAATCTATGTCTAGATAATCAGGGAAAAATATAATGATCCTTTTTAGCATAGTTTGTAATTAACAGCATGCATGCATGGAAAAGGAAGGAGAGAGATATTAAGAGATGTGAGAACTACTAAAAACAACTTTAATTTGGGCTGTGCCTAATTACGAGCCCCCAAAGCCAAAATGGTCCAATATGGATTATAAGATTCCATTTAAGCTTCAATATTTATGACCAAGATGGATCCGACTCCCAGGTCCATGTTAGAATAACTATTAGATTTATGAGCAAAACTGATGCTCGAATCAGATTCAATGGGCCTCTTTTTTTATAGCAATTGTGGGATGTCATGCCACTATAAATTATATTTATTAAAGTACCTTTTTTCAGCTGAGATTTTAGGAAAGTCCTCCCAGAAAATCAATTCTGTTGGGCACCTGATCTGATGGATGATGATCATGTTGGTAGATTTCTTGATTTTTGTAAAAAAAAAAAAAAGCCTTGGAATGTCCATTCTAAAGATCTAGAGGGGGTCACCATAATATTTAATAAAATTAAACAATCTTAAAAAACTGGCAAAGCAATCTCTTACAAACTCGCAAGAAACAGGATATGAATCTTTTATTTAATCAAACAAGAAGAAGAAGAAGAAGAAGAATTTGACATTCAAAATACATAGGGAATAAGGGCCTTGACATCCTTGGGGAAATCTTCAAATTTGGAAAGGTACCATCTCCTTGTAGCGTAACTCCTTCCCATCAAGTAAACAATTGTGCCCACTGTGAAGCATAAGGGATACAGTGTTTGAGAAATGAATAATATTCCTATGAACCCTAACACCTCAAAGAGATAGTGGGGGCATATCACTAGGCCAAACAAACCACCTTTGGGAATCTTGTATTCTTTGTCACTCTTTGTTCTCAAAGAGGCGAGAAGAAGGTGGTGGTAGAGGTTGCCAAAAATCCCCAACAAGAACAGCAAAACCCCAGGATACTTCAGGTCCACTTGTGGCTCAGGAAACCCTTGTGTTAAATACTGACCATGGATCATGCTTGAAGTAGCTGAGAAATAACTAGAGCTTATAAGAATTGCAGAATCAAGAACCACCCCGCTAGTACTATACTTGTGAACGAACAGCACCTGCACAACATGGTAGAACAAGTTCAGAATTACTCAGGTTCAAGCAACCTAAGTTCCCAGCAATGTATTGAAGAGTTTCATGATCACAGGTGTATTAATTACCTCAATGGTTCTCTTGAAGAAATGTATGGTGAGAGTTACTTTGACCAGGAACAGCCTGAGATCGTGATTTGGATAAAGCACAAAAGAAGCGACACCAGAAAGAAAAGCCGGCACATAAAACACAAGCATGCCAGTTCTGCTAGAGAGTTTGATCTGCATTCTTGTAGATTTTTCAGAGTTCAAATTCCAGAATCTTGAGTACTGTAAATGCTTTCCTAAGATTTCAGATATTCCAAGACCTGCTATTGCTACCAGACTAACCACAGACATGACTGAGATGATCAAAGAAGGTGGTGGAGGAAAGATAACACTAGACAACATGGATGCCATTGCTGTAGCCCCTCTCGTTCTGTCTCAAAACTTTGACTCCTAATGAAGGGATTGTAAATTTGTAATCATGTAGGCATATCCTGTGTGTGAACATTATCTAGGCAAGCAAGTAGGTGGCAAACGTGGACAAATTCCGAATTCTAGCAAGTATCGGCTAACCGTTACCTACGAATTCTTGCTGAGATAAACATATATTATTATTTTTTTACAAAAAAATCCAAAACATTTATACATAACTTGAACTCTCTCCCATGATAGTTTTTGAAAAATATTTTCTGAGATCTGTTTATGATTTGCAAAGCAAGTTCTTCATATGGATGCTGAAAGGGGTGTGTTACATGTTGTGGACATTATTGGTCAAAGAGGTAGGTGGCAAAAGTGGATTTCACAGCTATGCACAATCAATATTCAGTAATTACCCAACCGTGCACACCAGCACAGAAAAATCACAATTTAACGGGGTTTTTTTTTTTTTTTTTTTTTTTTTTTGAGGGAACACGTTTTAATGCACTACTTTAAAACATTGCCGGTCTAGGTTAAAAATAACTCTTATAAGAAAACAAAAAAGCGGAGCTAATAAATGTTTGCAGGCTGCAGCCATGAATGGATAGATGTCATAAATTGGAATTCAAATTGAAGGGGCAATGAAGCTACAAGTGTCATCAACATAGTAGAAAGACGACCACATAGCAATCAAAGGTAAAGAAGAAGAAAGTGAGGGTGGACTCGAAGAGATACGGCGTTTGTTTCAATTGCACAGCTTCAGGGAAGCACAGAACAAGCAGACAAACAGCACATTATACATGCGCCTCAAGGAGGCTCTAATGATTCTCTAATACATCTAGGCAAATCCACAGAAGGATGCTTGCAAAAGGAAAGACAAAATAATTTAAAAACACACACCTATACCCCCCTATACATCCCCCACAACAAAATCTTATGTACTAGATTACAATGGGATTTTAAGGATCAAATGTCATCTACTTCACCGAAAGAAGAGAGAGAGAGGTCAAAACTATTGAGGGAACATGTTTTTATGCCATGAGTTCACCCTCTCCCTACATGAAAGAATTACACATCTATCAAAACCACTATTTTGCTCTGGTTGCAAGCTTGTTTCTTCCTTGGTCCATTTTGCAACAGTTTGTAGGGGAATCACGGTCTTTGATTCAGCTGATGCACTAGTTTCGCTTCCTCATTGCTTCCTAGTTGTAGATTTTTACCGGCTTCTCAAATGTATGACGATTCTGTAAAATGAAGGCAAGGTCACCACAAAGCTTTTGAGACAGAATAGAATTCATTATCATCTATATACATGACAATGCACTTTATTGGTGGTGCTTAAAACCATTATCTGCCGTTAATAATTCAATTATCAAAAATCATTTTTTTAGCTTGACCAATAACCTTGCCTATAAGCTTAATGACAGCACATACCTGATTAGCAGCATATGACCTTTTAGGAGCATTGTCAGAATGCTCCAATCCAAGATACTGCTCCCAAGCACCATAAACATCCCTTCTCTGATCAAACAGAAAATGGAAGAGTAAGAAATTGTCAGAAAAGTTGTCATGTCAGTGCCCATGAAAAATGGCAGACAGGCATGTGTGTGGTTGAGCGGGTGTGTGTGCGCACGAGCACATGTGAGAGAGAGAGACCTGAAAACGGCTGGACACGATGTCTGAATCTTGAAGGTACTCAGGGCGACCTAGAGACAAAAAAGCAAACTTCCACTGCACAAAAAAAAAAAAGAACAAGAACAAGAACAAAAGAACAAAAACAAAGCAAACAAATATTAGAAATAAAGATACCAAAAGTTTGTATCTACAAAAAGCTAATCTTGTTAATACGAAACATGGTGAAATATTGTCTCAAGACTGGAACACCTTGAACATTGCAACTGGTCTATCATATTGTGTGGTCCAATGATTGTTTTGGCATTAAAAGAATACCTTTGAAAATTCTTCATCGGGAACCTGCAATTTTTTCTGTATGCGCATTTTGACTTCAGTCAAAGTCTCACCCTCGTGAATGACCAGGAAAAATGGTTCTCCAAAATTCTGAACCTGCTGTTAAATATAAACCACAACAAGTGTTGAAAAAGATATACCAGAAGCATATATAACTTGACCATCCAAACATGGAAATAATTGATAACTGCCATAGGAGAAGAAACACTTAAACAAAGTGCCAACCAAAAGGCAGTTGGAAATAAAATTTAAATATACTTACCACCTGGTTTTGAGTTGTGTCTTTCATGAAATGATAGACATGAATCAAGCGATCGTGAGGAGCAAGGTTTTTCTCTTCTTCAGGAACCTAAGGCAATGTGGCACAATATAGATGCATGATTAATGGAATCCATCAATGAATCATATCAAGGGATATGCAAACAAGTACAGAGACTAAACAAGAAGAAAATTAGTTCAAAACATGAGAGCCGAAAAAAGGTCTGAGAGATTTGTTCAATTTTATCCTCTTTCACCAAAGTTTTCCTACATCACATTTGACAAACAAGGACTCATTTATCCCATTTCTACCTTTCTATTCCAAGGTTCTACAGAACAACATGAAAGAAAATTTCAATCTTGAACAGTTGTGAGACAAATTAAAAACAAAAGCTAAACTAGCTAACAAACTATTTGGTGGACCCGCATTAGGAGAATTTAAGTATAAAGGAAAATCGAAAGCGAATGAATGATAAAACATATAAATCTTTCTGCAGGGGTTACTTTAAAACTTGAGCAAAGCATAAGATGGAATATGAGCAATGCATGAGATGGAATATGAGCAATGCATGAGATGGAATATGAGGGGGGGTGCAGGCTTAAGCAATTCATAACTCCATGTCAAACTGAATGGTCAGCTACGAAGTACCAACAGCCAGATGCTCAATGCATCTAGCTTACAGATATTTACAATTCAATTTCACCCACGATGGGATAGCTTACCTCCTCTGCACGTAGTGTCCAGTATTGATCATTAATGTTCTCGATTTTTTCATTGTGTGGAAAGATCTGAAAAGATGAAGTGGCCTAATGAGTAAAAATACTGCAAAGATAGAAAAGTTGACATAACAGGTTAAAAGAACATGCACGCCCATTCAAACTCCCTTGGTGTTTCCTAGGAGCTGCAAATATAAAGCTGATGAATATGTTCATGGTAAGAGGACTTTTAGCTTTTGCATAGATCTGGACTTCTCATAAACCAACTCTCCCTTGAGGTTTAAGCATTATACTCGTGAACATCTAATTGCAACCCATAAGTCATTAATCCATGAAATATTTGGTTGAAAACAAAATTCTGGAACCATCATAAATGAAATTGACGTGAGCTAATGTAGGTTTTTTCTTCATATTATTTGATTTAAGTAGATCATTTACCATCCATGACACATGTAAAAACATATTCTAATATGCACATGCATATGATTCAAGTCTGATACAAAGGGAATGAATTTGCAAATACATTTTACCTATAACGTAAAGAATCCCACATAATTCTATCACTAAATTATTTAAAATATTTCATCCATTTACAACAGAGCTTGCTTATTTCTAAACAGAAAAAACAAAGGAAAAAAAGCATAACACAACACAGGACCCTTGCTTCAGAGGACAAACAACTAATCTTTATAATTGATACTTTTCAAAGTACACAAAAATTACAGGTAAATATGATACCTTGTAGATCTTGTGATAGAAAACCTCAAGCAATCTAAGTTCAGCACTAGGATGAGACAGCTCCACCTATTCCAAAATAAGGAACATGGTGATATGCTTAGTCCAAAAAGAAATGCACAAGGGGCAAAAGAAGCAATTGAGAATGAGATTGGTATTCGCATCAGTAAGTGCAACTTCCACACAAATTATGAAATAAATCCAGCAGAAAAGGTGCAAAAGAGAGGTGGGTTAAAAACTTCCTTTTGTCCAGAGAGAGTTGCAACAATTTACCTTTGCCTTAAGGTCATTAATGACATCACCTACAGTGCTCTGTTTTGGCAATCTAATGGTATGAATCACTACCTGAGATCATGAGAGGTTCCATGAAGCCCAAAAATTATAATACACAAAGTAATTGCACTAAGAAAACTAATGTTTCATCATCTGCACTAACCTCATCCTTAGTAGCATGATGAAAAGCAACTTTTAATGTTTTAAGGCCTTGCAATTCTGGTAGAGGGATGTCTAATACTTCATAGTATAGAATATCAGATGTCTATCAAGCAAAACAAACAAAAAATCAGGCATTATAACAGAGAGATGAAAAAACAACTGGCAGAGATCTAAAATTCTATGGTATACCTGATTGTAGTGCACCAGCATATCAGACAAATGATCCACTCCTCGGAATTTGATGGGCTGGGGTTTAGGTTGCTGGGAGTAACAGTTATGAGATGTAAGCCTAATTTTGGATGGGTCATCCAAGCCAAGATGGTGAGCTACTCTTTCCGCAACATCATCATAAGTGTGGAGCTTTGAACTGAAATAGGAAAGAGTATAAGCAAACACAATAAAGACTTCAACCAATTAGTCACATTCCAGGTTAAATTCACTTACAGCTCAAGACAGAATTCATCCTCTTTCGATTTCTCCAAAGATCGAAAACGAACAACCTATGGATCAGGAAATATAAAACTAATGTAGCAGAATACAAAATATACATTATGGTAGTATTAGTATTTCTAGAAAATGACAGCTCATGATAACATAGTTTGAACCATTGTTGTCTAAACTAGCCAGGCCTGTTAGATATGAACCAGGTGACTGCCAAGGACCAATTCAGGTTTCTATTCTTTCACCAGGCCAAACCCAGGTGACCTGGCAGGGTTTTTAGAGACCCAGCAAGGTATCCTGGTGAAACCCAGTCAAGACCTGGCAGGTCAACCATAAAACTGGATATAAAAAAAAATAGAACTAAATTGCATTCTTTTGCTTCCCAAATAAAAGCAAAATCCCAAAAATAACTGAGCTCTAGAAACAAAGCAATTCTCCATCACTTATATTTCAGTTCACATCAACTGTTCTCTCACATCAGTGATCTCTCACTTAGGTCTCATCATCAACCCATTCACTATTTCTAAGTTATACTGCAAGATAGAAAATGGAATTTGATGGGTACTACTACTGACTTGTTTCAGCATTTGGATTTTTCTCCATTTGATTTCTTATAACTGTATCTAGTTGAGTTAGGTTTTCTATGCCGAGTTATGTTATCTTCATTCAGATTCTTTGCTAATTCTGTATTCAATGCCTGAAACTGTTCTTGTTAATGGTTTTGGACTTTCATTCTTCTAGCTTGTGACCTTCCACTTGCCTTCAATAATATGTTCTCTGCTTATTGAAGTGGACCTATTGTCCAAAAGATCTTGTCATTTTTTTTGCTTTAATTCAATTACAGATCTTGAAAGAACCAGGGGGGGGGGGGGTCCCAAAATTAAAAAATCATCAGAAATTTTCTAAACAAGTTTTATTACTATTTCTATTCTTTTTTATTCTTATAATTTAATATTGCAGAACAATAGCTAAAGTCATGTTTTGGTTATGGTTTCTTTTTTCTTTTCTGTTCTTTTTGCATTCCATTCACTGGAAAGAATGAAAATTGCAGACCTGCCGGGTAAAGCCAGTTACCCGGGACTCTTTTCCAGGTTGTAAATGTGCCATTATACCAATACCAAGCATCCAGCTATTAGAATGAAAACTACCAAGCCATGGTAGGACAGAAATCAAAAACTTTTCAACAGCAAAATGTTCTGCTCAACAGTATAGAGAATTCAATCTCTTATCAAATCATAGTATACCTGGCGATTGTGCATGTACTCAAGGAAGGAAGGCACATCAGGGTAGCGGCACTGTTCGTCACTTCCCATTGGAGGGGGTTTCTGATAGCAAACAATATCTCCATCTTCAAGCTGCCAAAATATCCAGGAGGTACCAAGTTGTAGACATAAAGTAATTTGCTGAAGATGAATTTATTCACAAGAACTTTGCATTAAGAAGTTGATTTTAAGTACCTGACTAGAACGAAAAGTGAGCCTCTTGTCAATGTGTTCGCACATGACATTAGGTTCAAACTTTATTTCCTGAAAGAAAACAGGAGAGAGATATTTACTGAAACTAAATTTTGATCCCTTAAAAATCAGAATAGTGTTGGACTACAAACTAAATGTAATGACTAGCCTCGTAAAGTTCAATCTCCTGGTCAGGAGCAAAGCCAGCGATTTCATTTAGTTTCGTCAGGATCTCCAACGGCTTGCCGCTACCCTTTACAAACAGCCTCCCTACATACCTGTCATCAAAGAAGTTCAGCAACAGTAACTGGCTGCAATTCCTAACAAAAGTAAAGTGTACGTGGGAATACCGGAGTTCCTCCTTCGATGGATCATAAAGTTTAAAGAAAAGAAGGATATCATCTTTAGTCTTCTCAGGTGGAGGAACAGGTCGCAAATCCTGGATCATCACAGAGATAAGTTATAGTAAGAGATCAAATAACATTCATCAAAATAAACCTGAAAATCATTAAAAAGGAATCGATGGAAAAGGATAAAGCATATAACAAACCTGTCCAATTTCTGCTTCCAGAAACAGCTTTAGCTCCGCGTTATTTGCCTTATTAGAAACCTCTCTCAATTGTCCAACCTACAATGCCTCCAGTCATTATGAAAACAAAATGGACAAGTGCCCCCTAAAGCTAACACTACCATAAGCACACATTTAAATTTGCATGGGTCTAAACCAATCAGAAGTGCATAAACTTCTACAGATTTCCGAAGTCACACAAAATTTCATGTTAATGGAAGGGTCATCTATATTAGCATGTCTGTTCACATAATTACCCAGAGAATCAAGATGTATGCAATAGCACACGTACATATTTAGCAATGACCAAGCATGAGGATGTAATCAATCTCTACTTACAGACTGTGCTTCCTCCTGAGGAGTCAGTGGCCGATTTGGACGGTATGTATGATTTTGTCGCTTTGCCCACAGCCAAAAACGTTGAAGTTGCACTGGTATACCAAATTCTTTAGCAACTTCTTCCTGTGAAAATAAATTGGAAGACCATCAATTAGAAAGACCAAAATAAATATACAATAAGAATTCATAGTCATAAGAATATTACTAAGAAAACAATAGAAAATAAGATACGAGCAACTTTTGTACCATAAAAGAGATAGTGAAGAAGACTGTCACAAAGAAGAAGATTCAAGGAAGAATTACTAATACATGGGATCCAATGTTGGTTGATAATGAAACTTGGTATTGGTATGACCCCATATAGGCTGTATTGTGTGCATACAGCTGTGCTGGTTTAAACTTTTAGGTTGGAAGCTCCATTACAGAATCAAAGTTGATATTCCCACCATTGAGCATTGACACACAGCATAGTCCATTATCCAACTATAACTCAATTTGAAGCAGGGGCATAGGAGGGGAAATCAAGAAAAAAAGTGTGCTTTATGAAGTGACTGCTCCCCAGAATGAACCCACTCACTTCGTTATATGATTTGAAATTCAACAATATTCCAGATGACAGTACCTTTGGTGCAGCTGTCAGCATGTTTGAGCACTCAATTGTATGGTTGAAAATTTAACAATATGCAAGACAATAACACCTTTGGTGCAACTGTCTTCAAGCTTGAGGACTAACTTGTGGATGTATGTCAATATGTTAAAATTGTGGATTGGGATATAAGACATCAACATGGCTGCAAAAATGAAAATGAAGCCACAATTTCCAAATATGGATTAACAAAGAAAAATGATGTACCTTGAAAAGGTTGAAGGTTATCTGTTTCTGGATACGGAAACTTCGTACTTTGTCATGGTCCACAAGATCAAAATATACATCCTTGCCAATCTGTTCAAGTAGATCCTCACTGCGTGCAACCTAAAGGCACAGAATAACTGAATCAGTAACTTATTTTTCCAAAAAATATAGATCCTATGATATACCAGCAAACATAAAGCACAGCATTGAATTCATGCATGCATCAGGGCAATTGGCATGTGTTTGTGCGTGAGAGAGGGAGAGACGCAACCTTTATTATGGTGTACAAGTGCGCCTCCGCTTTTTCCTTTCTCTTTTGCTCCTTTTCCTCCTGTTCTTTCTTCAATCTTATCTGAAATGAGATATTTGAAGTGCATGGCCAAAGCATTGTTTGTAAAATAGAACATGGAAACACAATTTTATAGGAACAAAAAAATAATCAACATCTCACCCTGAGGTGCTCTGCAATGTCCTTCTCGTCCACATTACAGATTATTTTTTCCTTGTCACTTTCACGAATATACACAAGCATATAAGCATTTGAGTACTTTGTAAACTTGAAGGGAGAGTTGTTGAAGCCAGGATTTGTCTGTGGTAACTGTTTGACAGAAACAAGGAGCACAAAGATTATATGAATGAACTGAAAGTAAATGGAAATTAACAGGTATGCTGGAAAATCTTACCTCTTCCTCACCACCATACTGCTCCTCTAATGCCCTTTTGATATCCTCTTTGGTCACCCGCTCATCATCAAATTTGAACCTACATGCCATGAGTTTTAAGCTGTGAGATGAAAGACACAATCAGACAGCCCAAGTTCAATGCAAAAACAGATCAGTAGAACTCATATAGTACACAGCAAAGATGCTGCTTGAGAATATGCTTAAAAGAAAAGGCATAAATACCCAAGTTCAAGCATGCCAGTGAGATGAAAGAGTGGTGGAGCCAAGTTTAAGAAAAGGATATACACCAACTAGAAACCAGATACTTAAGTGATCTCATAGAGTTTCATCAAGAATTTTTCAACAAAACCAAGATGGTATGGAATGGGAAAAAAGATTAGCTCAAGACACTCATTTCCTTCACAAGCATTTCAGTCAGTAGAACCATGCTGATAAGTTTAAAAAGAAATAATATAAAAGCAAGGATATATATAGATTGCTGAAACCAGCCTCAATTAACAGATTGCATACCACTGATCTGAGAGAGTTGGTCTGATATAAGCATAGTAGTGTCCACCATGCACACCACCACTGTGAACCAAAACACTGCAAAAAAGGAAAGAAAGAAAGAAAGAATAGTGATTGATACCGTAAACCAAATTGCACGAATACATATCATAAATAAATAAGGCATGGTAAAGGTTCTATCTTGTCATAAGAGCCAGAGAATGATAAGTGCAACCAGATACAATGGGAAAGTTGATACCTGTGAAGGGTGTATAGATTGCGGACACTGCGGTCAGCCTCTGGTGATAAATATTTCCCATTCTCTCTATCAAGATCAAGTTGCAAAGGGAACTCATAGCGATCATTTATCTGCATAAATAAGTGAAATAAGCAAGGCACTTTCTACAATCATCAGTCAAACACATAAAAGGACCACCAAACAATAAGAGAACTTGTGTTGTACATCCTAAGAATCATATAATTGGAATTTATTGCATGAGAATAGAAAATACAAATGGTATAATGGAAAAAAAAAAAAAGCAAACCATGTGCATTTCATAAAAGAAATAATTCCAGTCAATTACTAACCTTCACCATTGTATCCCGCATAAAATCATACTCGAACCTTTTAAGTTGAAGTTGGAGAACTGGGGGGAAGTCAATGAATAGGACACCCTTTCTAGCATCCTGAAAACATCCAAAAGCAGAGCACATCATAAAACATTTGTCAAAGAGCAAACCATGCAAAAACTAAAGGCATTTGCAGCATTTCATTTAAATGCACTTCCAAAGAAGTTAAAATATGCAAAAGCTTCAAGTTCCAGAGTTTAAAATGCATGTCACCTGTAATCCATGTTGTTCAGCATGATATTTATTGTCACCTTCAAGACGTTCCACCTCCACATACTTATCAAAAGAAGCATAAACATCCCGACAGCCTTTGACATCAAGCTGAAGATCTACAATTATATATATATATATATAAAATTCCATGAGGTCCACAAGATGAATCTCGGATAATTTACTATTATCCGCTGTAACCAAAATCTGTACCATAAAATGACTCCTTTCTTGTCGACTTATAGTCAACATTGATGCATTCAATATAATTCATATGGTGCCCTTCAAATAGCTGTTGTATAGTGCCCTCCACAACAGTTCCCTGTGACAGTAAACCAAAATGAATATGAATCCAGTAGTCCTTCACCCACATTTTAGCAATGAACAAACATATCCTAAGACTATTAAACACCCTGTACCTTCATTTTATCTTCAAGCTTTTCACACAGAACCCTATTAAGTTCTTGGACATCATGCTGCATGAAAGAGTCATATGTATCCCAGCCAAAAGACTTTGTCAACTCTTTTGTAGCTACGCTAGTGTCACTGTATTGAAGTTTATAAAACAAACTCTGCAAAGCCAGAGGAATGCTCCCTGATGGGATATCATTCTCAGTTGTTGGCATATGATATACAGCCTGCAATTAACATCTCACATGAAGAGGCTTGTGCATAATTTCAATAATTTTTTTTTTTTAAGAAATTCTTCATAATTTCAATAGTTCGAATTACAAAAAGTAGAATACAATAAACCTTTCTGAAATAAGGAATATGATACAGCGTCTGAAGGAGAGAGTTCATGTAGCATGTAGCTCCTTGGTTCTTTAGACCAACATAACCGGTCTCCTTCTTCGAATCATGTGACCAGTAATCAATGACCTTACGAACAGCAACATCAGCTTCAACCACACACGTGTCATTTACAAGATACCCTCTCCCAGGGTCATACAATTCCCCAAGAGGCATGAATGAAGTGAATCCCCAATCACTCTCACGTGCATTGAACTGGTGCTGCGTGTCTGATAATGAAATAAAGGAAAGTCATGACCATGCATTCAGTTAATTTTGCCTACGTCATAGGAAAATATGCATATATGTTCATTTCTTTCAGGAAAAACAATCAATAATGGATTTGTTCAAGCTGTTACTAGGTAAATCTCCATTTTCCACATACCAGATTACATTTAGACTGCACCTAACCCAGCACTATTGCATACTTTACCAATGCCGAGGAAACTACAAAGTCCATGTTTCTTCTGGACAGCATATTACATGTGTCTGACCAATTAATCACCATACCAATGTCAACAAAATCCAAGGTTCATATTTAAAGGAACCAAGTAACATTTCTTCTCCTTCATATATTATGTCTTGATCTCTTTGTCTTCAATATAAAATGGTAAGAATTTCAACATACAAGATAGCTATTAGCCATAGTGGCAACGTGAACAAGAATGCCCCCTATCTAGTTAAAACACATGAAATGCCCCCTCGCCAAGCGATTGTATTCCTTAAGCATTTGTAGTTGCAGTTACAGTTACTCATGCTTGAATCACCAATGTACACCAAAATCAGTTTAAGCAGCCCTCCCATGTTTTCCACCATCATATCTAATGGACAAGACTTCCAGGTTTCATTCCAGATGAACCCTGAGAGTTTATCACACATGACCAGACATGTACGTGGAGCAAACAGTATCAGACACAAATATGATACAAGTAGAGCTCATTTTTTGACAACTAATTTTATATCAAATAAACTCGTCAATGATCCAGGAGGACTACTCCGCAAATACCACGGCAAAAAATTGAGAAGAAACCTTAAAAGAAAAGCATAAACAAAAAGATAACTAATATAATGATTGCTTAGGAACAAACTGATTTGTCTATCACGATGGTTATGGCAGGTTATGTCCCGTTGATATAGTATTGTGTGATTACACACAAACATGCATGCACACATGCACCAACCAAAGTTAAATGGAACTGTCAAGATACTCTTAGCACCAGGATATTGATAAAATGTTTTTGAAGGAGAAAAGATCAGTTCAAGTGCACCAGTAGTGAGCGAATACCTTTCCGAATTGAGTACTTTTGATGAAGTTGATTGATAACAGTCAAGCTAAACTGCGCATATCGACTCCAGCCATATGGCAAAGTTGCTGAATCAGCAACATCTAGATACATGGATAAATGATCCACATTGTTACCCTTTGGAAAAATCAATATCCGCCTGACAGCCAATCACGCAGAACATTCAATAATCAAAAGCAGGCACCAAACACCACAAATAAGAAGAATACATCATATTGTCCAATAAAAAGAAAAGAAATGATCCACGCACCACTTGTAGCCTCCAACAACAAAAACATCAGAGTAGAGCTTCTTAGCATTTAGCCTCGAAAAATTATCAATCGTCCATGTAAACCTAGCAGATGGTGGATCATCCACCGACTGTGCATCAACTGCTGTTGCAGTTTCGGCTTGTGCTACTACAAAAAATTAACCACCATAAAAATAAAAATAATCCAAAACCAAAACTTCCCTTGCAGATCCCAGAAAAAAGAAATTCCCATCAAACACAAGCAAAAACCCAATTATCCAGTCATAATAAAAAAAAAATAACGATGCATTAAAAATCATACTTCGATCCTAAAAAATACGTAGCCTTTGCTTTCATATTAGCTCAGTAAACCATGTAAAAAGAAAGCATCAAAGAAAATAATTCAAACCAATAAAGAAATAAACAATTTTCTCAGGCACCAAACAGAAAAATAAGGGCACCTTCCATTGGCTGAGGTCCATCAGCAAATTCAGTTTGTGGGACCAACATCTCGTCGTCTTCTTGTTGCTACAGAGAACAAAAGTCAATGTGAGAGCTTTGGATCTGTTAATCGAGACCCTAGAGAGCTAACGACGGGCAGCACAAATTAAAAATCAAACACTAAGATTAAACAAAATTGAAAAAAACAAAAAAACCTAACTGATTCAAAAATCGAAATTAAAGTGGAAAAGATAAGCGAGGATGAGTGGGAGATTTAGCAATTACATTTAACGGAGGAGGAGTCATGAGAGTCATGGATGGAGGAATCAGAGAGGAGTGTAAAGTGAGTAGTTCAGAGAGAGAGGGGGGGGGGGATTGGTGTAGAAAAAGGAGGGGGGGAGAAGGAGAGAGAGAGAGAGAGGAAGAGGGGTTTACTGTTCTAGTACGAGAAAAGGTACAATATTGGTAATTTGTGATCATTTATAGGTA